>OJML01001389.1_pt1 | contig 12753 bp, 5 predicted proteins | sample 1597221 | NCBI WGS metagenome assembly OJML01 (sample SAMEA2452123, study PRJEB22498) | human gut metagenome | biome: human feces; feature: human gut; material: feces | place: Australia | collected 2012 | reverse complement strand
AATATATAAAATGTTAGTTTAAAGAAAAATCAAAGGGAAAGGAAAAAGAAGTATGAAAAAACGTACAACATATCTGCTTAAGCGATTGGCAGCCGCGTGCTTGGCCTTCGGAGTCGCTTTTACAGGGATGCCGGCAAGCAGTCTGTACTCGATTACACAGGTGCAGGCAGCAGAAACAGCGTCAGAAAGTATTTTAGCTACAGCTTCACAGGCTGCGAAGTATGGACTGGCAGATGACATTCAGGATGGTGCTATTCTGCACGCCTGGTGTTGGAGCTTCAACACAATCAAGGAGAATATGAAGGACATAGCAGCGGCAGGCTTTACAACTGTCCAGACCTCTCCGGCGAATGAGTGCAAGGACACTTATTCAAATATGAAGCTTATGGGAAATGATGAGATAAATGGTACAGACGGCTGCTGGTGGTGGCAGTATCAGCCGACTGACTGGAAGATTGGTAACTATCAGCTGGGTTCAAGAGATGATTTCAAGGCGATGTGTGCCGAGGCTGACAAGTATGGAATCAAGGTTATTGTTGACGTAATTCCAAACCATACCACACCTGATCTGCCAAAGGTGTCTGATAATCTTTACAATGCAGTGGGTGGCAAGGACAATCTGTATCATGCAAATGGTTTTAAGAAGATTGAACAGTGGGGCAACCGTTATGAGTGTACCACAGGAGAGATGGGGGGACTTCCGGATGTAAATACAGAGAATCCGGATTTTCAGGCATATTTCCTTAAGTATTTAAATGACCTGATTGCATGTGGTGCTGACGGCTTCCGTTATGATACAGCCAAGCATATCGGTGTGCCATCAGATCCTCTTGATGCAAAGAGCACCAGAAACAATTTCTGGCCTGTTGTGACAGGTGAGGAGTCAGCAAAAGGTGTTACACTGAGCGATAAGAATGTGTTTACATACGGTGAGGTATTACAGGGTGACAATGTACCTGAGTCAGAGTATGCCAAGTATATGCGTATGACAGCCAGCAGCTACGGTGAGACCTTAAGAGGAGCCGTTACCGGTAATTCCTTTGATGTAAATAGTATTTCAAACTGGAGACATGCTTCACCGGGCAGACTGGTTACATGGGTAGAGTCTCATGACACATACTGTAATGCAGGTGTTTCATCAAGGATGACAGATGAGCAGCTTCGTCTGGCATGGGCAGTAATTGCAGCAAGAAAGGATGGAACTCCATTATTCTACAGCCGTCCGGATGGATCAAATGGAGCCAGCGGCAACCGTTGGGGCAACAATGTACTCGGTGCCAAGGGAAATAATGAGTTTAAATCTACTGAAGTAAGGGAAGTAAATCTCTTCCGTAATGCCATGGCCGGCAAGTCGGAGTATTTACGCAATCCTGGTAAAGATTCACAGATTCTTCAGATTGACCGTGGTAACGAGGGAACTGTTATCATCAACTTAAAAGAAGAAAGTGTAAATATCAATTCCGATACCAAGATGAAGGACGGAACCTATAAGGATCAGGTCTCAGGCAGAACCTTTACAGTATCAAACGGCAAAATTTCAGGTACTCTTGACAAGAGAAAGGTTGCTGTTATTTACAACAAGGATCAGGAAAGCGTTGGTATTTCTTCTACAACAGGCTCAAACAGCTTTTCAACAGATACACTTGATGTAAAGCTTTCGGCTAAAAATGTGCAGAACGCTACATATACCACATCTGAGGGAGCTTCAGGAAGCTATACAGACGGAGACATTATCGCAGTTGGTGCAAAGAGTCAGATTGGTGATACAATCACTGTAACAGTAAAGGGTACAGGAACAAAGGGTGAGGTCACTGACAGCGCTGAGTTCAAAAAAACAGAGAAAGACCCATATCTTAAGTATATTGATGGAAGCTATGATGTATACATCAAGAAGCCTGACGGATGGGGAGACAAGATAAACTGCTATGCATACGTTGACAAAGACACAAACAACGGAAAATGGCCTGGCGTAGAGATGAAATATCTGGGCGAGGGTGTGTATGCATACAATTTACCGGATGATTTCAAGAATGCAAGTATTATTTTCAATGATGGTGTTTCACAGTATCCGGCAGCACAGCAGGCGGGACTCGAGTTTACAAAGGGTCAGTCAATGGCATATATCAATGGCAGCTGGACAAAGGTAGAGAAGCAGACAGATGATATCAAGATTACTTCTTCTCTTGCTAATGGAAGCAGCTTCAATACTGACAGTACAACAACAACCATCACCTTAAAGAATGCAACAAAGGGAAGCTACAGTGTGGACAATGGTCCTGTGAAGGAATTTACAGGCAGTGCAACAGTTACTCTCGGAGCAGGAAAGATTGCAGATAGCGATGTAACACTTAAGGTGACAGCGTCTAACGACAAGGATTCAAAAACTGAGACATTCACCTTCAAGAAGAAATTTGATGCAGAAAAGAATGGTGGATATGTTGATTACGAGGGTGAGACACTCGCAAAGACTTCAGGTACAGCAAGACAGGCTGTTGGAGGCAAATATGCAACAAATCCTGACAAGCAGCTTGGAAAGAATAAGACTATCAAGAGTGCAGCGGATTTTGATGATTCAATGATTATTGCACAGGGTGTAGCAAATGATGACGCACGTAATTTCAGAGGAACCCATGAGGGACCTGTATACGATAGCTATGCACTTTACGGAGCATGGGATGATGAGAATATTTATCTCGGATGGCAGTTTGTAAACGTGGCAGATATTACATCGCCTGAGCAGGGATATGTAAATTCTGATAATGGCAAGCCAACCAATGGTGATATTCCACAGGTTATTGCACTTAACCTTGGAACCGGAAAGACCGGGGATGGTACACTTGATAATGGTGGCAATATATGGGGCTTAAAGGTTAAATATGATACACCGATTGATGCAATGCTCTGCTTCTCAAGTAAGAGTGGCGTTGGAACTCCGGCTTTGTTCACTACAAATACATCAGGAGAGTTCAGCTATGATGCACCATACTGCACAGGCTTTAAAAAGGCAGGTATCTCATTCAAGGCAGAGGATGGATTCTTTGGAAAATCACTGATTGGTATCAATGCCAATGGATATACAGGACTGACAGTTGACCAGCTTACAAGCACATCGTCAAACTGGGTAGATTTCCTAAGCCTTGGTCACAAGACATCAATGGATACATTCTACACAATGACAATTCCTATGTCAGCGCTCAACCTGACAAAGGCAAAGCTTGAGAAGAACGGTATTGGTGTAATGCATATCTCTACATTCGGAGAGAGTGGTATTGCTTCTACTCCTATGGATATGTCAATGGTTGATAACGCAACAGAGGAATACAGTGCTGACGCATCTACATCTAAGGAAAAAGAGGATACTGATATAATCACTGCCCCTCTTGCAAGACTTGGAGCAGAGGGTGGCGATGATCCTGACCCACAGCCTGACAACCGTATGACAGTCAACTTCGGAGCAGACCGAAGTGCACCACAGGCTACAGGAACAGCACTGACACTTAAGGCTGTTGCTGACGGCGGAGTTGGAAGCTACAAGTATCAGTTTAAGATTGATAATACAGAGGTACAGAGTGGTTCAAGTGCTACATACTCATGGAAGGCAGCCAAAGGCGCCCACACACTGCAGGTAGTTGTAACCGATTCACAAGGGCATCAGGTAACTGTCAGCAAGCAGTTCACAGGTGAGGGTGGTACAGTAGTATATAATAATGTACTTACTGCAAAGAGCTATTCATTGACACTTGCAGAGAATATCAAGGCTAATATCTATGTATCACTGTCATCAGATATCATGGCAGATACAGGCGCAAAGCTTAGAATCACATATCCTGATGGTTCTTCTAAGGAGAAGCTTGTAAGTGATTACAGCACAGTAAAATATAATAATGAAGATGTAAAGAAGATTACATATGAGACAGTTCCGGCAGAGCTGACATCACGCATAAGCATCTGCGCAGTCAGAAGCAACGGAGCAACAAGCAATAGCTTCTCATTTGCACCGACAGATTATCTGTACAAGTGTATAGAGCAGAAGCTGCCGGAAGCTAACCTGGCCAAGGCATTACTCAACTATGGTGCATATGCACAGATGTATTTTGGCATAAATACATCTGACCTGGCTAATAAGAAGCTCACAGACAATGCAGTTGCTGCACTCAGTGTAGATACAGTGCTTAAGAACGCGCCTGCAGATGATGCAGCAGCATTAAATAATGAGGATATAGAGTACATCGGCTCAGCTTTGGTATGTAAGAGTGGAACAGACATGAAGCTTTATTTCAAGAATAAGAACAATCTTACACTTGAGCAGCTCAAAATCAAATATGCACTTGATGCGTACGACATCACACTTGATGAGGGCATGCTGTGCATCAGAATAAACAATGTTTATCCTGGAAACCTGTCTGCTAAGTATACAATAGTGATTAATGGAGCCAATGGTACGATTTCCGGCGACATCTGCCCGATGGCATATGTCAGAAAGGGAGTTCAGAGCTCAGATACAAAGCAACAGAATTTATGCAAGGCAATGTACCTGTACAATAGAGCCGCATTGGAGTATTTGGGACGATAGTCAGTTGAATCAGTCAATTAAATAAATGCAGTTCAATAAGAATCCGTTAACTATGGCTGTGACGCTGTGGTTAGCGGATTTTTTGTAGAAAAATAAGAGAACATGTTTATTTTTTTGTATTGCATAATTAAAAGAGAGATAGTAATATAGAACTATAAAAACGCTGTGATATCAATTAAACAAGGAAATCTGGGATAGCAGTGCTTTGTATTTAAGGAGAAATGAAATGAAAAAACATATAATAAACACGGTAGTTATTTTAATGTTTGGAGCAGTAATTACGGTAGCAGCGCTATCTACAAAGAATTTGGGAGCCGATGAAAAAAAGAAAATCGACTCGTTAACAGCCACAGAGACGGTGTCAGCTACGGGTACAGAATCTGATACAGAGGCGGCAGATACTGATGATGCGTCTAAGAAGGCAGCAGATTCAAAAAAAGATAAATCTAGCGATAAAAAGAAATCTGACAGCAGCTCAACAGATTCAAAGAGTTTATCAGATGTAAACAAGGATAATTCTTCAAAAGATACATATGAGACAGATATCATAAAAAACGATGAATCGACGGCTACAGATGATGTAAATAAAACCGATACTAAATCCGATAATAAAAATAGTACTAAATCTGATAGTAACAAAGATAATACAGACACTAATGGTTCCGGAAACAGTGACTCAAACAGTGACAATTCAGGAACCGGCAGCGATGATGATAATAAATCAGATAACGGAGTGATAGAGCTTCCGATTATACCGATAGATTAATTAATAGGTTACCATATAGTTTTACATTGTGGGATAGAGTATTTATTAACAATAGAACATGCCGAGAGGATTATGTATGCACAAAAGAATAATTAGTCTTATTTTAACTCTTATAATGTTGATTACAATGGTTCCATCAACTATTGTAGAAGCAAGTGAAGTAACGACAATGGAAGGTGTTGAAGCTTCGAGCAACCAATCTGAAAGGAACCGGTCTGAGGTTGATAAATCGGATGAAAATATTATCTACATGGTAAATCCGCTGTATGAGGATGTTATAAGTATTGATGATTTAAAGAAAAAGCTCGACTCCTCAAACGATGAGCAGCTATTTGGTGCATCCACAGGACAGTATTTTTCGGATTATGACAGTGCCGTTTCATATCTCAGAAAGCAGATGGTTAGCAGAGAAACGGAAATAACCTTGAATTTCCCTGCATCCTGGTTTGATTCTCACAAAGATGGGCTATATTGGGATTTATTATATGATGCAATGAAGTGCGATGATAGCTCTACCGGACAGGAGGGGGATGCACTTTTGTATGGATATGCAGGTTGTAATGTTTCATACAGTACTGCAGGATATATAAAATATACCATGGCATATCATTCTAATGCGGAGCAGGAAGCAAAGCTGACAGCGGCTGTGGCTGCGGCAATGACAACACTGCAGCTTAATGGTCTGAGCGAAGCCAAAAAGATTACAAAGATTCATGATTATATCTGCAATCATGTCGATTATGCCTACAATTCAACCGAGGAACAGATATATACAGCTTATGGCGCTCTTTGCACCGGAAAAGCTGTCTGTCAGGGATATGCTGTGCTTTTCTACAGACTGTGCAAGGAAGCAGGACTGTCGGTTAGAATTATCAGTGGTACCGGAAATGGAGGACAGCATGCGTGGAATATAGTGCGAATCGGCAGCAAATACTATAATGTGGATTGTACCTGGGATGGACAGGATGCGGCCACATATAATGAGTTTCTGTTGAAATCAGAAGCTGATTTTAGAGATCATACCCGTGAATCGTGGAAGGTGGCAGGCAGTCGTTATCTGGATTATACATCTGCTGAGTTTAACGCGCAGTATCCTATGACTGAAAAATCATGGGATGACAGCAACGATTCTGTAGAAACTACATATGCGCATAGCGAGGAGACCACGTTAGGTGCTGTGACACTAAAAGCAGAATGGAATGATCCTGTACTGGGACAGCCGACCACATTCCATATTTCTGCAACAGGCGGCTCAGGAAACTATTTATTCAGAATGGATGCACCGAGCTATTCGAGCCCAAATCAAGGGGCATTCGAATCAGTAGCGGATCCAAGCCGCGGTGAGTGGGTGAATTATACATCAGAGTGTGCTTCAAACGATTATACATTTATCATGACTGCTACCGGTACCTATAACTTTAGGTTTTATGTTATGGATAAAGCAACAAATGTATATTATCTGCGTTTGAGCTTCAATATAGGCGTATCTGATAGTAAATATCCGAGCGTTGACTCGATTGTCCGGTCTGCAGTAGCTGAGTGCAACAGCAAAACTGATGGCTCAGAATATGCAAAAGCCCTTTGGCTGCATGACTGGCTGCTTGACCAGCTTGAATATGATAAAACCCTGAAATGGTCTTCGGCTGAGAGTGCGCTGACCAGAGGGCTTGGCACCTGTCAGTCGTATGAGAGTGCATATGCAAAGCTCCTTACTGCAGCAGGAATAGAAAACAGCGAGACAAGGGATACCTATGATGGACACACATGGAATGCCATGAAGCTGGACGGACAGTGGTATCAGACGGACTGCACCTGGGATGACAGCAGCGATAACTGGTATAGCTTTGACCAGAGACATTTGTATTTTGGGCTGACGGATGAGCTGATGGCCATAGCACATCCGGGACATAGCAAAATTTATACCACAGACACGTATGCAACGCGTTCGACAAGCCTTGCCGACAATTATTTTGTCAGGGCAGGAGATGCTTCAAAGTGGGCGAAGGCTTATACAGACAGGATTCAGAAAAATCTGGATGCAGGAAAGACAGAGTTTGAAATAGCAGCTGACAATGCTACTTATCCGCCAAGTATTTCCGGTATTCAAAATGGTATTATAGCGTATGCGATAAATCAAATGACATGGACTACAGACAAAGCAGCGGTAACCTTAAATGCAACAGGAAGTGCAAATAGTTTTACATTTACAGCTGAATACGCTTCAAAGAGTCCTGAGGTCAGCTTGTATGGTAGAAGCATAACCCTTAAAGACAACATCGATGTAAACTATTACATGGAAATGTCTGATTCGGTGTTTGAGCATGATGCTTATCTGGAATTTAAAATCGGTGGTCAGACATATAAGCTTAATGCGAGTGACGCCGCTGAGGTAAATGAGAGCGGTAAAACCTTATACAAGTTTTCATGTCTGGTGAATGCGGCACAGATGTCTGATACCATCGAGACAAGAATAGTGATTGATAACAATACTAAGGAAGAGTTTTCCTACAGTGTAAAGGAATATGCAAGCGAGCTCCTGTCAAAATCAAGCGAGTATCCGACAGAAACAGTTAAGCTCGTGAAGGCACTCTTAAACTATGGAACTGCGGCGCAGACCTTCTTTAAATATAACACAGGCAAGCCGGCAAACGCTATCTTAAGCGATACCGATAAAGCTGTAGCAGCGGCTGATTTTGATGCATATAAGGCTGTTATTAAAGCAGATAGTGCAAATGGTGCGATTGATGGACTGACATATTACGGAAGCTCCCTGATATGTAAGTCTGAGATGACGGTAAGACATTATTTTATTTTAGATAATGGCAGTGATATTAATAATTATAAGTTCAGCTATATAGATACAGAGGGCTATGAGGTCAGTTTGATACCGAAAAAGGTTTCAGACGGCGGGGTATACTGTGTAGATATAAGCGGAATAATGGCATGCAGCCTGAATAAGAACTATGTATGCAGGGTTACAGGTATGGACAACTCACAGACCATAGAGCTTGATTATGGCCCATTAAGCTATGCATACAGTGTTGCAAACAGTAAAGACTCATCAAAGGAATTAATGAATCTGATGAATGCGTTGTATATGTATTCTGAGATGGCGAGGAAGGTAAATGGCATTTAAAAAACATCTGACAAGAATGACAGGTTTAGTCATAGTGACGGCATTTCTTATATCAACCACACCGGTGGCAGCAACGGAAAATCTGTTGCAGTCATATCAGGGAGGATATATAGAGAGTGAGCTGGACAGCAATACTCCTGTATATGACTCGGGCATTTCAACCTTTGCAGAACTGCCTTTGGCTTTTCCGGATGATGCTTCGGTGTTTGATACCATGTATCCACAGACTCGAGACCAGAATCCATATGGTACCTGCTGGTCATTTGCCAGTATGGGGCTTGCGGAGTATGACTTGATAAACGATGGAACCGTGGATAAGAATGTCGACTTCAGTGAGCTGCAGCTTGCGTATTTTGCATACAATTTTGTGACAGATCCGCTGGGTGGTACTGCAGGGGATGTGGCTAAATACCATAATGAGAATGGACTCTCATACCTGCAACGAGGTGGCAATTTTGAATACAGTTCAAGGCGTCTGGCACAGTGGATAGGTCCGGTAGATGAGGCCGTGGTGCCATATGCTCAGGCTGACAGTACACTAAATAGCGGTCTGGATGATAAATATGCATACTCTTACAGTAAGGCTCATCTGAAAAATGCTTATGAGATAAATATCCATGAAAATGCTGATGAGGTGAAGGCTAATATTATGGAGCATGGGGCTGCCGGTGTGATGTATTATCATAATGACAGTGCCATGAGGTTTTATTCATTTGACAGCGCCGGGCATTATACCTACTATGATACTGCAAAAAGAGGTTTAGGACATGCGGTGATGCTTGTGGGATGGGATGATAATTTTTCAAAAGAGAATTTCCCTGAGTCAATGAGACCGGAAAATAATGGAGCCTGGCTCGTGCGAAACAGCTGGGGAACATATTGTGATTATTTCTGGATGTCGTATGATAATGAATCACTGTTAGATACGGCATGGGTATTTGATTTCTCAGATGATGACGGATTAGACCACAATTATCAGCTGGATGGTGGGATTGAGGTATATAATACTAATTTGACCAACAGGCTGGCGAATGTATTTACAGTACCAAAGAAGGCTGATGGAGAGTATGAGAAGCTGAGAGAGGTGTCGCTGTCATTTACCAGAATAGCGGATGTAGGATATACAATAGATGTGTATACAAATCTTACGGATCCGTCTGATCCGTTAAGTGGAGAGAAACAGACTCAGGCTACAACGACAGGCAATACAGCCTTTGCGGGTATATACAGTGTGGAGCTGGCAGAACCGGTGGATCTTAAGCCGGAAAGTACCTTTGCTGTAGTGGTATCGGTTGATAAAAGTGCTATGGATTATGAGCAGGCAACAAAGATAGCAACCGGTGACACTCTCCTCTGGGATAGACAGGTGAGCCGGGGGAACGGAAAGAGTCTGTATTATAGCAGTGGCAGGTACAGAGTATATCCATATGGCAATTTCTGTATTAAAGCATTTACATCAGATGAAACCAGGCATGCAGAGTCTGAGAATGAGCTTACGCCAGAGGGCTATTCTGTAGATTTGACAGCGCTGGTACAAGCTAATCTATATGCTGCTTTTTCGGCAGATATTATGGAAGATGCAGGGGCAAAGGTTCAGTTTGTATACCCGGATGGCACCTGTACATATAGGCTTTTGTCGGCTTTTGAGACGACGGAGTATAATAATACTAAGGTAAAGAAAATCACATACGAGGCTATTCCTGCTAAGCTTGCTGAAAGGGTTGAAATCAGTGTCACAAAGAGTGATGGCACAAAAAGCAATGGTTTTGCCTTCGCGCCGGCTGATTATCTGAATGATTTAATCAAAACAGATTCTGATTCTGTGTCAAAAAATATAGCAACGGCTCTTTTAAATTACGGAGCATATGCGCAGCTATATTTCAATGTGGGTACATCTAATCTGGCGAATAGGGGGCTGACAGATGATGCAGTGGGGGCTTTAACGACTGATGAAATCCTTAAAATGACAGTGGATGAAAACATTGCGTCAATGAATAATGACGATTTGGAGTATATAGGCTCATCACTTGTATGTAGAAACGGAACTGATATGAAGCTGTATTTCATTAATAAAAACTCACTTACACTTGATGAAATACTGCAGAAATATAATATTGATGTGACTAATGAGAAAACAGGCAGACTTGTCAGTGACGATTTTTCAGCTGAGCTTGATGGAAAGCTGTTTTGCATAAGAATAAAGTCAATTTTGCCGAAGCTTCTGTCAACTCATTATACAATTACATTATCGAATGGTGATATAAGCAGTTATGGAGTTGTGAGTCCGTATTCTTATATCCGAAGCGCTGTACAGGGGGATGATATACAGCTTCGAAATCTATGTAAGGCGCTTTTCTTATATGGGCGCGCTGCATCATAATACATTAAGCTTTGTTATACCTGAAAAATCATTAAAAACAATCGACATTACAGCCAATAAACGCTATAATAGATACATTAAGATAAATGTACTGGGACTTGTATTATCCACAGCCATCACACGGTACGGCTGTCGCGGATAGTGTCAGGCCCCGGGAAGGGGAATTATATGCAGGATAAAAAGCAAAAAAAGGCAAAAATACAGGTTATATTTCTAATTCTTATTTCCACGCTTGTTATTTTAGCGGATTTTTATGCGATAATTAATTATCCAAAGGAATACATGCTCATTGCAGCAATCACAGTTATCTTTATGATTTGCCTGTGGGGAGTGATAAGCGGATTTTTCTCACTGAGTGCTCTAAAGGAGGACAGGAGGGAGGAACAGTATGACAGTATTTTTAAGTCGGAAAAGGCATCTTACCTCATGCTTAGAAAGTATTTTGATGAGATAGAGGGAAAGATTGAGATACTGCAGAAGGAGTCAAAGATTCCGACTGAGGATATCATCAATGCACAGAAGGGAATCGCAAAGGTTGTCATCAACAGGAATAAGGAAAATGCTGATGCGATTATGAACTCTAATGAACAGCTTATGGAGACTTTTGAGCATCTTGAGAATAAGCTCAAGGAGAGCAATGATTTCATTATTGAGAGCCAGAAAAATGTGATTTATGACAACCTCAAGGACATTATGGAAAAGCAGCAGGTTCTGTCTGACAGCATAAAGGATATGGAAATCCGTCTGAGTCAGGCAATCACAGCAAATCCTATTCAGTTTACAGCAAATGTTGAGATGCCTAAGCAAACGACCGACGCACTACAATCAGCACCGGCCATGGAGGCGATACCTGAACCTATTCCGGTAAATGAGCCGGAGCCTGTAGTTGAGATACCACATGTACCTGAACCGGAACCTGTAAGTGAGGTACCACATATACCTGAGCCGGAGCCGGTAGTAGAGCCAAGCCCTGCTGCAGGCGAAGCTGTTGCAGATACGATAAACAGCGATCCGAACCGCCAGCTGAGTGCAGATGAAATAGCAGCACTTTTTGCAAGTGCAAACGCAGGTGCGACAGAACCTGAATCAGAGCCGGCAGAGAAAGTGATTACGGAACCGGTCACAGAGGCACCTCAGGCACCTGAGCCGGAGCCTGTAAGTGAACCGGAACCTGCAAAGTCTCCGGTTGTAGATTTGAATAACACAAATCGTAATCTGACACCGGATGAGATAGCAGCTTTATTTAGCAGTATGTAGTATTTTGGTAACTATTCAGTAAAGAAATATGCGGTATTGCATATTTCGTAAAAAATGAAGAAATAATATTTTGTAATTATCTCACAAATATGTTAAAGTGTGCATGTTATAAAAATATGCACACTTTATTTTTTTGAAAGGAAATATAAAAAATATATGGAAACAATCAGATTTGACGAATTAGAACTAAACCCTAAGATTTTGCGAGGCATCAAGGATATGGGCTTTGAGGAGGCAACTCCAATACAGGCTCAGGGAATCCCGGCAGTGCTTTCGGGCAGGGATGTAATCGGACAGGCGCAGACCGGAACAGGAAAGACAGCAGCCTTTGGTATTCCGGTGCTTGAGAGCGTTGATGCATCAAGTCACAAGACACAGGTTATCATCCTCTCTCCTACAAGGGAGCTTGCCATCCAGGTGGCAGATGAAATCAGGAAGCTTGCAAAATATATGCATGGTGTGAAGGTACTTCCGGTATACGGAGGACAGGATATCAGCCGCCAGATTAAGGCACTTAAGGGCGGTGTGCAGATTATTATCGGAACCCCGGGGCGTCTTATGGATCATCTCAGGAGAAAGACAATCAGGCCTGACCATGTAAAGACAATAGTGCTCGACGAGGCAGACGAGATGCTCAACAC
>OJML01001388.1_pt1 | contig 12754 bp, 7 predicted proteins | sample 1597221 | NCBI WGS metagenome assembly OJML01 (sample SAMEA2452123, study PRJEB22498) | human gut metagenome | biome: human feces; feature: human gut; material: feces | place: Australia | collected 2012 | reverse complement strand
CCGTAGATGGTGCCTTGGGGTCCGCGAAGCACGTCCACACGGTCGGCTTGGTAGAAGTGCATGTTGAAAGCGGCTTTGTTGATGACGGGCATGCCATCTACATATATTCCCACAGCAGGGTTGTTTATGCGCGAGCCGATGCCACGAACATACATGGCTGAGGTGTAACGCGAACCATACTCGGGCATGACGAACGACGGCACGAACGCTGACAACTGTCGAAGGTCGGTAGCGTGGAGGCTCGTGAGCTGACGGGCACCAAGCGAGGTGGAACTAATGGGCTGCATGCGCAGCCTGTACTGTTCTTTAGGCTGCGCTGCCACTACAACCTCATCGATGTCGAACACTCGTGAACTGTCGGCTAAGAGGCCGTTGCCCGATGATGTTATCCTATTGTCCTTTGCCTTGGTTCCTATTACCTTATTATTTTTTAAAGCATTCTTTTCTGTTGTCTTATTTAAGGAAACCTTGTTTGCAGCAACCTCTTTCTCAGCAACCATGCTTTCAGTTATCCCTTCTTCTGTAACCTTTGTGCCTATAATCTCTTTCATGCCGTTGTAACCCTTCACCCCACAGTTTGTCGCTGCAAAAGCAGCATTGGGAGCGAGGGCCATCAGCAAGAGAGCGGCAATCGTTTCATTTGTCTTTTTCATATCGGCTGCAAAATTACACATTATTCCCCACCCTCACAATCCTAAAATGTTATGATTTTGGCGTTTCATGGTGACATAAAGCAATTGGGGTTTTGCGATTGTTTCGATATTTTTTCGTAAATTTGCAAGCATTTCAACATGCTTAAAAAGATTTCGACATAACTTCAAAAAGAACGAAAGAAAAAAAGAATGAATGATAAACTGATAGCTGTAAGTCTTTTTTCATCTTCTGGCATAGGCGATCTTGGACTTCAAGCCAACGGCATAGACACGGTTATAGCCAATGAGCTGTTACCGCAGCGCATGCAATTGTTCTTACACAATCACCACGAAACAAAGGGGTTCTGCGGAGATATATGGAAGATGAAGGATGAAATTGTCAGCTATTATAAAGACACATTCGAAACAAGCCCGTTTCTACTCATAGCCACCCCACCCTGCCAAGGCATGTCGTCAAACGGAATGGGAACCATTCTTAACAATCTGAAGAAAGGCATACGACCACAGTTTGACCCTCGCAACCGGCTTATCATACCAGCCATAGAGATAATAAAAAAGTTGCAACCCGAATGGGTCATTCTTGAGAATGTGCCCAACATGACAAACACCGTTATTGAAGACGGAGAAGGGGTTATAAACATCATTGACTTTGTGTTTCGAGAGCTGGGCGACGCTTATGTGGGCAAGCCTTATGTTGTCAACGTTGCAGACTATGGCGTTCCACAAAACCGACAACGCCTTATAACGATATTGACAAGAACAGAAAAGGGCAAAAAACATTTTAAAAAGTTTGCCACGTTCTTGCCAGCACCTACACACTCTGAAAAACCGACTCTCTTCACACACCAATGGTTAACGGTGAGAGACGCTATCGGCAATTTGCCGCCAATAAGCTCACGCAAAGGTTGCAATGTCTGCCAATCTAATCCGCTACACAAGGTGCCTTTGCTTGACGATGTCAAACTGTCGTGGGTCACGAACACGCCTGAAGGTCAGACAGCCATGAACAACCAGTGCATAAATCCCAGCTGTATGTACCAAGGAAACGCCCTGCATGGAGCACGTCATAACTCGGAAGGGATAAACAAGGCAAACACCGACACACCTCTCTATTGTGAGAAATGTGGGGCTTTGCTGCCGCGACCTTACACCATAGACAAAGCGACAGGACAGAAACGCATAATGAAAGGGTTCGTCAGCGCATATAAACGCATGTCATGGGACAAGCCTGCAAGCACGCTCACCCAAAACTTTCAATATGCATGCAGCGATAACAAGCTTCATCCGTCGCAAGACAGGGTGCTCTCTCTTTATGAAGGCATGATCCTACAAACCATTGCGCAATATCCTTATTCGTTTGAAATAAACGGCAAGCTTGTGGCGGATGGGCTAATAAGAGACACCATCGGTGAGAGTGTGCCTCCATTGCTGATAGACAAGATTGTGAAGAACATTCTTAAAATAAGCAAAAAAAACTGAGATCCAATAAGGAAGCGTTAAAGCTTCCACCAAAAGAGGGTGTGTCATCATCAGCGGCACATTCTCTTTTTTTATTTCACTTCTTTATTTCACTTCGTAACCAATCCATTTTTGCCTTGATAACAATTCGATGTATTGTGGAGAATCGATGACAGCTACCCAATGGTCACACATCTTCCTTATGCCTTTCGAATTCATTATCGACACGCTGGTAGTACGTCCGCCATCCTCTTTGGGCTGAACAACCTTTCCCCAATCGTCAACGCAAAGACAGTCACAATAGAACGCTGCAACATAAACGGGAAGACCGTCAATGAAATCCCACAACACACCTAACAGATGGTTGGTCTCGCGATGATGGGCTTTCCAATCGAACGACACGATGTGGTTCACGCGCTGCTCGCCGATGAGCGGTTTTGTAATGTTTTTAGCTTTCGATGCTGACGGTGTGCTTCCACAGGTCGCCTTCACTTCGATGCCGCCATACTTGAACGGGCTGAAATGTTCTTTGTCGACAGGATATTTTTTGCCTTCTTTGACGGTGTATAAGCTTTCAAGATATCTTTTCTTCACAGGCGTGTCCACAAGCAAAAGGTCGGGATAACCGTCTTGATGTAAATTTGAGACAAGCTTACCATCAGAAATCTTTGCCACACTTCTTGCAAAATATTCGCCTATCATGCCGCTGAGATTCCTCATGCCAAGGGTCTCAAAAATGTTGATGTCAAATTTCATCGTCGTGTCGCTCAACTCCTTCAAAGCTCTGTTGGCATAATTCATTGCTTCAACAATGTCAGCAGAAGAAAGCACAAAACGATTTTTATATAAAATGTTGACCTTGGGATTTGTTACATACACCTTATTCATAGTTCATAAGTTCTGATTTGGAAATGTCAAGTGCCTTGGCTATCTTGGCTATAACAAGCAAAGAAGGACTCTTTTCACCACGCTCAATCTCTCCCATGTAAGTGCGGTTTATGTTACATCGGAAAGAAAATTGTTCTTGTGAAAGACCTTTTGCCCGTCGCAATGCGGCGACTTGTTTGCCAAACTTTATGTTCTCGATCTCTTTTGTCATTTTTTATAATCGTTTGATTGTTCAAAATTAAGAATAAAGCAGCATTAAATCAACCGCCAATAGACGGTGAAAAGAAAATTTATTATTGGGAAACTGTTGGTTGTCGTAAATAAAATGTTTAACTTTGCAAGGATATGAGATGTAAGCGGATTTTTTAAAGACAAAAAGCTTTTAAAAAATCTCTGTAAAAAAATCTGAGACTTAAAGGTCTGGCATTCAAAAACATGCATCTCACATTTAAGAAACAATCTACCCACAGATAACAAAACTTCAAATTATGACTACACGACACACTGGCAAGAACATCAAGATTTTTCTCAGCAGCACGTTCAGAGACATGGATGCCGAACGCGATGCAATAATGAACCGCGTCTATCCAGCGGTAGCGCAACAGTTGGCACCACATAACATTCATGTCGACTTCATTGACCTGCGTTGGGGCGTGAGCACAAGCGACGTGGACGAAGCAGAACGTGAGAACCATGTGCTGCGCGAGTGTATTGACGGCATACAGAGCTCACGACCGTTCTTCATCGGTCTGCTCGGCGACAGATACGGATGGGTGCCGTCTCAAGAGAGCTGGGACGCCATTGTGGGCGGCATGACCAACGACGAGATGCAGTTTATAAACAGCGACACGGCACAGGCACGAAGCGTTACGGAGCTGGAGATACTCTTCGGTTCGCTCATGGACACCGACAACCTGCACCGCAGCTTCTTCTGCTTCCGCTCGCCAGAGGCTTATAAGGACATGGACAACGCACACCGCGCGCTCTACTGCGAACAGGGTGACGAGGCGACACGACGTCTGAAGCTCCTGAAGGAAAAAATCACAAGCACCATGCACGCCCACTCGCTCGACCGCAACATCTGCCAGTATGGCTGCAGATGGAACGGACAGCACCTCACACAGCTCGACACGCTGGTGGAGTTTCTGACCACGGCGCTCGTACAGGAAATAATGCTCTACGAGTGTGAGGACGCCACGGCAAACCCCGACAACGCTTACGAGGCTATCTGCGACAAAGCTCAAGAGCAGATAACACGGAGCAACCAGCTGTTCTGCGGACGCGAGGGCTGGCTGCAATGGCTGACCAACTATATAGACGACGAAAACAACAAAGGCAAGGTGCTGCTGATGACGGGCATGTATGGCTTCGGAAAGACCGCCTTGCTTTGCAAGCTATATGAAGAGCTTGAACAGAAAGAAGGTTACGAGCCTTACATCTACTTTGCCGACCGCCGCAACACCAACTGCCGGCCAGAGATGCCGCTGAAGTGTTGGTTGGCAGACCAACGCACCGAATCGGACCACCGGTGCGGCATTGAGACAGACGAAGATTTCGGACTGCTCGCCCATCTGCTCGCAAAGGCATTTGAGACGAACAGCAAGAAGAAGGTGCTGATGGTGGACGAGGTGTGTCTGCTCGACAACTGCAACACGCTGCTCGACAACAGTTGGGTGCCTGACGATGCGGTGGTGATATGCACATCGGAGATCAGCCAGACGGAAGGCATTGACATCTGCGACAAGATACAGATCACAGCTCTCAACGAAGAAGAGGTGCAGCAGCTCGTTGACAAACGTCTGGCCAAGGTGGGCAAGCATCTGCAACCTGCCGTCATGAAGGCTTTGCTCGAGAAGACCGAAGGAAAGATCAAGCCAAGCGCCATTCCGCTGTGGTCGGTAATGATGGCCCGACATCTCACGCTGCTTAACGCCTCCTACTTTGACGCACAACGCCAACGCACCGAGGCTGACGATGAGATGAAGATACAAAACTCGCTGATCGAGATCATTGAACAAGCAAACGGATACCCCGAGACGCTCTTCATGTCGATCGTGGCAGGTGCCGACCTGTTCGTTGACCTTGATTTCTGCATAGACGTGTTGCGACTGCTCGCCGTGAGCGAGTTTGGTCTGCGTGAGAGCGACCTGCACAACCTGCTCGGACAGAAGTGGGACGCGCTGAAATGGGCTGAGACGAGACGATACCTCGGACCGCTGCTCAACGTTCACGATGAGAACGGGATAATAGATTTCACCTATCCCAACTTCCGCAGCGAACTGTGCATACAGGCTGGCGACAACTTAGGCCCTTACCTTGTGGCGCTCGCCGACTATATGCACCACATTGTCGCCAACAACTCGCTGGACCTCGTGGCAAACCGCGAACTGCCTTACATTGCCCTCAAGACACAAAGCGCCGAGCTACTCGACCTTGTGGTGATGAGCCGTGGACACATGTTCAGACGTTCCGTGGTCTATGCCCTCGCCGATGTGGCTGTGAGAAGACCAAAGTTTTTGGAGCAATGGGTAACGAAAGCAACCGCCCGACGACCCATCCAGACGGCATGGCTCTTGCTTGACGTAATGAAGCAATTGGCCAACAGCGGCAACACATCAGCGGCTGCAAGCATTGGCTCAGCTGTAATAAAGATATACAGAGAGAACGAGGAGACATGGAAGAACGGCAGCCAACAGCCGCAAGACGGCAATGACCTGCAAGCACAAGAAGGCAATGACCTGCAAGCACAGGCTGACGAACGGCTTCTCGTTGAAGGCTGCCTGACGGCGTTCTTTGCCGTGTGTCTGTACAAGACCGGAGACAAGAAGAACGCTGAGCAATGGGCCAACCATCTTATTAACGCCTACATGCCACACATTGAAGACGACAGATACATGGAGGTGTTCGCATGGGCCATATATGTGGCGACATGCGTGTGGAGAGACAACGTGGTCGACGGACATGAGGAGGAAAACGCCACAAGTGCTGACATCATCGTGGCGTGGGCTGATCACGGCCTGAACTTCCTGCAACGCCTGGCGACCGACTGCCAGCGCCTTGAGTTCCTGGAACCAGAGCGCGAGATGGCACAGTTCTATCGTGCCATGACGCATCAGGAGGACGAGAACCTACCCACCAATCTGCTCGTTGCCAATGAGCTGAACGAACAGCCGTGGATGTATCGTGCCTATTTCAAGACAGCGCCCATGATGAAGATGGCGGGCATGATGAAGTATGCTGACAGATTTGTTGCCGACACGCTGACGGCTGAAGCCAAACGTCTGGCAGCAACAATACAAGAGGCGGCACCCGACAACCTGCTGTTTATGGATGCCTGCCAGCCTTTCACGGAGCAACTGGAGGAGGACGACTATAACAACGAGGCGCTTGTGGTAGACATGGCAGAGAAGCTGCTGTTCCTCAACGCCGACCAGGCACAATGTGCCGCTACCCTCAGCCGCTGTCCGTCGCTGTTCGATGACAATCGCACAGACGCCATCGGCGTGAGAGCCAACCTGCTGATGTTCTGCATGGAGCTGCAACCAAACGACGGAAGCACACGGGAGACGGCAGAGGTGAAAGCGAAGCTCAACGACATGGTGGCTTATGCCAACAAGGTGATCGACGCGTTCTTCAAGACTAAAGACCAGGACGAGAAGAAAGCTATTGCCAACTTCTTGTGGATGTTTATCTCGGTGATGATAAAAATAGAAGGATTGCCCGCTTCTATGCTGTCAAACTTTGCCGCGCATGTGTTCAACTCTGAATATGGCATCTACATGGACCACTATGAGCACCCGACGGTGGAGCAGACGCTGCGTCTGCAGGTGGCGTTCTACATGATGAGCAGCATGACCGAGTTTGCGTTTAGAGACATTAAGAACGTCGGCTCAAACGATGAGCAGGAGAAGGGAACACAACGCGCGTTCAGCAACATGAGTTTGATGAAGAGCCTCAACCTGTCGGGCACGCTCGTGGTTGAAGGCTTCTCGCTCATCTACAATTGCATGGCTTACATCTGCGAGCAGAAGCACGACATAAAAAACATGATGTTCTACAACAAGCAGCATGAGTATGCCACATGCGAGGCTTGGCGACTGAACCCAGACGACTTTGAGACAGCCCGACGTTATGCTGCCGCCGTGGACGAGACGGGACGACGCTTCTACACCGTGGTGGGCAACTTCAAAGAAGCTGTTCTGTGCTTCGAGAAGGCTAACGAGATGTTCGTGGAGCTGTTCAAGCAAGAGAAGCACAGCACCATTCTTAACGACATGCTCCTGAGCTCATATAACATTATCAACATCCTCAACGCGGAGCATCTCTACGACCTGCTCTGCATGAAGGCAGAAGAAACCCTTGCATTGGTGACCGACCGCATGGACGACCCCGACACTGATCTGGGCCTTGTAGCTGCGATATGCGAGAGCAAGGGTCATGCCTTGATGATGCTCAAACAGTTTGACGAGGCATGGGTGTGGCTCAACAAAGCACAGAAGGTGTACGAGGACAACCTCAACAAGAATCCTGAGGATGAGAAATGCATGCGCGACCTCGCCATCATAAAATGTCGCATTGCCGATTATCTTATGGCAAAGGGCAGCGATGCCGACAACATTATAGCGATCGTCAACGAAGCCGAGGGCCTGCTAAAGAAGGCTCTTGACATCGTGCCCGACTCGCCAAAGGTGGCAAAAAACTATATCGGATTGCTCAGCACGAAGATGAAAGTGTATCTGTTGAAACGCGACATCAACGCCGCCGACGAGACCTTGGCACAGTTTGAGAAGTTAACGCTTAAACACATCCTCAACACTCGCGATACATCTCTCATACAGCTTATGTTCGCCGTCTACGATTCATTCATCGACACAGCCGTTCAAAGCGACTGGACGCAGATGGCCAACGCCCTGCTTCAGGTGAAACAAAATGCCGAGAAACAGCTTGTGGAGAACAGACTGATGAAGGGATGAGGTGTTTAGACATTTAAACGTTATAAAAAAAAGAAGAAGAAAAAAGAAAAAGAAAGAAAGAAAGCGTTGCAAGGTTATCAGCAGAAGGCCAATAGCTGTTGATAACTTTGCAACGCTTTCTTTATAAGCCAATTACCGGCTGTGCGCAGCATCATTGTTTTAGAAGCTGCATCGTTTTAACTGCAACATCGTTTTAGAAGCTGCATTGTTTTAGCTGCAACATCGTTTTAGCTGCATCATTTCACGACAATCTTCTTTGAAGATCCGTCAGAATAGCGCACGATGTTGAGACCTTTCACGGGGGTGGCGGTCTTTATGCCGTCTGCGGTGAAATAGGCCGTGACGGTTCGTGGCTGGTTGTCAGAGACATTGGCCACGCCTGTTGTGCCTTGAGGCACACCACGCGACACGGCAAAGACGTAAGCGTTGCCACCCGACTTGCGTGTGAGGGTCAAGCCAGTAAGTTTCTTTATGGGGTTGGCAGCGATGGCGTTCTCAAACAGGCAATAACGGAAGCGGTCGCTCAGCTCTTCATTCTCTATAGAGATGAAACCGAGGCCAGTGTAAGCCTCATCGCCTTGCAGGTCAGGCACAGACCAGTCGCGCACAGAAACGATGCTTTCTTCTGACGAGGTGCCGTCCTCATAGTTGAGAACCACGCCGAGCGTGCTGACACCAGCCGTACTTGTGGCCAACAGATAAACGGTATTGGCGGCTACGGGTTGCGCAAAGTTGATGCGATGTTGATCGTTTGAGGTCATCGCCACAACGTTGTTTTTGGCATAATGGCCAAGCTGATAAGCCACCTTGCTGGCCGACACAAGCTTGCCGTCGGCAGGCAGGCCACCTGTTGAGCGCACATCTTGGCTGTAGAACGTGCGCCATGAGTCGATGGGCGAGGTGATGTGGCTTGTTGAAGGTGTAGCCTCAACCACGACATCGGCGTTGCAGGCATCGGCAGAGAGCGTGAGAGGTTCTGTCGAAGCATCGGCCTCGCGCACGAGGAGCTTTGAGTCGAGGAACGTCAGGCGCTTGCTTATCCACTGCTTGAGATAGTTGATCTCGTCGGCATAGCTATTGCCCACATAATAGTTTGGCCACACCGCACGCCCAAACATCTTCCATGCCTGCTCGTTGCGGTCTATGGCACCGCCGCTTGTCAGCTCGCCCGTGAGACGGTTTATCGTTGCCTCAATGTTGGCATCAGAGTAAGCGCCCAGACGATATTCCTTCCAACGCGCCTGCATCTCCTTCACGAAGGAAGGGTCATCGAGCAGTTTCTTCCACCAGAACGGCACCTGCTGGTCATCGCCACTTCGGCTGTTGAAGTCGTACTGCCAGAGATCCGTGCGCTCGCCATAATTGTAGTTGGCGTTGCCGTAAGCGATGTTAAAGTCCCAGAGTGTTGCTTGCCAACGGTTGTCAAGCCCCTCGTTAGCGGCACGCGTGTCGCTATATTTGTAAAGGTGGGTGCTCAGACGATAGCCGTCGATGTTGAACGAGAACTCAGTGCTGAGAAGATAGTCAATGAACGACGTGGTGTTTATATACTTGCGATAGCCCACGGCGGGGTCTGTATAATTGTCGAGCGTGAACGATTTCTCCATGTCGTTGATCGCCTTGTCTATTGCTTCGCGGTTGGCAGAAGGCATCTCCAACAGGTCGTCGCCGTCGGGATCATCATACTGGTATGTGATCTTCTTGCTGTAGTTGGGCTGTCCGTCCCATCCTAACGGACGGTAAGGCGAGGTGTAATAGATCGTCTCGTCGTCGCGGTCGATCTCCACATGATAATCGCCTGTGAGGTCGCCGTTATCGGAGCCTGGGTCGTTGAGGTTCAGACGACTCTTGCCTTTGCCCGGGCGCTCTGTCAGGATATACACGCCATAATAGGTGCCGTCGAGAACAATCTCCACGAAGCGCGAATGGGGCGTATAGCCAAAATAAGGACGTCCAAGCTCAAAGGTGAGCACGTCACGGATCATCGACTTGTCCGAAAACGGAGCGAGAAACGCCCAGTCGTTGTCCTTGCCCATGCCCAAGAGTTTCACCTTCTGCTTCTTGCCACCCTCTTCAAGCGTCTGCGAGAGGGTCTTGAAGCCGTAGGGTTTCTTGTCAGAACTGTTGAACGAAGAATTGCCGCGATACTTGAGGCTGATGTAACCGTCATAGTCGGCTTTCTGGTTTGGATGGGCAATGGTGTCGCCATAGTTTTTGCCATCCTTGTTGTCGATAATCTTCATTCGTGCCGTTATGCGTTCATTTCGTTGAATGGTCTTGCCCTTGACATTAATAAAAGCGATTGGCAGATTCGTTTCTGTAAGTTTTACGTTACGGTCGTTTGTCGGCACATAGTTGTCGGCACGTTGAGCGAAAGAGGCTGTGGCCCCTACGGCGACAACACATAAGAGAGAAAATAAGTGTTTATACATGTTACAAATGAAATTGGTTTTTTAGGAATTTTACAAAAAAAAGGCACACGCAACAGATATCATTGCATGGCCTTCGTCTTTTTTATTATTTTAAGCTAATGGTCTTCACGACCTTGCCTTTGTACGAATTTATCACTATCGATGCCGAATCGGCATCTTGCATCTGTGCCACGGCAAGCGAGGCATACTGACGCGAAGAGTAATATTGAGGCACGTTGCCCTGGTCGTGACAGAACGTTATGTGTGCTGTCAGCGTGCCGTCGGCGTTGCGCGTCATGTCGGTAAGCACAGCTCCTATGCTCTGTCCGTCGGCATCGCTGCCGCTGCTTCCTGTCTTCACGTCAAACGTGATGTTCACATATTTACGGTTTGCCGACAGCCAAAGGGCAACAAAGCTTACCGGGTCGGTCTTAGGAGGAGCTGAGGTTTGCAGCCTCTTTATCTTGGGACACAGCACGTTGTTCACGATAAACACCTTGACAGGCGCTGATGCGAGGTTTTGTGCTGACCGCTCTGTAAAAGATGCAGAGGAAGAAGAGGAGCTTGAAGGGCCTGAGGCTGATGATGGACCTGAGGCAGAAGATGAGCCTGAGGCTGATGATGAGCCTAAAGCTGATGATGAGCCTAAAGCTGATGATGGGCTTGGGGCTGATGATGAGCTTGGGGCTGCATAATAGACCAATGCGCGATAGGTAGAATCGGGCGTTGTCATCCACGACACCTTCGGCGTACCCTCCACCTGCAACGACAGCTGCTCGTCGGTGGTAAAGCTGCTCATGCGCGACTGCGCGTCGGTGCACGCCTCAACAAAATCGGAGCGCAGGTAAGACAACTTACCGTCACCCGAGTCATATTGCTCCGTGGTGCACGACGCGAACAAGGCGACAGCCACCACGGCAGCAGAGGCCACAACCTTTGCAGCGGCGCATGAGAAAGCTTTGTTTGACATATAATCTTTTTTCTGTTTATCTTAGTTCTTGAGAAGCTGTTCCTGGTTGCGTGCCGGGTTGGCATACATTGTGAGCAAGCGCTCACGCAGGAACGCCTCGTCCTTGTCGGGCAACTGGATCTTGGCCATCTGCTGAGCAATGTAGCCATCAAACTGTGCCTTCTGCTCAGCCGTGTAACGGTCGGCATGAGCCGTGGTGCCTTCAAGCTCGTCAAGCGCCACATAGTTGGACGGATAAAGACGGTAACGACGGAACACCTCCTCGTCGATGTGTGTGGCAACAGCCTTGAAGAAGTCGGCCTTCGGCATGTCGGGATCGAGCGTGTCGAGCCATGCGTCGATGCAGGGTGCCGCATCATAGTGGATATGTCCCTTATAGCCCATGATGCCCGTCTGCATGCTCACGACATCGTCCATGGGACCTTTCTTCCAGTCGGCAATGTCGCGCTTGAGCTGAAACTCCTGCGCCTTGAGGAAGTCGCAAGGGTCATACTCGTAACTGATGGCCAGCGGCACGATGTGCAGACCCTTCAAGCGCTCAACGAGCGATCCCTCGCCGCCCATGACCATCATCTTGATGATCGACTCTTGCGTGCGGTCGTTTGAGTCCTTGGCACGTCCCTCGCGCTGCGCTATCCACACGTTGTCGTGCTTCTGAGCTATGACGAGGTGCATATAATCAGACAGTCGCTTGCTTGACAGCAGCATCTGTCGCAGCGACACGCTACGCTCCACGATGAACGACTTGTTTATGCGCACAAGATCCTTGACCCACGGCAGCGAGAGCAGGTTGTCGCCGATAGCGATCTCACATGTGGTCTTGCAACCGGCGTCGACGAGCAGCACGTCAAGCAAAGCCGAGTCGAGCACAATGTCGCGGTGGTTGCTTACAAAGGTGTAACGCTTCTCCATGTCTATGGCATCGACATTCATGTCGCAGCCGAGACTGGCCTTCTGCAACAACCCCTTTATGAAAGGATAGCAGAAAGCGACCTGAAACTCAAGGTTGGTCTTGCATGCCCGCATCTTCTGTGCCAGCATGTCGAAAGGCACGTCCTTGAACACATAAGCCACGACCTGTGCAAACTGTGCATTGCCGAGCAGACGCTCAAACACCTCGGGCAGCTCTTCGGGCTCGAAGGGTCTGATGGCGTCGAAGGGCTTCAATAATTCTTTATCCATAGCTCAATGTCTTTTATAAAAGTCAGAACTGGTTCTCCACGATGTCGGTGAGCACGTCCTTGATGTCAAGACCTGCGGCACGCACCTGCTGGGGAATGAAGCTGGTAGCTGTCATGCCGGGTGTGGTGTTGATCTCAAGCATGTTGATCTTGTCGTTGCCGTCGGCATCCTTGGAAATGATGTAGTCGATACGGATGATGCCGTTGCAATGCAAGATGT
>OJML01001380.1_pt1 | contig 12776 bp, 12 predicted proteins | sample 1597221 | NCBI WGS metagenome assembly OJML01 (sample SAMEA2452123, study PRJEB22498) | human gut metagenome | biome: human feces; feature: human gut; material: feces | place: Australia | collected 2012 | reverse complement strand
TGCATAGGAAATGATATCTTTGAGATAAATGTGTCAACCAATATTGACAATATCAATTCTCTCCAAAATAATTCTTGTAAAATACTGACTCACTCCAAACAAATAGTTCTTTCTAACAATATTTTTAGGAACAAGAAGCAGTTCTTTGCCGTTGACAAAATAAACAGGTTTCTCAACCTTCTTCCATTCACCAGCATGCATGTCCCAGGTATAAAACGTTTTCGTGCCATTACTTAGAATGCCATATTTATGCATTTGCTCCATTGTAAATTCATTCAAGCATTCATGAAGAATGTTTGTAAGTAAATCCGACATACCATCTTCTGCAAATCCTGGTATCAACAAAGGTAAATCTTCCGCTTTTCCTATTGTCCTAATTGAACTTATTAATTGCTCCAGTGGTTGAAATATTTCCAACAAACCATCGGCTGTATTACCTTTGCCATTATCGCCATTACCATATCCCAATCTGGTTGCATTTTGCTCCCCAGCATGAGACAGCAGGCATTTCATATCTTTTCTATTACATGTATTATATGCTTTGAACAATTTGTCAAAATATGAATTGATATGCTTCATTGCTTTGATAGCCCATGCATTATTCCATCTCTCAATTAAACACGGATCAATAAAAAGCAAATTGTCATCATTGACTGCTATATCTACGAATTCAAAGTTTTCATGGCCCTTTTGCTTTAATTGCCACACATCAGATATATATTCTTTTTTCATCTTATCTACTCCTCAATATTATTTTTCTTTATCCCGTCCGCCTTTGAACGAATATAGGTTGTTCCATCAGATTTGTTTACCACTTGATAATTTTCATAATTCTTATTACCCTTACTTATCTGCGCAACAGCCTGCTCTAACGGGATGCGTCTACCAGTTTCTACATTTACAAATTCTGTATTTAATCCGCTTGCGGATTCCTTAGATACTTTTAATTTCATAATTTGTCCTCCATTTTAAGGTGCACTTAATAAACCTAGTGCATTCACCAGTTTTTATGTTAAAAGGATAATGACCAAATCCTTGTAAAATATCATTTTTATTTTTTGGGGGGTTGTAAAGCAGACTTCCAGATGATAAAATAGATTCGAATTCGTTTGATCATCTGTGGGTCATTCAAGCCTAGGCTGAAGCTGCAACTTCAGCCTTTTTACTTTGTCCACTTATACTTTTATTTCTCACCTCTTTCCTCCCATAATTTTTCTCCCGGCATTTGCTGAAAACAATACTCAACAAATGTCAGCATGTTTGTCTCTGTAATACCTTCTATTTTCTTGGCAAATGTCCTTACTTGATTGACCGTATCAACACTTAATGGTCCAGTATTAATCGGAAAGATCTTTGTATAATATGAACCTTTTTGCGCATCAGATATCCTTTTAACCATTATTCCAGCCTTTATCATTACATCCTCAAGATTGGAAACATTATAGACTGGCACAATATACTCTTTTAATGGATGCCCTTCAAATAGTTCTCCGGAAATATATTTAGACTTTGTATTCTCATCACAATCATCTGTATCCATTATGATAAAGAGTTTAAAATTTTTGAGACCTTTTGTTTTTCTGTCATATTCTACGGAATACTCATTAGCAAATTCCTTAAGCGTTCTGAACTGCTTTTTTCTTAAATATTCTGATAATCCATTTATCTGAATACTTCCACGTCCTTTATCTTTCGCGATGATCTTTACAGGCAAATGCAAGTTCGTATAAATGTACTTTACTAATACAAACTCCGATTTTCCATGAACAATGACTGCACATTTTGTATAATTTAATGCATTATGAGGCAATACTACTCGCCTCCTTCTACATCTGACAAATCATCCAACTCCTGCAATATTGTATCATAGTCCAATATATCTACAATTGGTACACCACCAAACAATCCTTTTAAGTACATAATTCTTGGATTATTTGTCCCTTGAATTCTTGGATACTTATCTAAGCACTTGGCTTCTTTATTACCTTGATAATCGACATTAATCAAATACACAGATTTAATATCAATAGTCTCCAACATGTACGTATTGTGCGTTGTAATAATAAGCTGACCCGTGATATCCTCTATCATTGATTCCAATACATTTTTTAAAAGCAAGTCATGTATTCCGTCATCTATTTCATCATAGACAACCGTAACCCCACAAAATGCACCAAGCAACGAACGAATAATGTCAATAATATGCTGCGTACCTGCTGACTCTCTGGAAAAAGGTATTGTCCTAATTTTTCCGCCAATCATTTTTCTAACATATAATTTATACAAAATCACATCATTCTCGATTTCTCTTTCATAGTATACATCTTTAATATCAGCATACGCTTGGGTAAAGAAATCGCGAATAATTCTTTCCGAACGATCCAACAAGCCTTCTTTATCTTTTTTTATTTTTCCATCCTTCAAATCTCTCAGCACATTTCTAGGTTTACCGGCATTTATTTCACTACCCGAAGAGGATGTTTTTTTACAATGGATTGTAGTATCCTTCAACATATCAATTATGTCAAACACATACTCTAAATAACTTTCTTTTATATACTCCTCGTTCTTATCTTCTCTTTCCTTATTAAAGATACTTAACAAGGTATGTTTGCCCCAATATTTACTTATTTCATCCCTAAGTTCTAATTCAACCTTCTTATTTTTAAAAAGCTTGTTTGAAAATTCTATTTTTGAATTTTCCTTTGTATAATCGATTTCATACAATACACCACGTTGCTTTCCTGTAAAATAATAAAGCTTTTCATACAAAAAACGGTCTTCAAAGGACATTACATAATAACCTTCATGCCCGTTTGTTTGAAATCCATATTCAATGGTAGTTGCTTCCTCACACTCAATCATTCTGCAGTTTTCTTTGTATTTTAAGATGCTTGTGCTATTCAACAACATCTCAAAAAGTTCCTGCGGAATATCTTTTTCCTTAGCAATTTCCATTATTCTTTCCGTTTCTCCTACCATCTGAAACGATTCAATAGACTTTCTTAACAAATCAATGCATGTAACAAAATTGGATTTTCCGCTACCATTTTCACCATAAATGGAGATAAATTTCTTGGCACCTTTGCTTCCGTTTCTGAAATCAAACATTACATCCTTGAATGACATAAAATTTTTCATCTTCACATAAGTAATCATTTCATGCACCTCCACGGTCATACTACCACCTTTCCGCGCCAAAGTCAATAAGTTTTTATTTCTTGTTATTTTTTATATCATTTTATGCAATGTTTTTACCTTTTATACTTATAACTTCTATTTCACAATTGTAATGGGCAGAAAACAAAGAAGGAATCAGCTATTAACTGACTCCTTCAAATTAACTTTACTAAAATTATATAAGATTTGATTGCAAAATATTTATATATTATTCCCCATACGGATAATAATGCTCTGTCTTCGACTGAAACTCCTTCAAATTACAAATCTTCATATCCGCATTAAACTCTGCAACGGTCACTCCATCAAAGCCATCCACATTTTCCTCATAGTCACACTGAAAAAACCATTCCACAACGGCTGTATTCCCGGAAACAATCAAACGCTTTATATCCCACTGCAAAACAGTCCCTTTCCGGTTCCAATCTTCAAACCATCTGATTATCTGTCCAATGCCTTTATATACCGGACCATAACACTCACTGTAAATAATATCGTCGCTAAAAATCCCCTTTACAGCATCAATATCTTTATCCAGCCAGCACTGAAAATATTTTCTAATAACCTCTTCCATTCTGTACTTCCTTCATCCTCTCAATCGTTTCCTCCACAGAAATACACTCCGCATATCTGCCTTTCCACATAAACTGATTATAATACTTATAACTCTGCTCTCCCGTCATAAAAGCATTATCAAATGTGGAATTCGCATTCTCAGGAACAATCATTTTAAAACCATGTTCAAATCCACACTTGATTGTTGCATCAATACAGTAATCTGTCTGCAATCCTACAACTGTTACCGTCTGGACATTCTTCTCCCTCAAGTATTCCAACAAACCGGTCCCCTTAAAAGAACTATTTACTGTCTTATCGAAAATCTTTTCACCCGGTTGCGGACCAAAACCTTCATATATCTCAAAACCAGGTATTCCCTTTGTCAATTCCGCACCGACACCATCATCGTGTCTTACATAAATAACTTCAACATTATTCTCTCTGGCTGCTGCAATTAACGCTTTTACAGCATTTTCAAACGCATTAAAATTATACAAATCCGAATTGGTTATCAATTTCTGTGTATCCACCACTAACAGTACCATTTACGCTCTCCTCATCATAAATATTTCTCTATCACACTCTGCTCCACAACCTTTTTCCCAAGCAACGTCATAGCCTGCTTCGAGCAATTATTGATGCACCTATAACACATAGTACACTGATTATTCTGTACCACTTTCTTATCAACAATCTTGATATTATTCATCGGACACAACTTTTCACATTTGCCACACCCTATGCATTTATCTTCATCTACACGCAGTTTATTAGAATAATTCTTTGTCTTATGTCCAAAATACAGTCTTTGTCCAAAGAAGCCAGCCATACGATATAATACACCAATTCCCTCCTGGGTTGGTTTCCCTGATTTCAAAAGCTGAACCGACCTGCTAATCTTTTGCTCCGCTTTCTTCACAAGTTCCCTGTTCTTTTCCAGCGGACGCTTCAACACTTTTTCATCGCCTATGCTATCCGGCATTTTCAAATGCAATCCACCTATTACTTCTGCTCCATATTGCAGTAAAAGCCGCCCAAGAATTCCTGCTCCATCACCACTAAACAATCCCATTGTGGCAATAACAAAGACCTTCTTACTCTCCCACAGTTCGTTATTTTCAATTATAAAATCACGCAGTATCTTTGGCACTGTACTATATTGCACCGGATATGCAAATACAAGCATTTCTTCATTTTTCACAACCTGGGTAATATCATCGTCTTCTATCGAAAATGCTTTAGCCCCTTCATCATATTCATTGCAAAACAATTCTGCTACGTATCTGGAATTGCCAGTGCCACTAAAATATATTACAACCATTTGTATCCCAAACTTTCCATTTTATATTGTAGTTTTCTTCTATATTTCATACTTTCTAATTATATCATCTACAAAATACGACTACAACTAACAAAAAACAGCCCCACCACTCTATAGCGAAGCTGTTCTCTTCATCCTTTACTCAACCATCTGCAAATAAATCCACATTGCGGGTTGATTTTCTTTTATCCAATCCATATCATGTTGTTCTAATACCTGCACTGCACCCTTTGCCCATTCATCAAAGTACTCTTGTCCGGTTTCTGCATATAATTGAAGCTTTGCTTCCGGTGCCAAATCATCTAAAAGTATCCTCATCAATTGACCACGCAATCCGTTCTGCTCTCCTTCCATAAATTTATGAAAGATATAGCTTAAACTGTATTGTCCATAATACCTAAGTTCTCTGTATTCCAAAGAATGTGCATCAATATAATCTGCCGGATTCGATGCGGTTGCCGGAGATGCTTCCATTTTGTCAAATAATTCTTCTATAACGGCTTCCGTATCTACCTGATAATACTGAACCGCTCTACTATAACACTCTTGTATTTGAGCCACCACATATTTCTGCGTATCCAGAGCATCTTCTTCAATTTCATCCGGAAATTTGTCCCTAATATCCGATACATAATAACTTCCATCTCCAGGAACCCAAAAATCAGTCACCGTATATGTGTTATCTGCCACTTCAAAAGTAATGACCACCGGCATATGGCTTCCACCGACTTGATTTAACTTACCTTCCGAATAAGAAAATGACTGTTCCAATGCCATTCCGTATACCGTTATCAACTCTTTCGACACATTCCCACCAGCAATAGACACTCCGCATAATTCCTCCCTATGCAACTCTACAAAGCTGGCACAATGATAGGCACCAACCGGATAATCGGATACAGTATGTTCAACAATAGCGTTTAATATGGCTGTATCTAAGGAATCCGTCTTGTCCATTATATTTTCAACTTCCGGCGTTTCCGACCTATCAATTTCCACTGCGCCTTCACTTGTCTGAAAATCTATCTTCATTACATAGAATCCGGATTTTCCACGAACATAAATGGAATAGATTGCCTCATCACGTTCATCGCCTCGAACAGAAACCTCCAACTCAAACTTTCCCTGTGGATTACATTCCAGCTCATAAGTTTCTCTTTCTACAATTACTTCTTCCGATGTGTATTTATGATACTCCTCATTAACAACCAAAATATCCGTATCTGTACCACCATCCACTGTAAATATCAGCTTACCGGAATTATTTATAGGATTGGAATATAAATCATCATACTCCCCTTCATAGCTACTTGAATAATAGGCAGGCTCAATATAAGCATTGTAATCTGCACTAACGGCATTGCAACTTAAAATATCTGTACGTTCCAATCTAAACAGGAAACGGATGTGTGAGCCTTCCTCCAATATATTCGTACTATTATCTATATCATATCCGTAAGTCAGATATACACTGCCATCTTGGTTCTGCAGAAAATAGTAAAAACTATTATCCGCATTTATCCGCCATGCCTTATTTATTTCACTTCTGAATTTGGACCAGGTATCATTTGAAATAGTGAACCCTGTCATATTAAAATGGTTATCAAAATTTTCAGCTGTAATCTCTACCTCTTCAAAATTCCCCAACTGTTGCACCCACTCCGTTGTACTCTTATCATCCAATACGTCTCCGGATACAAACATAGCATAATCTGAAGTAAACTGATATCTGGGCGCTGTTTCCGGTGTGATTGCGGAGGAATAACGGGCATCTATGAAGAAAATCTCTTCCACCCTGTAGCTATGACCAAAAGGTTCCGATGCATACAAAGGTTCTTCCTTGGGATTGGATACACATATCACAATTCCTAAAATGCATATCACAATTGCCCCTATGGTAACCCAAAAAGTAGGTTTCTTCCACGCTGCCAAGTTTTTGATGCGTCCTTTGGTATCCACCTCACCAAATGCAAGTGGCATTCCAAACATAATAGCACTATTTGTTGCTAAATTCAGTAAAGAAGCTGAATAATCTGCTCGTACATCTTCCCCAAGTTTTTTGACAACCGCCTCATCACAACTCATTTCCATGTCCTTGCTAAATAATAGAAAGGCTAGCCAAACCAATGGATTAAACCAGTGTAGGCAAAGGGCTACATAGGCAAGCAATTTAAAAATATGGTCCCCTCTGCGAATATGATATTGCTCATGTTTTAGAATATACTCCTGTTCCTGTTCGCTTAATGAAGATAACAAATAAATATGCGGTCTAAATATGCCAAGAACAAAAGGAGTGGTAATGTAATCCGCAACATAAATATTATCCTTTACCCGTACAGCTCCAACCAGACTCTTTCGTAACTTAACATAAGAAATCATGCTAACGCCTATCATAGCCACGATTCCAGCCAGCCATATATAGGTTGCAATGCTGACAGGCGCCTCCAAAGGATCTGCTACAAGCTGTTCCGCCCCTTGTGGCAACGCATTATTTATAGCATTGTCCAATACCGGAACGGGTAATGTCACTTCAGGCTTCCCTGTATGAACAATATTAGTCGGAATATATGTAATCTGACTCACACTATCAGTTGTTTCCACAATTGGGGTATCAAATAACCTCAATACCGACAATGGTGTATTTATGGTGATAGGGCAAAGCAGACGAAACAATACTACCGACCATAACATATAGGAATATATCCTGGGTGCCCGTTTCAGCAACACTCTGAGTATAAGCACCGTAACAATGATAACACTTGCCGTAAGACTCATATTCAAAATCTTCGGTAATAATTCATACCAATCCATCCACTCACCTCCTCATACTATCTATCACCTTTTTCAATTCTTCCACTTCCTTATCCGATAACTTCTTTCTGGAACCGAATGCAGTCAAAAAAGCCGGTAACGAACCTTCAAAAGTATCATTCACAAACTTTTCACTTTGGAGAGCATAAAACTCTTCTCTACTGATTAAGGAAGTAATAATTCGGTCCTTGTTTTGAAAAATTCCTCTTTCACATAACCTTTTTAAAATGGTTAAAGTAGTCGTCCGCTTCCAATTCAATTCAGCTTCCGCGAGTTTCTCCAATTCTACTGGTCGCAATGGTTCATTATTCCATATGATATCTGCAAACTTGGACTCTACTGCTCCTAATCTTATTTCACTCATATGATCACCCATTTTGTCTACTGTGTGTAGTCTTTTATTTATAGTCTACTATCAGTAGTCATTTTTGTCAACCAATTTTTACTTGTAGATACAACCACTTTATATGTAACACTCTATAAAAGAACTTACTCATTCCAAACGCATATAACATCACCCCAAGCAGCATCCCTACCACTTGGGGCATCCCCTACCGCCCCATTCCGGCAACCTTCCTATGCACCCACTCCTTCACTTCGCCAATTCGCTCCCGGAACACATCCAGCATGTTACTTCCGCCTATTACGAACTGCTTCATAAATTCATAGGCTTTTTCCAGCTTATCCTGCAAGACCTGAATCTTGCTCCTGAGCTGTTCATTCTCATAGGTTAAATCTACCACCTTATCAAACAAATCCGTGTTCTCCGAATCCGTTGATATGGTATGATACAAATCCATTGCTATTTCCTTTTTACGGGTTGCTTCATCCAATTCCTCCGTCACTCTGGAAAGTTCCCCTTGTGCCTGCTCCACTTCTTTCTTTTTATCCGCCAGAAGCTCATCTGCCTTCAGATACTCCGACTTGGAATATTCCGCTTTTTCTTCCCACTCTGCCATATCGTTTTTTCTACTCCTAAGGACATCCGAGCCTGGCAGAATGGGAAAACGTGAGGTTGTAGTAAACTTCTGGACAAAGGACGAATTTGACCGGATACTGGCAGCCATGGAGGATGATCCTACGGCTCATGTTTCGTTTTCACTACTGTACTACTCCGGTATCCGATTTGGAGAATTCCTCGCTTTGACACCGAAAGATTTTGATTTTGAGAAGAACACTCGTGATATCACCAAAAGTCTCCAACGTGTGAAAAAGCAGGATGTGGTTACACCACCCAAACCACCGAAGAGTATCCGAAACATCATCATACCGGACTTTGTAATGAACGAAGTAAAAGATTATATGTCAAAGCTTTATGATTTAAAAGATACGGACAGGGTCTTCCCCTTCACCAAATCTTATATCAATAATGCGATGGCAAGGGCTTGCAAGAAAAGCGGAGTAAAAAAGATTCGTATCCATGACATTCGCCACTCACACGCCAGCTATCTTATCAACTAGGGCTGCGCACCACTGCTCATATCGGAACGGTTAGGACACGAAAAGGTGCAGACCACCTTAAGCACCTACTCCCACCTATATCCGAATAAGCATCAGGAAGTGGTGGATATGATGCAGAACCAGCACAAGTTGGAAACAGTAGCTACCGGTGCATCTGAAACCTCAGATAAACCGGAAAAGGATCCACAACCACAAGGCACAAAGTTCAAAGTCATAAGTCCAAAGGATAAAATAAGCCCACAGCAAGTCCACGAGAATGACTTAAGCCCATGCATCGGCTTCACCGGACGCACATAAAAAGGCTCAACCCCTTGTAGACAAAGGGCTGAGCCAATTAAGTCAATTGATACTCAAAAAGTATTTAATTACTCGATGATGGTAGCTACACGGCCAGAACCAACGGTTCTACCACCCTCACGGATAGCGAAGGTAAGACCCTGCTCCATAGCGATGGGATGGATCAGTTCGATGGTCATTTCTACGTTATCACCAGGCATGCACATCTCAACACCAGCGGGCAGTTCGCAAACGCCGGTAACGTCGGTGGTTCTGAAGTAGAACTGAGGACGATAGTTGTTGAAGAAAGGAGTATGACGTCCACCTTCATCCTTGGTCAGAACGTATACCTGAGCGGTAAACTTTCTGTGGCAGGTAACAGTACCGGGCTTAGCCAGAACCTGTCCTCTTTCGATTTCAGTTCTCTGGATACCACGAAGCAGAGCACCGATGTTATCACCAGCCTGTGCCTCATCCAGCATCTTACGGAACATTTCGATACCGGTTACAACAGTCTTCTTGGTCTCTTCCTTGATACCAACGATTTCAACTTCATCATTCAGATGCAGAACACCACGCTCTACACGACCGGTAGCAACGGTACCACGACCGGTAATGGTGAATACGTCCTCGACGGGCATCAGGAAAGGCTTATCAGTATCACGCTGAGGATCAGGGATATAAGAATCTACAGTATCCATCAGTTCCATGATCTTGTCGCCCCACTCGCTGCTGGGATCTTCCAGAGCTTTCAGAGCGGAACCCTTGATGATAGGGCAGTCATTGAAGTCGTACTCTTCCAGCTGCTCGGTTACTTCCATCTCAACCAGCTCGATCAGCTCGGGATCGTCAACCATATCACACTTGTTCAGGAATACGATGATGTAAGGAACGCCTACCTGACGGGACAGAAGGATGTGCTCCTTGGTCTGAGCCATAACACCATCAGTAGCAGCTACAACGAGGATAGCACCATCCATCTGTGCAGCACCGGTGATCATGTTCTTAACGTAGTCAGCATGGCCCGGGCAGTCAACGTGTGCATAGTGTCTCTTCTCGGTCTGGTACTCGATGTGAGCGGTAGAAATGGTGATACCACGCTCTCTCTCTTCGGGAGCCTTATCGATGTTATCGAAGTCAACCTTCTCGTTACCAGGTACTCTCTCGGAAAGAACCTTGGAGATTGCAGCGGTCAGAGTAGTTTTACCATGGTCAACGTGACCGATGGTACCAATGTTACAATGGGGCTTTGTTCTGTCAAATTTAGCTTTAGCCATTATTTAAGTCCTCCTTAAAATAATTAAACAGTTTCGTAGTTTTATTTTTTTAACTCGCTACCTCTGATTATATTAAATAATCAGAGGTTTTTCAAGTTATTTTTATTGATTTAGCGCTTATTTTGCTTTTGCAGCAAGAACCTTTTCCTGAACGTTCTTAGGAACGGGCTCATACTTTTCGAAGAACATGGAGTAGTTACCACGACCCTGGGTCTTGGAACGCAGGTCTGTGGAGTAACCGAACATCTCAGCAAGGGGAACGAAAGCCTTAACCATCTTACCACCGCCGATGTCTTCCATACCTTCTACACGACCACGACGGGAGTTCAGGTCACCGATTACATCGCCCATGTATTCCTCGGGCATGGTAACCTCAACCTTCATGATCGGCTCAAGCAGTACAGGAGCTGCCTTCTGCATTGCTTCCTTGAATGCCATGGAACCTGCAATGTGGAATGCCATCTCGGAGGAATCGACCTCATGATAGGATCCATCATATACATTCGCATGAACACCCAGTACAGGGAATCCACCCAAGATACCAGCCTGAGCTGCTTCCTGAATACCTTCACCTACTGCGGGGATGTATTCCTTAGGAATGGAACCACCAACTACAGTAGATTCGAATAACAGAGTAGGAGGATCGTTGATCAGAATGTTTGCCTTAGGATCAAATTCAAACTTCTCACAGTTAGCCTCCAGGGGCTCAAACTTAACTTTACAATGTCCATACTGTCCACGACCACCGGACTGCTTAGCATACTTGGAATCCACTTCGACAGCCTTGGTAAACGCTTCCTTATAAGCAACCTGAGGAGCACCTACGTTAGCTTCTACATGGAACTCACGAAGCAGACGGTCAACGATGATCTCCAGATGCAACTCACCCATACCGGCGATGATGGTCTGACCGGTTTCCTGATTGGTATGAGCACGGAAAGTAGGATCTTCTTCTGCCAGTTTTGCAAGAGCTTCACCCATCTTGCCCTGACCGGCTTTGGTCTTAGGCTCGATAGCCAGCTCGATAACGGGCTCAGGGAACTCCATGGACTCAAGGATTACAGGATGCTGCTCATCACAGATGGTATCACCGGTAGTGGTGAACTTGAAACCAACTGCTGCTGCGATATCACCGGAGTAAACCTTTTCCAGCTCTGCACGCTTGTTCGCATGCATCTGCAGGATACGTCCTACACGTTCCTTCTTGTCCTTAGTAGCATTGAGTACATAAGAACCGGAATTCAGAGTACCAGAATATACACGGAAGTAAGCAAGCTTACCTACGAACGGGTCAGTCATGATCTTGAATGCAAGTGCGGCGAAAGGCTCTTCATCGGAAGACTTTCTCTCTACTTCATTACCGTCAAGGTCAACACCCTTAATAGCCGGTACATCCAGAGGAGAAGGCATATACTCGATAATAGCATCCAGAAGCTTCTGAACACCCTTATTTCTGTAAGCAGTACCGCAGCATACGGGAACGGCTCTGCACTCACAGGTAGCTTTTCTCAAAGCAGCCTTCATCTCTTCAACGGAAGGAATTTCACCTTCCAGATACATCATCGTCAGATCATCATCCAGCTCACAAACCTTTTCAATGAGCTCGTCATGATATAAAGCAGCCTCATCAGCCATATCTCCAAGATCATCGGTAACAGTGATATCGTCACCCTTCTCATCATTGTAGATATATGCTTTCATCTCGAACAGATCGATGATTCCCTTGAATTCATCTTCCTTACCGATAGGCAGCTGAAGGCAGATTGCATTCTTGCCAAGTCTGGTACGGATCTGATCTACTGCTGCGTAGAAGTTTGCACCAAGGATATCCATCTTATTGATGAATGCCATACGAGGTACATTGTAGGTATCAGCCTGACGCCATACGTTCT
>OJML01001373.1_pt1 | contig 12829 bp, 10 predicted proteins | sample 1597221 | NCBI WGS metagenome assembly OJML01 (sample SAMEA2452123, study PRJEB22498) | human gut metagenome | biome: human feces; feature: human gut; material: feces | place: Australia | collected 2012 | reverse complement strand
ATAGGTTCAAGATTATGTAACTTTGCCTGTGAAAGGCTCCTCTTATTTGTATGCATATGTGAAATCTGCACACAAATAAGAGGGAAAGAATAAAAAAATAGAGCCGTGACACAGTTCAGTTTACACTACCAACATATGAAGTTTTGCATATTCTAAGTATTTCATTGACGGACAAAACCCACCTAATAAATCTATTTGATAAGACTATTTTCAACGATGTCAAAGGACTCGATTATCCCCTCTTTAGGGGACTAATTGATTGATTAATAAACATGTCCAATTTTTATTGAACACTAATGCTTCCAACTGATAAGTTAAAACACCGAAAACGTTTTTAATAAGTTCTCCAAACTCATTCAAAATACACAGATAAACGCTATCTTTGTGCACATCAAGACCACATACTGATTTCATAGGCTTGCATATTGGGGGTTATGAATTCGACCCCAAAATAAATATAATTTGTGATTTAAAGCACGTTGATGCAAGATTATAGGTATGTCGGTCTTGATGTTTTAACTCAAGCAGCGAGCACTCGGAGAAATTCATTTCAGTTTTTTATCACAACTGGCTTATAACTCGGAAATTTTATCTAAATTTGTATTAAAGAATGCCAAGCAATTTGAGTTTACTCTCAATAATCGCAACACCACCTTTCACATTACTCTCAATATTTAATGGCATTACAGGATCGTGTAATGACATACGCAACAACCACCAACCATCATCGTCTGCATTGCCACAACTAACACGCAGTCCCTCGTAGTTCGGTTCAACAAGAGTCCATCCAGGCACCTCAACAACTTTAGACTTCACATTCTCAAGCACTTTAGCACCATAAGCCTTAAAATCAGGGGCTGTCAGTTTTATTCTAATTTCCTTACTCTCCTTTGGTTGTTTAAGAGTTGCAATGATTTCATGTAATTGCTTTTCCTGGCTGAACAACTTGGCTGCATAAATTATGAGTTTGGCAGCAAGATATGCACCATCATCGAGAAAGTGATTTTCGCGTAAAGCAGCGTGACCGGAAGTTTCAATAGCCAACCAACATTCCTCTCCCATTCCATTAAGTCGAATACCTTCATTTATGACATTTTTATAGCCACGACGAAAACGGTGATGTTTTCCTCCCTTTTGGCTGATAAATTCAGCCAAACCATCTGATGTAACCGAATCAGTGACAATTGTACTTCCCGGATGCTCTTCAAGAATGACTGTAGATATCAGCGCAATAAGTGAATTACGATTGATGGGTTGACCATTACGACCAATTATAGCCGAACGGTCAACGTCTGTATCAAATATTACGCCGAGGTCAGCATTACAGTCTTCAACTGCTTTGCAAACTGAAGCCATTGCTTCTGGATTCTCAGGATTTGGAATATGATTAGGGAAATGGCCATCAGGTTCAAGAAACTGGCTCCCCTCAGTGTTAGCACCAAGCGAACTCAATATCTTTTCAAAAAAACCACCATTACCGTTTCCTGCATCCACTATGATATGCATACCTTTAAGGGGGTGTGAATAGTCATAGGCATTCACACCCTTACAGATGTAGTCGGCAATATGGCGAGAATAGACCGTCATAAAATCAAAAGTTGTATAGCAACCTTCTGCCCCATTATATGTATAATTACCATTTTCTGCAATAGCAAGTATTGAAGCGATATCCTTGCTATCTAATCCACCCTTAGAAGTGAAGAATTTCAGACCGTTACGGTTGTAGGGAAGATGGCTTGCCGTTACCATTACAGAAGCAGATGCTTTTACTTGCTCAGTGATTGTTGTCATAAACATAGCTGGGGTTGAAGCAAGACCACAGTCTACAACATTTGCACCAGCTTCTACTGCTCCCTTTACAAAGTAGCCTTTAATACTTTTTCCCGAGAGTCGGCAATCTGTACCTATTGCAATAATAGGTGTTTCATTAACTAAGGTATTTCTAAGCCAGCGAACAAACGACCTGGCGATTGTTTCAATCACTTCTTGCGTAAGATTAACATATTCGCCTTCAATCCCATCAAGAGCCACACCCCTTATGTCTGAACCATTTTGTAATTTTTTCCAATTCATAGTTATGCTTTAAGATTAGTAGAAAACAAAATTATATATTATTATTCAATAGTCAAAACTAAATCAATGCAAAATAATGCTTTAACATATAAATCTGCATTTACAGAATATTTTGACAATAGCTTATGATCTTACTGATTCAAGATTACTTTTTTGTGTGTAGTTATAAAAACTACACACAAAAAAGAAGTAAAATAAAGACAGAACCGCGAGACTGTTCAGTTTACTCTAAGATATAGTTCTATTGACTATTTTTAAGTAATATATTTCTATAGCTATCTGTTAGAATAAACGGTATAATCTGTCCTTATTTCTATTCAGGAACTGCATACCAGTCGCCAGTTTCCTTTACAAGCTTTCTAGCAAAGCTTTCAGGATAACCAGGACGCATTACCTTCTTCTGTATCTTACCGTCCTTTTCCTGCTTTACACCCATATCATTGTATTTCACTATGATGCGGATTGCAAGATTCTTCCACTCTGCAAGCATCTGCTGAGCCTTATCAACACTATATTCATTGAGCAAACGAAGTGCAGCCTGCTTGTCAGTAGCATAGAGTTCCATAGCCTTCTTCTCAAAATCAGCCTGCTGTGCAAAATAGCTTGCCTCAAGCGAGTCGCGTACAATCTTAAGTTCTGGGAAGATCTGCGAATAACGCGGATAAACCATATTGCTTACCCAGTTGCACACCCAGAAAGCATTCTTATCAGAGAATGTCACTGCGTCGGCACCAGGAGTATTGTAACACTCTGGCTGAACAGTATTACCACAGTACACCGGTGTATAGGCAATCATATTAGCATCGTCGTTACCAAACCAAATCACGCCACCTATCTCGCGCGGCATCCATGAGCGCAGCTGCGATACAAACGAGAAAGCCGACTGCTGGGTAGAGATTGGGCGCTCGTTGAAGTATGTCTTGCCGTCAACCTTAAACTGCAATGGTGTGGGACGATATGGCATCTGATATATACCACCTCCTACATTAGTTGTATCAAGAGCCAATGCTGTACCCTCATAGTGGTCGCGCATACCCATTTCTACGTCGTGTACGCTAAGCTTGCGGTCGGGTATAATCCACAGAGGCATGTCTTCGGCATTAGGGTCCTTGCCAAGTGCCCAAGGCAGATAGCGGTCGAATCCCTTCTGATAGTGATTGAAGAAGCTCCAAACACGAGCGTCGCAGAAACGACGACCAGAGAAGTCGGGACGTGCATAAGTATTTTTCCATGAGAAGTCGGCATCCTTACCAGTAAACCAGCCCATCTTGCGGGCATAAGAAATGACATTCTTCGAATAAATGACATTCTTCTTGTCCTTCATATCAAACTTACCTATACGGCTCTGGTTGGCATGAGCGCAGATGGCATTGTCAGGAATTCGTACCGCAACCCAAACAACACCCTTGCTGCCAGGACCTGTACCCATCATCTCCATAATCCATGCCTCGTTAGGGTCGCAAATAGAGAAAGTTTCGCCACTTGAACAGTAGCCATATTTCTCAACAAGAGAAGTCATTATCGATATAGCCTCACGGGCTGTCTTTGCTCGTTGAAGGGTGACGTATATGAGCGAACCGTAGTCAAGAATACCTGTAGTATCTACCATCTCCTCACGTCCGCCATAAGTTGTCTCTCCAATGGAGAGCTGAAACTCGTTGATATTACCGATAACATTATAAGTTACGGGAGCCTCGGGTATTTCGCCATGATACTCGCCTGTATCCCAGTCGAATATCTTTCGCATCTCGCCCTTCTTATGCATTCCTGCCGGATAGTGGCACAAGTGGCCGAACATACCATAGTCGTCGGCATTGTACGAAACGAGTACCGAGCCGTCAACACTGGCCTTCTTGCCAACAATGAGATTAGTACAAGCAGATGCCTCCATTGCTGAAGCCGATATAAGAGCAGCAAGAGCAATATCCTTTAGTCTTTTTGATAATTGCATAGTATAATAGATTAAAAAGCCCCACCCCCTCCATAATAGAAATGGTAAGAGTGAGGTTATTATTATTAATTAGCAAGCCTTGAACGACATGTCGAGCCCCTTTACTGAGTGTGTCAGAGCACCTACAGAGATAAAGTCAACGCCACACTCTGCATAGTCACGAATAGTGTCGAATGTGATACCACCGCTCGACTCTGTCTCGTACTTGCCGGCCACCATCTCAACTGCCTTCTTTGTATTATCTACAGAGAAGTTGTCGAGCATGATACGGTTGATGCCGCCACACTCCATAGCCTGACGCAGCTCGTCGAAGTTGCGCACCTCAATCTCAATCTTCAGGTCAAGTCCCTTCTCTTTGAGATACTCGTGACAACGGTTGATGGCATTGGCTATGCCACCAGCAAAGTCCACGTGATTGTCCTTAAGCAAAATCATGTCGAACAGACCGATACGGTGGTTCATACCGCCACCTATCTTTACAGCCTGCTTCTCAAGCATACGCAAGCCCGGAGTAGTCTTACGGGTGTCAAGCACATGTGTCTTTGTACCCTTCAGGCGCTCCACATACTTAGCAGTCATAGTAGCAATACCGCTCATGCGTTGCATGATGTTAAGCATCAGACGCTCGGTCTGAAGCAACGAGCGCACCTTACCAGTTACTACCATTGCAATATCGCCCTTCTTGACATGGGCACCATCGCCGATAAGCACCTCTACCTGCATAGTAGGGTCGAAACGGGCGAATACGCGCTTTGCCACTTCTACTCCGGCGAGAATGCCGTCTTCCTTTATCAACAAGTGCGACTTACCCATTGCTGTATCAGGTATGCAGCAAAGGGTAGTGTGGTCGCCATCGCCTATATCCTCAGCAAATGCAAGGTCAATAAGGCGGTCTTCCAATTCGTTTACACTAAGCATAATGTAATATTTATTTAGTAATTAATACTTTGTTATTATTTTTCTTTAAGCATCTTTCCATCCTTATACGCACACAGCTGTTCGTCTGCATAATACTGTAGATTGATTGTTCCACCCAGCCACTCGGTGAACGGACGTTCGCCAAGCAAAGCAGAAACATTAACTACACGTTCACCATCCAACTCAACCACACCTGGCTTTATCTCCTTGCCGTCGGTGGAAATCACTCTGTTGGCTGCAACAAGTCGTGTCATAGCTTACGGTCGTTAAGATGTAATGGTCGGCGTCGGTCTAAGCTGTCTAACTTTGGCAACTCAAGCGAGTCAGGCGACATATTGCCGTCTTCGGGCTTCTTTACGGGTTCCGACACATGCATCTTGACAAGACGTACATTCGACACTACAAACAGCTTGAATGTAGTTGCAGACGACGTAGGCATAGCCCTATCGCTTGACAGCATCCAGAAGCCACGCACCGCCTTAATAGTCAAGCGTCCCTCGTTCATAATCTGCATGTGATAATGCGACGAAGTGCTAATACTGTTATTGACATACTCCACACTATCGTTGGCATAAGTAACAGCCAGTACCACCAATGCATCCCGCATACCGTCCTGATATAGGAACTGAGCATCGAAGTCGAGCACCATACGATCACCCTCGTGGTACGAACTATCGGCCTTTATCTCAAACGAAATTCGGTTGGTAGCCAAATATGGTGAGAGTACAAATGCCGTAGATAGTTTCCACACGTTGGTTGTATCTGCATTTTCAGTCAAATCTGTAAAGCCAGCCTGTCCGCCACGTTCTACAGCCTCGCGGCCGAGCCTGTCATACACCTTCTGAAGCAATCGTGTGTGGCGTGTGTAATAAACCATCGACGAATCGAAATCAGCTTGCGACACACCATGGTTCTTCAGAATGCTGATACTATAAGCTCGCATCGCTACTGAGTCAGGACTATCGAAATTGGTCTGAACCATTCCGTCAGCCACATGGTAGTCATAAAGAATGTCAGCCATCTCATCCATCTGCAGATAGCGTCCAGGGATTCCTGGCTTACATCCCGTAAAAACAACGGTCATGAATAATACCAGGCAGGCAGCCAGCAAATGAAGTCGGCAATACGAACCTGCCATATTGGCTATATTGTTAGTATTTATCATTTTTTCCAAGCTAAAGACATGCGCTCCAGATCGTTTCTAAAGAACAGCAACAGTACTGCCACTCCTACGCTAATACAAGAGTCGGCAAAATTGAATATCGGCGAGAAGAAGACAAAATCGTCACCACCCACCATTGGCATCCATTCAGGATAAGTAGTACGTATAATAGGGAAATAGAACATGTCCACCACCTTACCATGCAGGAATGTAGAATACCCGGTACCGAAAGACACAAAGTCAGCTACGCTGAATGGCGTTGATGCATCAAATATAAGTCCGTAAAACAGACAGTCGATAAGATTGCCTGCAGCGCCAGCCAATATCATAGCCAAGCAAACTATGTACCCACGACTGAAAATCCCCGTCTTCACCACTCGCCAGATATACCATCCAATGGAGCCAATAGCGAATGTTCGGAACAGCGACAACACTAATTTGTTGAAGAAAGTCATGCCATAAGCCATTCCGTTGTTTTCGATGAAATCTATATAAAACCAGTCGGTAATACGTATGGCTTCACCTAAAGTCATATTGGTCTTCACCTCGATTTTTATGATTTGGTCAATCACAAGAATCAAGATCACTATGATTATAGCAAGCCATCCGTTAGTGATGTACTTCTTATTATTTTCCATATTATTTTTTACGTGCATTCTTCGACTCAACACTCAGAGTTGCGTGTGGCACGATGCGTAGTCTTTCCTTCGGGATGAGTTGACCAGTGATGCGGTCAATACCGTATGTCTTGTTCTCAATGCGCACCAGCGCAGCCTCAAGTCCCTGTATGAACTTCTGCTGACGGTTGGCCATTTGTGCAATTTCCTCTTTCGACTGCGAAGCGCTGCCCTCTTCAAGAGCCTTGTACGTAGGCGATGTGTCTTCCACTCCATTACCATCAGCATTCATCAGCTGCTGCATCATCGAGTTGAAATCGCGGCGTGCCAATCGAAGTTTTTCGTTAATAATGTTCTTAAATTCCTGGAGTTCCTCGTCTGAGTAACGTAATTTCTCTGCCATAGTTGTTTGGTTATTAGTAAGATAAAAAGGCCTGTTTTAGTAAAAATGCAGTTGGGCGCAGCCTTTCAGCCGCACCCTCTCTGCATATATTTTGTATTTAAGCCTTAACTATCTTGATGTTAATCTTGAAGTCGTCGATTTCGCTCTCGGCTCCGTCGTTATCGGCGAGAGTGATGTCGAGGGCGAGCACCTGCGACTGGATGTAGTCGGCAAAGCTTGCCACAGCCTTCTCCACCTTCTCACAAGGAGTGATGGTAACGTGGATGCGGTCGGTAATCTCAAGACCTGTCTCCTTGCGGAGGTTCTGGATGCGCGAGATAAGCTCACGGGCCATACCCTCGTTGCGCAGCTCGTCGTTGAGCTCAATCTCAAGAGCCACGGTCAGCTTGCCCTCGTTGCTCACGAGCCAGCCCGGGATGTCCTCAGAGATTATCTCTACGTCGGCAGCCTCTACCTCAACTGAGTTGCCCTCTACCTCTACGGCTATCTTGCCGTTGGTCTCAAGCTCGGCAATCTGCTCCTGGTCGAGAGCCGACATAGCTGCTGCAATACCCTTCATCAGCTTGCCGAACTTCTTGCCCATGGTGCGGAAGTTGCACTTCACCTTCTTTACCAATACGCCCGAGCCCTCTACGAAGCGAAGCTCCTTAACGTTAACCTCTGAGAGGATAAGGTTCTTGACAGCCTCGATGTGGCGGCGTTGCTCGTCGTCGACAGCAGGAATCATGATAGCCTGAAGCGGCTGGCGCACAGCTATGTTCACCTTCTTGCGCAGAGCGTGAACCATCGAAGTGATCTTCTGTGCCATACCCATGCGCTCCTCAAGTTCGCGGTCGATGAGCTGCTCGTCAACTACGGGGAACTTGGCGAGATGTACAGAGGTTGTACCCTCAAGCTGAGCTGCACCAAGGTCGCAGAAGAGCTGGTCGGCGAAGAACGGAGCGAATGGAGCAAGGAGCTTGGCTACGGTTGTCAGACAGGTGTAGAGAGTCTGATAAGCCGCGAGCTTGTCCTGCGACATTTCCTTGCCCCAGAAACGCTTACGGTTCAAGCGTACATACCAGTTAGAGAGGTCGTTGTTGACGAAGTCCTCGATGAGTCGGCCTGCACGGGTCGGGTCAAAGTTCTCCATCTCCTTCTGCACACCCTTGATGAGAGTGTTGAGTACAGAGAGTATCCAGCGGTCAATCTCCGGACGCTCTGCCACGGGCACCTGAGCAGCCTCTGTGTCGAAAGCGTCAACGTTGGCATAGCCCGAGAAGAACGAGTATGTATTATATAATGTGCCGAAGAACTTGCGACGTACCTCGTCTACTCCCTTCTCGTCATACTTGAGGTTGTCCCAAGGCTCCGAGTTGGTCATCATATAGAAGCGTACGGCATCGGCTCCATACTTCTCAATCTGATCGAACGGATTGACTGCGTTGCCCAAATGCTTTGACATCTTGTTGCCCTTAGCATCGAGAACGAGACCCGAAGAAATAACATTCTTAAATGCTACCGAGTCGAACACCATTGTAGCAATGGCGTGCAGAGTGAAGAACCATCCACGTGTCTGGTCTACACCCTCGTTGATAAAGTCGGCAGGATAGAATTTAGGAGCGATTGCGAAGCCTTCGTATGTGCTGTTGACAAGAGCCTTGCGGTCTTCCTCTGTGCCGCGCGACATCTCGCCCTCAAACGGATAGTGGAGCTGTGCATAAGGCATAGAACCAGAGTCGAACCAAACGTCGATAAGGTCTGACTCGCGATGCATTGGTTTGCCCTCGTCGTTTACGAGCACGATATAGTCTACGTAAGGACGGTGGAGGTCTATGCGGTCGTAGTTCTCCTTAGAGTAGTCGCCCGGTACGAAGCCCTTGTCCTTCATAGGATTGCTCTTCATCACGCCAGCTGCTACCGACTTCTCTATCTCGGCATACAGTTCTTCGAGCGAACCGATGCACTTCTCGCCACGGTTCTCATCGCGCCAGATAGGAAGCGGGGTGCCCCAGAAGCGTGAGCGTGAGAGGTTCCAGTCGTTGAGGTTTTCAAGCCAGTTTCCGAAGCGACCAGTACCGGTCGACTCCGGCTGCCAGTTGATAGTCTTATTGAGTTCCACCATGCGCTCCTTGCGTGCTGTGTCCTTGATAAACCAGCTATCGAGCGGATAGTAAAGAATTGGCTTGTCTGTACGCCAGCAGTGAGGATAGTTGTGTACGTGCTTCTCTGTCTTGAAAGCCTTGCCCTCCTGCTTCAATTCGTAGCAGAGCACAACGTTCAAGTCCTCAGCCTTGTCCGAAGCCTTCTTGTCCCATACGCCATCCTGATTGAACTGTGGGTCGTAGGCGTTCTTCACGTAGTCGCCAGCGTGATGACCGTATTTCTCATCGTCTACACAGGCCTTCACGAAGTTAGTGTCAAGCTCGTCGATGAGGTAGAACTTGCCCTGGAGGTCAACCATAGGACGTGTCTCGCCCTTCTTGTTGATAAGGTAGAGAGCCGGAATGTTAGCATCCTTAGCCACCTTGGCATCATCAGCACCGAATGTCGGGGCGATGTGTACGATACCAGTACCGTCGTCGGTTGTTACGTAGTCGCCGAGGATTACACGGAAAGCCTCGCTCTCCATCTCCACAAACTTGTCGCGTCCGTCCTCACCTGTAAACACCTTCTCTGGATGTGCCTCAGCATATTCTGTCACGAACTTCGGAGCGAAGTCGTCCACCTTTTCGCATGGCTTCACCCACGGCATAAGCTGCTCGTAGTGCATTCCCTCGAGTTCTGTACCCTTGAAGTGGCCGGTAATGAGCCATGGGCACATCTTCTTCTCCTTGTCAAACGGAGCCAACTCGCCCTCCTTGCACTCCTGCTCAGGCTTCAAGTAAGCCTTGACGAGGTTCTCAGCCATAATGATGGTGATAGGCTCACCATTATAGAGATTGTATGTCTCAACCGAAACGTAGTCGATCTTCGGACCAACGCAGAGCGCAACATTCGAAGGCAAAGTCCACGGAGTTGTAGTCCATGCCACGAAGTAAGGCTTGCCCCACTTTGTCCACTCTTCCTTAGGATCGCGGATGAGGAACTGAACGGTAGCTGTCAGGTCCTTCACGTCGCGATAGCAACCGGGCTGGTTGAGCTCGTGCGACGACAGTCCGGTACCTGCTCCCGGCGAGTACGGCTGAATGGTGTAGCCCTTGTACAGCAGACCCTTGTTGTAGAGCTGTTTGAGGAGCCACCATAGAGTCTCAATATACTTGTTGTCGTATGTGATGTACGGATGGTCGAGATCAACAAAATAGCCCATCTCCTCAGTTAGTTTGCGCCACTCGGCTGTAAACATCATCACATTCTCACGACACTTATGATTATATTCCTCGGTCGAAATATACTTCTCCGAAGCCTTGTTGTCGATATCCTTCTTTGTGATACCAAGCTCCTTCTCTACGCCCAGCTCTACGGGGAGTCCGTGTGTGTCCCATCCAGCCTTGCGGTGAACTTGGAATCCCTGCATAGTCTTATAGCGATTGAATGTGTCTTTAATGGCGCGTGCCAGAACGTGGTGAATGCCCGGATGACCGTTGGCTGAGGGAGGTCCCTCAAAGAATACGAACTGCGGGCAGCCTTCGCGCTCGTCGATTGACTTGTGGAAGACATCGTCAGCCATCCACTTGTCCAAAACTTCCTTGTTGGTTTCTACAAGATTGAAACCCTTGTGTTCAACAAACTTGTTTGACATTTGTATTTAATGTTTTGTATTTATTTTCCTATAGAAATGTTATAACGGATGCAAAGTTAATGAAAAATGAGGATATACGTGCGATATTGAATGCAAAAAATCTTGCTGCTTTGCCTTAATAGTTGTATTTTTGTGGTCGGCAACCAAATCAATTACCTATGAATATTGAAGAAGTCAGAGATTTCACGTTGTCATTATCCGGGGTGACCGAAGACCAACCGTTTGGCGACGACAACATAACTTTCCGTGTTGAGGGCAGAATTTTTCTCTGCCTTTGGCTGGGAGGTGGCAAATATAATATCGATGAATCCATGCTGAGATTTGCCTGCAAACTTTCGCCCGAAAGGAACGAAGAACTGCGCGAGCAATTTTCTGTAATTACGCCTGCATTCCATTGGAACAAACGACATTGGAGCGACGTGTTTTTCGAACAATTGGGCACCAAACTTGTAGAGAGTATTATACGAGAGTCGTATAATGTGATAATCAGCAAGTTACCCAAATACGTTAGAGTAAAATATCAGCTATGCAACAGCAATTTGTAGAAACAATTAAGATATCGAATGGCAAAGCAGCAAACCTTCCTTACCATCAGGCAAGGATGGAGCGAACCATTCGTCATTTCTTCCCCCAACTTGCCCTCAACACCATGCCACGCCTTCAAGATTTGATTACGCCCAAGGACAGCATGTCGCTCTTCAAGGCACGTGTAGTATATGGCACACACGGAGTAGAACTCGTAGAATACGCCCCATACTCCATGCGACAGATTAGCACCCTGAAGATAGTCCACGACGACACAATTAGTTATAGCTACAAGTGTACCGACCGCTCAGTTCTCAACGCACTCACAGCACAAAAAACCGACTGCGATGAAATCATCATCGTCAAGAACAATCTCATCACCGACACATCCTTCACCAACCTCGCCATATTCGACGGCAATAGTTGGCTGACCCCCAAACATCCCCTACTTCACGGCACTCGACGCGCCCTACTCTTGGACAATGGCCTCATCAAGGAGGCAGACATCACAGAGGACGACCTAATGAAGGCGAAAAGAATCAGACTGTTCAATGCAATGATTGATTTCGGGGAGAGAGAGATTGAGCCGAGTGGAATAAAATTGTGAGAATAAAGATTCCGCATAACTAAAGTCACAGTACTTACGCCAAGTACTGTAGTAATCCTGCTCAAGTACTTGAGTAATCCTACTAAAGTACTTGAGTAATCTTACGAAAGTACTATCCTAACCTTCAATTTACATACCGTGCAACCGTACAAAAGCGACCTTTAAACAGCGCTTTTGTCTTTTATTACCTTTAAATAACGAATAACGCACGTTATTTATCATTTTATAGACAATGTTACTTCCTCGTTTTCGTACCTTTACACCATCAATTCGAAACAATTATAAGTAAGCGTATCTGCGATGCTAGTAGATACGCTTACCGAAAGCAAAGACATAAGTCTCTTGGAGAATCTTTTGCCTCAACTCGTTCGATCCAACTGACAAACGACACACTCTGTACTGGAATCCACTGGTCACAACCGATGAAAACGGTAAGGCCATCATAGAATGTTACAATTCCTCCAACACAGCTGCCGTCAGTCTAAATGCTGCGATACTGGAGAAAGGCGTACCTGGATATATAAATACGACAAAACAATAAAGTATCGTTAACAATAATAGACACTAACCTATATTATTGTTAACGATAACTAAATACCGAAAAATAATTATCTAAAAACTTGGAACTTGCTTGAGAAAATATTTATATTTGCAGTGTCCTATTGAAGTAGTACGCTAAAACATTAACGATTATGATACAGATTAAAGACATTGATTTCAGATACCCAGGTAGCAAGCACCTTGTATTTAGAGATTTCTCTTTGGAGCTCAAGGAGAACAACATTTATGGCTTGCTCGGTAAGAACGGTACAGGCAAGAGCACCCTGCTCTACCTCATCAGCGGATTGCTCC
>OJML01001361.1_pt1 | contig 12909 bp, 8 predicted proteins | sample 1597221 | NCBI WGS metagenome assembly OJML01 (sample SAMEA2452123, study PRJEB22498) | human gut metagenome | biome: human feces; feature: human gut; material: feces | place: Australia | collected 2012 | reverse complement strand
GCAAAAGCTTTGTATATTGCCCAGTATTTTAAAGCTTTTGCCCTTACAGGGCGACTTGTTTGCGTCCGTATTTTACCCAGGGTGCTACCCTGGGCTAGGAGCTTCTGCCCTTTCAGGGCGAGAGGGGACAGCCGGTCATTTTCGGTCACGGTCATTTTCGGTCATTAAGGATTTTCTTTTTCCAAAAGCCCGGTCATTAAGGTCAAGGTCATTAAGGTCATTAAGGATTTTCACTTCTCTCTTTTTGATAACACACTAGCGCTATTTTGGTAACACATTTGTAACACACATTGATGATTTCGCAATACGTTAAATTTATAACCTATTGACTAACAGCTATTTACAAAAAGAGCACATTAAAGAGGGATAAACGATAAAATATATTTAAAAACAAAAAAGAACAACAGAGATAAGTTCTTATGAATAAGCAACTTACTACCATTGTTCTTCCACGCTATTTTGTACAAATAAGTTTCATTTTGCTTATTTTGTGATTCCGTTGGGGTTCGAACCCAAGACCCACAGCTTAGAAGGCTGTTGCTCTAATCCAACTGAGCTACGGAACCAACACTTTTTCAATTCGCAACCAGTCTAACTAACCATCGCCTTAAACGCAAGTCGTTAGCCATTTTTCTTATTTGCGGCTGCAAAGGTACATATATTTTTTGAATACACCAAACTTTTTCTCACTTTTTTCTGTTTTTATGCTTAAATATCGCAAAAAATAACTACCTTTGCATCCGTATGAAGCAAGAAACAGCATTCTAGCTCCTAAAGAAGAAGAGATTTTTATAACGCATATTGAAACATAAAACATACGCAAATGAAAAAGTTAATCTTTTCAGTAGCCCTGCTCTCGGCAGCACTCTCTGCCAGCGCAGAAGACCATCCGCTCTGGATGCGCTACCCAGCCATCTCGCCCGATGGAACTACCATCGCCTTCGCTTATAAAGGCGACCTCTACAGTGTTTCTGTCAACGGCGGTGAAGCACGACAGCTCACAACCCATGCAGCCTTCGATTCACATCCTGTATGGAGCCCTGACAGCAAGAAAATTGCCTTCCAGTCTAACCGCGAAGGAAGTCTCGACATCTTCGTAATCGATGCAAAAGGCGGTGCTCCTACCCGACTCACTACCAACAGCGGCAGCGAAACACCAATCGCCTTTGCAGACAACGACCATGTGCTCTACTCTGCCAGTCTGCAGCCTACAGCCCAGAGCATCATCTTCGGCGACAATACATTCCCACAAATATATAAGGTAAGCACCAAGGGCGGAAGACCGGAACTCTTCTCTACCCTCACCATGGAGAATATCAGCATCGCCAAGAACGGCGACATTCTCTATCACGACAAAAAGGGATATGAAGACCCTTGGCGCAAACACCAGAAATCACCTATCGCACGCGACATCTGGCTGAAGAGCAACGGTAAGTTTGCCAAGCAGACTACCTTTGCCGGCGAAGACCGCTCACCAGTATGGACATCAGACGAGAAATCTTTCTTCTATCTGAGCGAACAGGACGGCACATTCAATATCTACCGCCGCAGCCTCAACAGTTCAAGCGACAAGCAGATTACCCATCACAAAGGCAATCCGGTAAGATTCCTCACCGCATCCAGCGCCGACCTGCTCTGCTACGGATATGATGGCGAAATCTATACCGTAAAAGAAGGCGGAGAGCCTCAGAAGGTGAACATCTCCATTACAACGGATAATGATGCTCCAAGCCTCGTACGTCAGATTAAGAGCTGGGGAGCTACGGAGATTTCCGTTTCGCCAGACGCCAAGGAAGTGGCTTTCGTGATGCATGGCGACGTATACGTTACTTCTGTGGAATACACCACTACCAAGCGCATTACCGACACACCGCAACAGGAGCGCGACCTGAGTTTCTCGCCAGACGGCAGAGCCCTGGTCTATGCAGCCGAGCGAAATGGCGTATGGCAGATTTACCAGGCTAAAATCAAGAACGAGAAAGAAAAGAACTTCACCTACGCTACCGACATCGAGGAAGAACAGCTGGTGAAAACAGGCATTACATCGCAGTATCCCCAATACTCTCCTGACGGCAAGGAAGTAGCTTTCTTCGAAGACCGTGCAGCACTCCGCATCGTCAATCTGAAATCGAAGGAAATACGCACCGTGCTCGACGGCAAATACGTCTACTCTTACAGCGATGGAGACATCGCTTTCGAATGGTCGCCAGACAGCAAATGGCTTCTTTCTACCTATATCGGCAACGGCGGCTGGAACAACCAGGATATTGCGCTGGTAAAGGCTGACGGCAAGGAGGTTCACAACCTGACCAATTCCGGCTACAGCGACAGCAACGGCAAATGGGTGCTCGGCGGCAAGGCAATGCTCTTCCAGAGCGACAGAGCCGGTTACCGCAGTCATGGAAGCTGGGGAGCTGAGGACGATGCCTACATCATGTTCTTCGACCTGGACGCCTACAACCGCTTCAACATGAGCAAGGAAGAGATAGAACTGGCTGACGCCAACAAGGACGAAAAGGAAAAGAAGGAAGACGAAAAGAAGGAAGAGGCTAAAAAGAAAGCTGACGAAAAGCAGAAGAAGACCGGAAAGATAGAGGTGGAAAAGGTAAAGCCACTGGAACTTGACATCGAGAACTGCCGCGACAGAATCGTACGCCTCACCGCAAACTCTTCGCACATGGGCGATGCTGTTCTCTCTAAAGACGGCGACAAGCTCTACTACCAGGCAGCCTTCGAGGATGGTTACGACCTCTGGCAGCACGACCTGAAGGACGGCTCTACCAAGCTCGTGATGAAGGGCGTAGGACAGGGCAACCTGCAGACCGACAAGGATGTGAAGAACCTCTTTATCTGCAACGGAAGCAGCATCAAGAAGGTGGATCTGAGCGGATTCAGCACCAAGAACATCAGCTTCGAGGCTAACTTCAACTATAAGCCAGCCGAGGAGCGCCAGTATCTCTTCGACCACGTATGGCGACAGGTGAAAGACAAGTTCTACGACCCTAAGATTCATGGTGTTGACTGGGAAGGTTACCGCAAGACCTACGAGAAGTTCCTGCCTTACATCAACAACAATTTCGACTTCCAGGAGATGTTGAGCGAAATGCTTGGCGAGTTGAACGCTTCGCATACAGGAGCCCGCTACTACGCTTCGAACAGCGCGCTTACCACAGCCAACCTGGGTGTATTCTTCGACCCTCAGTATCAGGGCGACGGCCTGAAGATTCAGGAGATTATCAAACGTGGTCCTTTCGATGTGAAGAATACAGGCGTAACAGCCGGCAGCATCATCGAGAGCATCGACGGCGAGGAGATTAAAGCCGGAATGGACTACTTCCCATTGCTCGACGGAAAGGTTGGCAAGAATGTACGACTCGGCGTCAGAAACGCCAAGGGCAAGAAGATGGAGGTTACGGTGAAGGCTATCTCTCAGGGCAAACTCAACAACCTGCTCTACAAGCGATGGGTAGACCGCAACCGCGCTTTCGTTGACAGCATTTCGGGCGGACGCATCGCTTATGTTCACGTTAAGGCGATGGATTCGGAGAGTTTCCGCACCGTTTACAGCGAACTGCTGAGCGACAAGAACCGAAACAGAGACGCTGTAATCGTAGATGAACGACATAATGGCGGTGGCTGGTTGCACGATGATCTCTGCACCCTGCTCAACGGCAAGCAGTATCAGGAGTTTGTGCCTCACGGTAAGGTAGTTGGCCGCGATCCGTTCAACAAATGGGTGAAGCCATCTTGCGTCATGATCTGCGAGAACGATTACAGCAACGGTCACGGTTTCCCATGGGTTTACAAGGAACTCGGAATCGGCAAGCTGATCGGTGCTCCTGTAGCAGGAACCATGACAGCCGTATGGTGGGAAACGCTGATGGACAACACGCTGGTATTCGGTATTCCTCAGGTAGGCTGCCGCGACATGCGTGGTGTGTTTGGCGAGAATACCCAGCTGAACCCAGACATCGAGGTTTACAACAGTCCGGAAGATTTCATCAACGGCCATGATACTCAGCTCGAAAGAGCCGTCAGGGAAATGATGAAGAAATAAACAGAACGCCCTGCAAGGGTCAGAAGCAGAACCGCTTTTGTCCTTTGCAGGGCGATTTGTTTTTTGTAGCAGACAACATTATTTATTAAACCTTATTAACCCCACAATATCGGTAAAAACCCTTCTATCATGACATCAAAGCCTCTAAATCTTTACTTTTTTTCTTGAAAAGGGAGAAAAAGCAAGTGAAAAAGCCATAAAATAAAAAAAAATGAGTATCTTTGCAGAAAATAAAAACAAGATTATGGGATTATTCGGATTATTCAGCAACAAAAAGAAGGAAACTCTCGATAAGGGTCTTGAAAAAACCAAGGAGAGTGTGTTCGGCAAACTGGCGCGCGCCGTTGCCGGAAAGTCTACCGTCGACGATGATGTGCTCGACGATCTCGAAGAGGTACTCATCACCTCAGATGTAGGTGTAGAAACCACTGTCAAGATTATCCGCCGCATCGAAGAACGTGTGGCTCGCGATAAATATGTTTCAACCAACGAACTCAACCGCATTCTGCGCGAAGAAATCGCCAATCTCCTCTCTGAGAATCACAGCGATGACCTGGCAGACTGGGATCTCCCTGCCGACCATAAGCCTTACGTTATCCTCGTAGTAGGCGTAAACGGCGTGGGCAAGACAACCACCATCGGCAAGCTGGCTTACCAGTTTAAGAAAGCTGGCAAGAAGGTTGTTCTGGGAGCCGCTGACACCTTCCGTGCTGCTGCCGTAGAGCAGATTTGCATCTGGGGCGAGCGCGTGGGTGTGCCTGTAGTGAAACAGCAGATGGGAAGCGACCCGGCAAGCGTGGCTTTCGACACCCTGCAGAGCGCCAAGGCAAACGGCGCCGACGTGGTGCTCATCGATACGGCAGGACGACTGCACAACAAGGTGAACCTGATGAATGAGCTCAAGAAAATAAAGGAAGTGATGAAGAAGGTAATGCCAGAAGCACCAGACGAGGTAATGCTCGTGCTCGACGGAAGTACCGGACAGAATGCATTCGAACAGGCTAAGCAGTTCTCTGCCGTAACCAACATCTCTTCGCTCGCCATCACCAAGCTCGACGGAACCGCAAAGGGCGGTGTTGTCATCGGCATCAGCGACCAGCTCAAGGTGCCTGTAAAATACATCGGACTGGGCGAAGGAATGGAAGATCTGCAGCTCTTCAACAAGACAGAATTCGTAGACTCGCTCTTTAAAAATTAGAAAATGAAGAAAAATCAGATAGATATTATAACCCTGGGCTGCTCGAAGAACCTCGTAGACAGCGAGTTGCTGATGAAGCAGTTTGAGGCAAACGGCTACCATTGTGTTCACGATTCAAAGCGCCCTCAGGGCGAGATTGCCGTTATCAACACATGCGGTTTCATCGAGGATGCGAAGCAGGAAAGCATCGACACCATCCTGGAGTTTATCCAGGCTAAGGAAGAAGGCCGACTCAGAAAGCTCTACGTAATGGGCTGTCTCTCACAGCGCTACCAGAAGGAACTGGAAGAAGAAATGCCTGAAGTGGATAAATTCTACGGCAAATTCAACTACAAACAGCTTCTGCAGGAACTCGGCAAGGCGGAAGTTTCATCCTGCAACGGCCAGCGCCATCTCACCACTCCGCGCCATTATGCCTACATCAAGATAGCCGAGGGCTGCAACCGCCACTGTGCCTACTGCGCCATTCCTATCATCACCGGCAAGCACGTTTCCCGACCAAAGGAAGAGATTCTGCAGGAGGTGCGCGAACTGGTAGCTGAAGGCGTAAAGGAGTTTCAGATTATCGCTCAGGAACTCACCTACTATGGTGTAGATATTGACGGCAAGCATCATATTACCGAACTCATCAGCGAGATGGCTGATATTCCGGGCGTGAAATGGATTCGCCTGCATTACGCTTATCCGAACCAGTTCCCGATGGATCTTCTGGACGTGATGCGCGAGAAGCCAAACGTATGCAAATATCTCGACATTGCCCTCCAGCACATCAGCGACCACATGCTCACCAGCATGCATCGCCACGTAACGAAGCAGGAAACCATCAATCTGCTGAAGGCTATCCGCGAACGCGTGCCAGGCATTCACATCCGCACTACGCTGATGGTCGGATTCCCAGGCGAGACAGATGAGGATTTCCACGAGCTCCTCGACTTCGTACGCGAACAGAGATTTGAGCGCATGGGCGCCTTTGCCTACTCTGAGGAAGAAGGAACCTACAGCGCCACCCACTACGAAGACAATGTGCCTGCCGAAGTAAAGCAGCGTCGACTGGACGAGCTGATGATTCTGCAGCAAGACATCAGTTCTGAGATTGAGGCTGATAAAGTGGGCAAAATCATGACCGTTATCATCGACCGCAAGGAAGGCGATTACTACATAGGACGAACAGAATTCTGCTCTCCTGAAGTAGACCCTGAGGTTCTGATACGTGCTGATGAGAAGCGTCTGCGTGTGGGCTGTTTCTACCAGGTAGAAATTACTGCAAGCGAGGAGTTTGACCTCTATGGCAAGGTGGTGAAATAATCATTCTCTCCCCCATAGCCTGGAGTTTTAGAAATTTTGACTACATATTAAATAAAATATGAACAACAAGGAATACATCGCAGAACTGGCTCAGCAAACCGGCTATTCGCAGGAAGACACCCAGAAGTTGGTGCGCAAGGCGATAGACGCTATGATTGCCGAGTTTGAGGATGGAGAAGCTGTCTCTATCCCCAATTTTGGCACCTTCGAAGTGAAGAAGCGCATGGAGCGAGTGGTGGTTAATCCTACTACCAAGAAGCGCCAGCTGGTGCCGCCTAAGTTGGTGTTGGGTTTCCGACCGGTTGCTTCGGTCAAGGAAAAACTAAAGAATGGAGGGGATGAGCAATGAGCAAATTCAGTTTAAATACACTCGGAAAACTGCTTGCTGACAAAAGCGGGCTGAGCCAGGTGGAAGCAGAACTCTTCATCCGAAAGATGTTTGATGTGTGCAACCAGGGACTCGAAGCCGACAAGCAGGTGAAGATAAAATGGCTGGGCACTTTTAAGGTACAGGCCACGAAAGACCGTGAGAGCATCAATGTGAACACGGGCGAACGCTTCACCATTGAAGGCAGAGACAAACTCACCTTCACACCCGACAACATTCTGAAAGAAATCGTGAACAAGCCATTCGCCCAATTTGAAACGGTGGTGGTAAATGACGGTGTAGATTTCGATGAAATCGATGAGAAGTTTGGAGAAGAACAGACAGAAGATGCTCCTTCAGAAGTGATTGATTTCCTGGACGAAGAAGAAACTGCAACGCCCAACCCGGATGTTGTCGTAACCGAATCTGAGAAGGAAAAGGAAAAGGAAAAAGAAAAGGAAGACGAAGACGAGCTGTCTAAGCAAATTGCTCTTGAACAAGCTAAACTGGAAAAATTAAAACAAGCCAAACTGGAGCAGGAAAGAATACAGAAAGAAAAGCTTGAAAAAGAAAAGCTGGAACAGGAAAGGCAGGAACAGGAGAAACTCGAACAGGAAAGACTGGAACAGGAGAAACTGGAACAGGAAAGACTGGAACAGGAGAAACTTGAACAGGAAAGACTGAAGCAAGAGAAACTTGAACAGGAAAGACTGAAGCAAGAGAAACTTGAACAGGAAAGACTGGAGTTAGCCAAACAGCAGCAAGCCTTGAAAGCAACTGTTAAACCTGCAGTTCCTGCAACAAACGAAACAGAAGAAGAGGATGAAGAAACTTCCAATTCTCATCATATTGTTATTCCTCGCTATCTGGTCGTTGCAGTCTGTCTCATCGTAGTAGCTTTGATAGGCGGAATGGGATGGTTTGCTTTCAACTATGGTCAGATGACTGCCCAGCGTGATCATCTAGCCATGCAGCTAAGCCAGTATCATCAGACTCCTGCCAAGAAAGCCCCAGCTAACGCAGTTGCCGCCCCACTCTCTCAGGAACAGAAGCTTCGCCAGAAAGCGATTGAAGACAGCATACGTATGGCTAAAACTGCAGAAGCTGTCAAACTGGCGGAACAATCTGATGAAGCAAGCGACAAGGCTGAAAACGCAAAGCAGGATGAGGCAAAAGCTAAAGCAAAAGCAGCAGCAAAGGAAGAAGATAAGGTTGCTTCTAAAACTGAATCTTCAGCCCATTACGACAAGGACGTACGTGTACGCACTGGAGCTTACCGCATCGTAGGAGTTGCCCAGACTGTTACTGTTGGCGCCGGTCAGACCCTCGAACAGATCAGTAACCGCTATTTAGGTTCCGGCATGGAATGCTACGTTGAAGCCCTGAATGGTACAGGCACTGTAAAGGCCGGACAGAAAATCAAGATTCCGAAACTGGAATTGAAGAAGAAAAAGAAATAAAAATACAATTATTCAAGTTTCGCAAGTTCAGGAGTTAAAGAAGTTAAAGGAGTTAAAGGAGTTAAGACAATAGTCTTTTTGGCGTATTTTTTAAGCAGCAAGACATACGTCTTAACTCCTTTAACTCCTTAACTCCTTAACTTCTTCCTTAACTCCTTTAACTTCCTGATATGCGAAAGTTCAGTAAAATTACTTGCCCAATACTTCATCAAGCAAAGTATAGAAAGCAGGATCCTCACCAACGATGGTCTTGATAATCTTACCGTTAGCATCAATCACAATCTTAGTAGGGAAACCCTGAACAGCATAGTCGCTGAGAACCTTACTGTCCTTTGGATTGTAAACATGAATCCATGGCAACTGATGCTTCTCAACAGCAGCCTTCCATTTAGCCTCTGTATCATTACAATCTACACCAAGAATTTCAAACTTACCCTTGTACTTCTCGTAATACTCCTTCATCTTAGGCATTCCCTTGATGCACCATCCGCACCATGAACCCCAGAAATCGAGAACGACAATCTTACCGCGAAGGCTGGAAAGCTTGAAATCATTTCCCTTAATATCCTTCAGCGTAAAGTCAGGAGCCTCAACACCGGCAGCCTGCACCTTCTTAGCCTTCTCCTCAGCCTCAGCACGCTTCTTAGCCATATCAATCATTGGCTGGTAGAAAGCCTTCATTCTGCCGTTCTTCACATTCTCAGAGAGCAAGCCCAGCAGTTTCTCCATCTTTGCAACATCATCAAACTGCTCGAAAATAGTGGCACAGGCCTCATAATCAGGATGCTGTTTTACGAAATCGAAAATCTTATCGTCCTTTGCCTTTTGCAGGGCAGGAGCCTTCTGCTCATATTCAGCCATGACAGTCTGCTGGGTCTCACCATTCTTGATTCTCTGGTTCAGAGAAGCTTCATAATCTCTCAACTCCTTATTTGCATTCTCCAGCAGGACATCTACTTCATGATACTGCTGATAGAACTTAGAACCCGAAATATCAAAGCGGGTCTTTGCATCGCCCTTAACTTCAGCCTTCTCGCCAGGAACACAAGGCAGATTGAACATAAACTGACCTGCGCCACGATAAGTTTCAGGTGAGAGGAAAACGTATCCGGCAGCCTTATCAAGGTTTGCAGAATAGGTAAACTTGCCATTCTTCACCAAAACCGTATCCATCTTAACATTTCTGCCCTTGTAAACAAGTACAGAATCGGAATTGAAATTCTTCAAATCCACCTTCAACTGAAAGTTGCTCTTCTGAGCCATCGCAACTGTTGATGCAAGCATCAACGCCGCAGATAAAATCGCTGTTTTCATTTTCTTTTATTATATTTATTCTGATTATACCTTATTATATATAGGGAACGAAGAACACCTGGCTCATCTTCAACCTTATTCTTCATACTCAGTAGTATCCTCAATACCCGCTTCGGCCAAAGCCTCCTTGCGCTCTACGCAGGTTCCGCATTTGCCACAATGCTTCTCACCGCCTTTATAGCAGCTCCAGGTTTCAGCATAATCAATGCCCAACTTCTTGCCAATCTCCGCAATCTGCCCCTTGGTAATATTCGTATAAGGAGCCACCACGCGTACATCGACGAACGTTCCTGCTTCGGCAGCCTCATCAATCGCCTTGATAAACTCCGGACGGCAATCTGGATAAATCGTATGATCGCCACCATGGTTAGCGATGAAAACTTTCTTCAGATTGTTACTCTCAGCAATGCCGATGGCAATGCTCAGCATGATTCCATTACGGAAAGGAACCACCGTACTCTTCATATTATCAGCAGCATAATGACCTTCAGGAATCGCATCGGCACCTTCAAGAAGAGAACTTTTGAAATACTGATGCATGAAACCCAAATCTATCGTAATATGCTTGATTCCCAAACGCTCACAATGCATCTTGGCGAAGGGAATTTCACGCTCGTTATGATTACTTCCATAGTTAAAACTAATGCCGAGTGCAATCTCGTCTTTCTTGTCGTAGAGCAGCGTGATGCTATCCATGCCGCCGCTCACAATGATTACTGAATCCTTCATTTTATTTTTCCTTTGAACTTTGAATTTTAAACTTTGAACTTATTTCCTTACCCGAACAGACAGCGGAATGCTTCTTCCACCTTCCTAACGGGATGAATTTCTATCTTATATTTCTTATGGTCGAAACCATGATTGTTGTATTTCGGGATGATGATGTGCTGGAATCCCAGTTTCTCAGCCTCAGCAATACGCTGCTCGATGCGGCTCACCGGACGGACTTCACCGCTCAGACCTACCTCGCCCGCCATACACCAGCCTTGCTCGATAGGCGTGTCAACATTACTGCTCAATACGGCTGCCAACACACTCAAGTCCATGGCTGGATCGGTTACTCTCAATCCTCCGGCAATATTCAGGAACACGTCTTTCTGCATCAGCTTGAACCCCACACGTTTCTCCAGAACCGCCAGAAGCATGTTCAAACGGCGCTGGTCAAAACCCGTTGCCGAACGCTGCGGAGTTCCATAGGCTGCTGTTGAAACCAAAGCCTGCGTCTCTACCAGGAACGGACGAACACCCTCGATGGCTGCGCTGATAGCTACACCCGAAAGCCCGTCATGATCTTCGGTAAGAAGCAACTCTGAAGGATTGCTCACCTGTCGGAGTCCGCCTTGCATCATCTCATAGATTCCCAACTCAGAAGTACTTCCAAATCGGTTTTTGATGCTTCTCAAGATGCGGTACATATAATGCTGGTCGCCCTCAAACTGAATCACCGTATCTACGATGTGCTCCAGAATCTTTGGTCCGGCAAGCGTTCCCTCCTTATTAATATGTCCTATCAGAATAACCGGAATGCCACTCGTCTTGGCAAAACGGAGCAGGGAGGCCGCACACTCGCGAACTTGGGAAACAGAACCTGGCGAACTGTCTACTTCTTCCGTAGCAATGGTTTGGATAGAATCTATAACTATCAGCTGAGGAGCCACTTCCTGAATATGGCTAAAGATTTTCTCCAACTGTGTTTCGCAGAGAACCGTAATATGATCAAAGGCTCCTTCTGATGAAAGAGAAGCCGTTTCCAGTGTGTCAGCAGAAGAACCTTCTCTGAGCATCGCCTGTCCTCTAGCCAACCGGTCGGCACGGAGCTTGATTTGATGGGCACTCTCCTCTCCGCTCACATACAGGATGCGGCGGTCAGTCATGTTCAGAATAGTCTGCAAGGTGAGCGTACTCTTACCGATTCCCGGTTCACCGCCCAGGAGCGTGATGCTGCCGGGAACCATTCCGCCACCCAGCACACGGTTCAGCTCTTCGTCCCTCATATCGATGCGCGGTTCATCAATCGCAGAAATATCGCGAAGCTTCATCGGCGCAGCATCATGCTCGCTGTGCTGCCCGCCAAACATCGTGGCAGCCCCACCATGACGCATGGTCATTCCGGCATTCTTCGCAGCCTGCGATCCGGAATCGGCAGCAATACGAATCTCCTTAAATGTATTCCATTGTCCGCAGCTAGGACATTTGCCCATCCATTTGGCACTTTCCTGTCCGCAATTACTGCACACAAAAGCAATCTTATCTTTCGCCATTTTATCTCATTTATATGTAATAACGTTTTAACTGCGCACAAAGGTACTATTTATTATCGAGAAATCCAAAAAAAAAGTAATTTGTTAAGAATATATTTCATTTCTCTCCATTTTGTTTAACAAATCTAGCAGATGAAAGCGCAAAACACGAATTTTGCAAACCCGATATAGCAAACTGGCGATTTCATCTACTAAAAATCATAAAAACCGCTACTATATTTTGCTGATTCAAATATAATTTGTATCTTTGCCTTCGGTTTTTGAAACCAGCAGAAAGGTTTAGAACAATAAATTAGTACATAAACTAAATAAAATTTAGGTAAAATGAAAATTGAAGATTTTAACTTTGCCGGTCACAAGGCAATCGTACGCGTTGATTTCAACGTGCCATTGGATGAAAATGGTAATGTAACAGACGACACTCGTATCCGCGGTGCCCTTCCTACATTGAAGAAGGTACTTGCAGACGGCGGTGCGCTCATCATGATGAGCCACATGGGTAAGCCAAAGGGCAAGGTTAAACCAGAGCTTTCTCTCTCTCAGATTGTTAAGAACGTATCTGACGCTCTCGGCGTAGACGTTAAGTTCGCTAAGGACTGCGGTAACGCAGATGCTGAGGCTGCTGCCTTGAAGCCAGGTGAGGCTCTCTTGCTCGAGAACCTCCGCTTCTACCCAGAAGAGGAAGGCAAGCCAGTTGGCGTTGAGAAGGGTACTCCAGAATTCGATGCTGCTAAGGCTGAGATGAAGGAGCGTCAGAAGAAGTTCGCTGCCAAGTTGGCTTCTTACGCTGACGTATATGTAATGGACGCATTCGGTACTGCTCACCGCAAGCATGCTTCTACTGCTGTCATCGCTGATTCTTTCGATAAGGATCACAAGATGCTCGGTTTCCTGATGGAGAAAGAGGTAAAGGCTGTTGACGCAGTTCTCGGCAACATCAAGCGCCC
>OJML01001360.1_pt1 | contig 12914 bp, 13 predicted proteins | sample 1597221 | NCBI WGS metagenome assembly OJML01 (sample SAMEA2452123, study PRJEB22498) | human gut metagenome | biome: human feces; feature: human gut; material: feces | place: Australia | collected 2012 | reverse complement strand
GAGAAGCTGGCTGTCGATTGCGGCTACTGGCACCTGTGGCGTTTCAACCCGCAGCTGGCTGACGAGGGCAAGAACCCGTTCACCCTCGACTCAAAGGCTCCTAAGTGGGACGACTTCCGCGACTTCCTCCTCGGCGAGGTTCGTTATCTGTCAGTACAGAAGGCATTCCCGAAGGAGGCTGACGAGCTCTTCACCCAGGCCGAGAAGATGGCTAAGCTCCGTTACCAGACCTACGTTCGCAAGAGCCAGGAAGACTGGAGCGAGCAGATCTAACCACCGTTCGCAACTCTTCTGACCCCGCGTGCCGAAGGAGAGGCTTCCCAGCCCCTCCTTCCACCCGAGGTTAACACAAAATAGCCCAAGATCCATTGCTTAAACACAAGACCATGGGCTAAAACAAAAAGCATCAATGCCGGGCCCACGCTCAACATTGATGCTTTTTTTGTTTATATGCTTATTTATTACTGCGAATCTACAATCTCTGCTCTCGGATTACAAACAGAACATAACGGCAGAGTTTCGTATTTTATAACCTTAAGATGCCAAAAATCCAGCAGGTAAAAAGTTCGTTAAAGCAACTGTAAAATAGACATGTGACGCACGACAATTACTATTTGGCAGAGAACGAAATAGTATAACAAGAGCCTCGGTGGAAAGATTGCTCCATCGAGGATCCTTCCTGATTTCGTCATTGCGTACCCCAAAACAAGGGTATGCGAAGATGCAAACATTGTTTAAGTAGGTGTTCAAAATTAATTTAAATGATTCTATGCTCTATTTTGGTCTGTATGTTCAGCTCCGAAGAGGGAGTGTAGCGGGCTACACGACCGATGAGAGCTGGGCATACGGACCAAAAGAGGGCGTAGAGGCATTTGAAAGCATAACCTTTTTTATTAGATTCATATATGCGATTAATTTTGAACACCTACTTATCAATCAATTTCAAAATGGAAATCTTTGAGTGACTAGGTCTGAGGGGCGAATTCGCCCCTTTATTTAGGGTTGTTCAACTGCTACAAAGCCCAAGATATTCCAATGTATTAAGGTTGAACATCAGTTTTTCTTAATGACTTAATGACTAATGACCTTAATGACCACTTTTCCAAAAACAACTTTGCATCAAGGTTATGCCCATTTCGATTGTTGTTTCAATAAAAAGCATTATCTTTGCATAAGATAAGCTGCACCTCGGCATAGATCACAAGCAAGCTTGCATCTCTGCTCTCAGTTTGCATTATCTAAATTGCATCACAAACAAATAAATGAATTATGGTTATAAATACCGTTGACGCACCGCGCGACTTGATGAAAGAACTCAGAAACGCTTTGACGGAGGTTAAAGAAGCCATGTCCGACAAGCGCAAACTTCAATCTGCTGACAGTTTGCTCGATGAGTTGTAATCAAGGCTAAAGGTAAACAAAACAACATGAAATACGAATCGCCTTATTTTGAATTTATAGAGAACAACCATCCTCAGTATTATTCTGATGATCGGGTGCTGCTTTGTGACATCCTCTTTCGTTATATTACGGATGATGGGGTTTCGGAAGACGACCTCGAATGGATAGAACGAACCATTAAGACCAAGAGCGAGGCTCTGCAAGAACTTAAGCGGTTAGAGGCTTTGCTCTTTTCTGAAGCTTGCCAAGCACCCCATAAGCTGTAAACCTCTTGCGCCCCATCCTAATTTTCATATTCTCAAGCATCAATTTTTTCTTAATGACTTAATGACTAATGACCTTAATGACCACTTTTCAAATGCTCCCCCTCGCAGCCTCAGCATTCTTAACTTTCATAGCCGTAACATAAAATTTTGAAAATGACTAATGATCTTAATGACTGAAACAATTTGTCTTCAAAGTCACGTCAGAAAATGGAGAATGGGAGGTTAAAGCCAATCTGCAACATTCACCCCCTCCTTCCACCGAGGCTAACACAACAACAAAAGGCATCAGCGCCGGGCCCACGCTCAGCATTGATGCCTTTTTTGTTTATATTTAGAACCTTATACATTTCCTGTTGAACTACCGAGATTTTCTCGGTAACTGAATCTTCAACAAGTTCTCCACTCATGAGTTACAAACACCTTGACAGATTTCCTCGTTTGAATATATTATCCTCATGATAATAGAGCACAACATCATCAAAGCAAGGTCCTTAAAGGAACCAGATATCTGCTTTTGGGTAACGGGGCGGACATTTATGACGACAAAACCGAACAAGGCCTGATGCATCACTCGAAATGTCGGATGAGCCATATATCGTCACTTCGGGACTTACTATACATATTATTTCAGCACAACCTTCTTCACACTCTTACCGGTGCGCACGATGTATGTACCAGGAGCAGTAGGACGATTGATGCGTGTGCCAGATATAGTGAAGTAGTCGGTGTGTGCCTGGCAGTCGTCTCCAGTCGTAACAGAGCTGATGCCAGTCTCGGTAGTGGCTTCAACGCAGATGTTATCGATGCTAATATTAACAATCGGACCGTCGTGGCGCACAGCGTCAAGCTTGATGCGCAAGTCGGTGGTGCCTTCCATAGACAACACTTTGCTATACTGCTCCCACTGGGGCATGCCCTCAGTCAGAGGTTTTGTACTGAGTACATTCTCCCAGTCGCCACCATCGCGACTTACATAGAGTTTCACTTCACTCTTGTTGGCATCTTCCAATGTATTCCAGTAGTAGAACGATACCTTCACATTCTTAGTCTCGCCAACAGCCATGCGCGGACTGATTAGGCTTTCTGTCTGTCCGTCTTCTGAGTAGCCGTAGAACTTGCATGATGCGAAACCATTGTCATCGTCTTGCGGTAAGATTCTGATATATTCGTCGTTAAGAAGGTAGTACATTGTTGCCTCGCTACTTAAGCACCATGCATCATAGGTGTAGTACTCATCGTTCTGTGTAGTGTTTTTTTGCCAACCCTTATGTTCGAGTCCTGCGTTTACAAACGACTCTTTGAAAGGCAATGAAGCAGCCTGTCCTGCTGTCACCTGTCCACTCTCTGCACCTACTGTACATTCGCCAGCAGAGTTTACTGCATAGAGCGAGAATGTCATGGTTGCCTCTTCTCCTGTGGCATTATACACATAAGATGTACCTTCAATGCCCTCTGTTACAGTCTGCTCCTTGCCATCATTATATTTCATGCGCAAAGTATAGGTGGCGTTGTCATAGAGACCTCCGCGTTCGCCCATTGCTGGAGCCTCCCATGTTAAGTTCACCTTAGAGCCATCAGCTGTAGCAACGAAATTTTGTGGTGTACCAGGTCGGTCAAGTCCCACGAATATGTCAGCCTGAGAGCTTTCGCCCTTGCCAGCTGTGCCAATGAGTGCATAGGCTGCATAGTGGCAGTTGGTGTTAGGGTCGATATCGGTGTGTTGCCATGTCACGGTTTCACCAGGTTGCACATTCTCTATGGTGTGTATTGTCACATAGTTATACATGTCTCTTATCTGAATCACGATGCTCATCGTAGAGGTGAGTGGTGTTCCGCTGGCACTGGTAACTGGTGCTGTAACAGAAAGGTCAGCAGCTGTTGCCGTCGACGATGCCACACTTGCGCTGAACGCCTGCAACTTGCCTGGTGTCACGCCAGTGCATGCAGAGATGAATGCTCCATAGCTCTCTTTACCATCAACATTTACTATAAACTTGTACTCATATTTCTTGTCTTTCTCCACAGTTGCATCCACATAAGAGATGTCCTTGCCCACTTCAGGATTATCTATGCGTGCAAGCTCAGTAGTGGGCCACTCAGTGGTAGGCTCGTGGCGGAAGATTGAGATGAATGAAATGTGGTCGAGTGGATAGTTAGTGTAAGTGTAGTCCCAGTCATACTCGGTGTAGGATGGTGCCTTACCAGTAAGTGTCACGGTGTTGTCTACATCGTTGTAGACAGCCATCGTGTTGCGCACTGGTTCTGGATTTGGAATCTCCTGTGCCTTTACAGTCACAGCACAGAGCATAGTTGCCAATACAGCAAAGAAAAGGAGTAAAGTTTTTTTCATGATCTTTCTCTTTTATAAATGTTATATAAATACAGTTTTTATCGTGTCTTGTATATGCAATACATAAATTTCGATTGCAAAGATATAAAATAATGTTTTTCCTAACAATATTTTGTAAATATTTTTCGTGTTTTTATGTCATTTGGTACTTTAAGCAAATATTTAGGCTACTATTATCAACAAATAGTTACAGATAGAATAATACTGAGACATAGAAGAACAACCACTACAACTATACAAATTAAGCAACCTCTGAAAAGGATTCGTGGTACGACTCGGAGGCCGTACTTCCTATGATGAACCAATATAAACTCCTGTTTTTATCACTCCATATATAGGATGAACCCAATTTTCCTACCATTTTTATACGGTCTGCTTTTTGATTCTTTGTATCAGCAAAACTGCCTATCCATATTCTCAAATCCTTACAGTCAAGAAACTCACTAAAATGTTCGTGTTTTGGATTCAACCTCTTCTCGATACCATCGTTCTGTTTATGAATTCCTACATAACGCCGCCAACGACACCGTGCATCTTTCCGAGCCTCAAAGTAATAGAAATTGAAATAACCCGATGCTATAGTGTCAGTCCCCTTAACATACTCCTTATATTCGTCGTATGTAAGAGGGCCGACCCATTGTATCGTATATGTGTGCCTTATATCTTCCATTTACTCTGCCATTATTTCAACAACAGGCACCGTTTTGTACATTTCATTTTGTGTCATATAGCTGTAAGTTCCCACTTGCTTTACAACTTTTCCTTTAGGCACATTTATCTTTTGACTGTCATAATAAGACGTGCTTTCATCACCTGCAAAGAAAACTACCGTTCCCCAATTGTCACTTCGAACATCGGCGACCATAGCTAATGCGCTTCCATCAGGCAGCACCTGCATAACCTTAAAAACCTTACCAGGCACAACACCGCGAGGCTTTTCAAACATCACTACATCTTTGTTTGATGTAGATGTTGCTACTGATTTCGCCATAAAAAGGCCTACAGCAAAAATCAAAACAATACCTGTAACTATTCCAGCTACATAGGTCAAGATAAATTTCACTTTCATGCTCATAATACTTTTATTATTTAACGTTAGTTCATCAAAACAATTGGCCTTGTTCTAATTCGTCAAGCTCATGTTATTTATTTGTTCAAAGAGATTCTCTCGAAAAAACTTATAGCAAGCATCATCCCAATAAGATTCTTTTTTATCCGGATGTACAATCGAAATTAGATACATTTCCAAGATTTCATCATAATCAAGCGAGACAATTTCTTCACGAAAGGTCTCGTATCGGTTTTCTAAGGTAAAGACATTGCGCTCTTCCCACAAAGAAAAACGATAAGCAAGTGTTCTAAGCAAGTTACCATTTGCCTTTAAACCACTTTCCTTATTGCTTTCCATAAGGAAATGCAAATTCTCTTCGTAATTATCTCTGTCTTTAATTCGTTTCATTACCTATCTGTAATTATATTCCATCCCCATTTTTCCAACAGATTGAGAATATTGATGAAATTGTAGGTAGCCCATTGATTGGATACCACAAACTGGATGCCATCATAGCTTTGCAGCACCATATCTTCCGACATCACATAGCGTGAACGCAAATCCTTCTTGTCATGCGAAGATTTATCGATGCTATCAACACTTCTAATAACACCGTATGAGCCTTGTAAGTGATCTTCAAAAATATGGGAAAGTTGCTCAAATGTCAAGTTCGGATTCAGTTCTATAAAATGAGCAACGACTTCCCTCACGAATCGTCCCTTGCCATAGTAGCTCCTGCCACCATCCAATGAATATTTGGTAACATCCCGTTTCCGTTTGTCCTTTGAGACCTGTGAAACGACCATTCCAGAAGTAGCGACAGAAAGCAATGGCTCCGATTGTTGGCTAGCCGATGAAGGAGAGGGCTGTATCGTAAAACTTAAACCGTGCAGAACTTCTTCCACTAATTTTTTGTTGCATTTCTTGAACTCAACGAAATAATCTGTCAACACTTGCTTGATGGTCGCGTCCTTGTTAGTTGACAATGATTGTTGAAAAGCATTCATAATCTCAATTGTTTTTATATCGTTAGCCTTTGCTTTGCAATAATTCTCTATTCGTTGCTTGTTGAAAGTGTCATGCAGGAAGAAATCCACGAATTCTGCGCCACCTTCAGCATCCAAGTCTATCTCTATTTGCCATACCATGAGAGGCAATTCTTCGTTCGTATCGTAATACATTCTGATGTTGTCACCGATGTACAGACCTATGGTTGTTTTTTGCAAACGCATATACGATAAAAGTTGCTGCTCTTGTCTGGGTGTGATGATGTTACGAGGACGCTTCATCTCTATCACAATGACGGGCTTGTCTTCAATTTTTAGGGTAATGTCTGGTTCAATTTGATTATGCGACCCTATATTAATCCTTTCCTTAGGGCATATTTCTCCCTGAACCTTGCTCCAACCAAGTTGGCGCAGGTTCATCTCTACGATGTTCTGATAGGGCTCTTCCAAGATATCATCCTTGCGAGCCTCCACCAAGTCGTAACAGAATTCTTGCCATATCGTTTTGTTTGATTTCATACGCTTTCTATGAAACTAATAGGTTTTCATAATTACTAGTATCTTTCTCATCCTTGGTTCTCTTCATGACATTGGCTATTTTTCTAGCGCCTCTTTCATGCAGAAACCATTTGTCCCATTTAAATCATTTCACCATGATTTAAAATGTTTTTGTCCACAAAGTTACAAAATCTAAATGAAAAACCAAGCTTGTGTTCAACTATTATTGTATCTTTGTTCACCCAAAGAATAAAATGGCGCAAAGAAGTACAGAAGCATTCATAACTTTCATAGCTGTAACATTCAAAACCACTTCTTCCACCGAGGCTAACACAAAAACAAAAGGCATCAGCGCCTGGCCCACGCTCAGCATTGATGCCTTTTGTTTTGCTTCTTTTTTATTGAACCAGCAACTCTTTCATCGTGGTAAAGTAAGGTTCTTTTTTCCGAGGATTCAAGTTTTTGCGTACTTTCATTATACGACCTGATTTTGGATCTGTAAACTCCACTATCGGTTTATCATCCCTAAAGTCAAAACAAAGATAAAACTCATGCCCTACTTCAAAATTCTTCTTTACCAGTTCTTCCTTAGAAACAAGTCGCGGTCCACTTTCTGACAACGCATACAAAGCTTTGCGTCCATTGCTGTCATACAGAAGAGCATACTTGCTATGTTCAAAGCCGGGTATAAGCCGGAGCGAACCGCTGACCATTCCTGCACGGACATTATATATCTTATTCTTCAGAATGGCATTCCAATGCTTTTCGTCCTTTACATAACCGACAAGTACAAGCGTGTTCTCGTCTTCGGGTACAATGCTATAGTTCAAGCCCTTTTGCGGGACGCTGTCTTTGATGTGTGCCATCACGCTGTTCTCCAGGAGAATTTCCCGCAGATGCCTTTCCAACAGGTCACATTGCACATAGTCGGCCTTGTGCTCTTCGTCAGCCGGGAGCAAAGGAAACGCGCCGATGTTCACCTTCTTTATGCTCTGATAGAAATAGCGGTTTTCTATCTTATCGCCTTCCGTTCTGCCTGGGAAGAGAATATATCCGCCTATTATTTCCTTTCCGCGCGGACGCACATCCTCCTTCATGGAGTAATAAATGGCGTCACGGTAGCGGTGCATCTGGTTGATGGCATCCGGCAACGGATAGTCGGCAATGTCGATGTCAGCGCCATCATCAAGCTCGCAGTCGTTCACATCGTCCTGCACCCTATATTTTGCGTCATAGAGGTAAGTGAGCGTAAACCCGTCTGGCTTTCTTATAGACACAACAATGTCGGGACGCTGTTCTGTCGTTGTGGTCTTCATTTCATCCTTTGAACGCCTGTTGTAGGTGTGCTGATATTCCAGCTTCACCTCGTCGCCGTTGTCGGCCTTGAACACCACTTCGTGGGTCATGCCGCTGTTGACAAACGTGTCAATCATCTCGCCCTTGTTTTCTGTCACCCGTTCCTTGTCAGCCAGGTCTATGCCGAGAACCTTGGCAACGAGCCGCTTCATGATCAGGAAGCACCAAATCTCATACAGCTCCCAAATCTTCTTCATGCCAATGTCAGTCTTGCCTTCCACCAAGTCGAGCGAGTTTTTAAGCATGAGCCACGCTTTGTAAATCTGGCTGTAACCCGTCCGCTGCTGCAATATTGCGCTTTCCTGTCGAAACCCTTCAAACTCTCCGACCTTTTTGAAGAACACGTTGCCTCGCAGACGCTTGAACATTGCCTTATATTCATACAGGCTCCTCCGCTCGTTGTCGTCCATGTCTTTGCACAATCCGCAGACCTCATTGAACACTTCACCAAACTTCTTTTCCAACACTCGCAGGGAGTATTTCACAAAGCGGTTCTCCCTTGTGTTGGCCGAGTTCTCCGTCACCTCATAGCGGTAATGGTAAAGCTCGCCGTCTCCCCGTCTGTCGGCAAACCTCTCCGCTTCTTGCTGGCTCCAACGACGGATCTTTGCAGGACGGGCATTGTAGGTCTTGCGTACAGGCTTGTTGTTCGGACGTGATATGATGAACTTGATGTTCTTGAAATAACCGTCAACCACGTTCTTGAAGATGCTCAACCATATTATGCTGTTGTTGCGCTCCGCCTTCTTCAATGAGAAACTGCTGAATGTCAGCGTGAGATAATCGAAGACATAGTTTTCATATTCTTCGTTTATGAGGGTTATTATCTCGTGCAAGTCGTTCTTGGTGTCGAGCTTTGGCGACGCCACATACAGCTCCATGCTTTGCTTCACCAAAGCCCCTTCTTTGTCTCTATACTCAAAGGCGAAATTAAACTTGCCGGGGGAGTTTAAGAAATCAATGGTGCCGACGAGAATGCCCGAATGGTCACCGTTTTTGTAGAACTTGAAAGCGTCGCCGATGCTCTTTATCTGATGGCGCACTTTGGGCAGCGACCGCTCATGTGAGGTGTCGTAGATGTTCTTCAGCTCAACAGCAAACTGATATTCACAGGTCTCAAAGAACACGGGATGTTTCTTCAGCCATTCCGAATGTTTCACATCCGGATTCAACGTCTGCATCCCCTCATTGCCGCCGAAGGGAAAATAGAGCGTCAGCTTTCCTTCTCTGGAAGAACGATAGTCGCAATATGTAAGCGCAGCGTCTTTAACGCGACGGGCAAACCGTGCCCAGGCATATTCAATGCTGCCTGTGCTCACGATCAGCTTGTAGTCGTCACATTCAAAAACCAATACGTCCATACATCTTTTGTTTTAATTCCAGAAACTTGTGAATCCACTCTTGTCGCTACCGAAGCGTTTGAGCATAAACTCAATCTTATCCTCGCTCTTGGTCCAGTCGTTGTCTGCACAACGGGCCGACAGCTTCATCAGACAGCTATTGCATTTCTCGTAGTCGCCTTCAATTCTCGGCAACACTTTCTGCATGAGGATATCGTCAAACACCGTGTTCAGGTCGGTGTCAAAGTTCACTCCGTCCTCAAAGTCCTCGCCATCATTCATGAGCTTGTAAATCTCTTTCTTTGAGTGATAAAGAAGAATTGTCTCGTTCATGATACGGTGGCTTACCTTAAAGGGAGTTCCTTCCATGTCCTTATTAATATTGTTGATAAACGCCAGAATATCATTCTTCTCCGAATCTGATAGTTCAAACCGTCCCTTATCCAACATTTCAAGAGCACGAACCTCGTCGCTTATAAAAAGCTCACCATTACGAGGATGCTCCAAATAGTTAAAGCTGAGATCACCATCAAAATAGTCTTCGCCAAAATTACCTACAATAGTTTCAAAGGTCATGGCACGGTCAATCACCTTGCGAGAAAAAGAGTTGGTGGTGTCATCCATATTTACTGTACCGACAATGACGACGTTTTGAGGAATTGTCAACCCCTCACGTCTTAATTCGTCAACGATGTCCTGGCGCACAAAAGCTTCTTCCTTCTCTTTTTGGCCCAAAGCGTTTATGTCATCTGCCGACCAATCTTCATTGGCGGGCTTCAACCCCATTTCCATAAAGATATTAAAGTCGTCGGCATACCTTTCGTTGAACACACTTGCAGGGACAATAGGATCTGTCACAATTTTTCCGTCAGCTTTGCGCTTGCGCGACTCTATCACACTAAGGAAATCTGCGAAATATTCTTCAACAGGAGCAAGGTTCATCTCGTCGAGACAAACAAAGAACGGAACGTTCTTGTCTTCATACATCTTGGCTTTTACCAAGAATCGCATGAAGTCTGTTACAAAGTATTTGTTCTGTACCGAAGAACGGAATCCTGTAATATCAGTTGCATCATGCCAGTTAGGCTTTACGCTGATCAACAGATAGTTGCCAGGAGAGGTTTCAGACGTGTTAAGAAATCCATCACAAGGACAAGTTGCAAAAGCAAGAAGTTTCACTTCTACACTCTTGCCCGTTCCGGAAAAGCCGCCTAAGATCAAGAACGGCTTTGTCTTTATGGCAGAGATATAACCATATTCTTCATCCATCAAGTCAACGTCAGAACATGTAGGCTTAACAGGCTCTGTGTTCTTTGCCTGCATCGCCCCTTCATCCTTTAATTTGCTCAATACCATTTGAGCCATCGTTGACAATGTTGCTGTATAACCATATTCAAACTTGTCAAGTTTAGTTTTACCGCACAATGCCTCTCTGGCAGCAGCAGACGTGCTGTCAGGATTTGTCTTGAAATACTCAATATATTCGCTCAACAATTGCTTTGAAATAGTTCTTATTCCATACGCCCCACGGCTCTCTACCTTAACAAGATAGCACAATCTGTCTTTGTCTACAATTTCAATTCTTGAATCTATAGACTTATCTCCTATATTGAGACTATCACATTCACTATTTTCCATATTCATTCTTTTTAGTATAATTCAGGCAGAAATTCAGTTCACTTCAGCTCAATGCCACCAAACATCTTAATCTGCGGTTGTAGAAAAGAAGGTCTATGAAATATGCCTTGTCGTCAACAATTAATCTATATTGGTTGCCCATATAAGGGGAAACGTTACCGAGTGGAATAACGATTAATTTATACCGCAAAATTACTAATTATTATCTGTAAACTTGCATAACGACCTTAAAAATTACGTCAACAATCCAACAAGTTGAAACCAGTTCAACAAATTCCTGTCTATCTTCTTTGGAGAGTCATGACGAATGAGCATTTTTGCTACCATGTAACGCACAATACAACACGGAAAGAGAAAAGAAGAGCTTGAGACGCAAATTGGTCCATTGTCAATGGACCAATTACTATTTCATCATTGCATGCCGAAACAGGTTATATTAGTCCAAGTTAGACATATAACAAGACGCAATAATCGCCACAATAGTATGACACATGACACATATGACACTTGTTTTTATAAATGTTGTACTACCCTAGAAAAAGTTGAATGGATTTGTACTGTAAGCCTGAGGTTGGTTGAATGATTTTCGCCTTATCCACAAACTCTGTTGAATAAACGTGTTTACGCCTCGTAAGTGACGTGTTTACGGTCTGTAAGTGACGTGTTTACGTTTCGTAAGTGACGTGTTTATGACCTTGACTGATTTTACTTTACACTTCTCTCTTACTTTTACTAAATTACTTTACTGCAAATTCATTCCTTTGCAGAATAACTTTACTATGCAGGGAAATTGTTTCTGAAACGCTTTACATATACGTTTCTGTTTGCAAAGTTACTGTATTAGAAAACTTAAAAAAGCAAAAAATAGTTTAAACTCGCGTGGAATGGCGTGGAATCGTATAGAAACTCCTAAGTGAAATTTTTCAATGCTGTATCTTTGCGCTTATTGGTTTGACGGTATAAGGGTATTGTTTAAAGAGAATGTGTTTGGGGTATGATTGAAGTGGTTGTGATTGTAATGACAGAAATGGAACTGATGAAAGATGAGGTAATCGAAGTGTGATAAATAGCGATCTTTGACTTATTGAGAACAAATATAGAAATTCAAAATTACACGAAGGCTTCACGCAAGAATTCTTGCTTGGGCAAGCGTCTATACAAACCGAGCGCAAGAATCAAAACTCGAAAATCAAGATTAATTTAAGGGCAAAAAAAAATTGGTTGTCTCACGACAACCAATCCTTCTTAACCTTAATAATCTAATACCATGAAAAACACATTGCAAAATTACGAACATATCTTCTATATGCAAAATTGCGAGTGTGTTATTTTCTATGTCTATAACTTTATTTAAATGTTTTGCCATCCCATTTAAGTTTTCTTTGCACAAGAATCTGTTCTATTGCCTTTTCATCTTCCGGATTTGGAACAACGGGAGAGAGCTTCACAAGGAGCACATTCTCTGCAGGCGAAAGCGAAACGCTGAACATTATGGGGTCGAGCATAGCGACGAGACGGCTGAAACGCTCCTCGCTCATGGTGTCGGGACGACACACAAAACTGTCTGCGCTGAAGGTCAACGGGGCCTGAAGGGGCTTCCATTGACGGTCGAAAAGCTGCACCTCGCTGTCGCGCTTCGGACCATCCCAGGAACGAACCACACACAACACGCTGTCGCATGAAGACAACGAGGAGGATGAAACCGAACCTGAAACCATGGAAGAAGCTGAACCAATGGATGAACCCGAACCTGAACCAATGGATGAACCCGAACCTGAAACCATGGATGAACCCAAGGAAGCACCTAAGGCAGAGCCTGAACCCGAGACAGAAGCTGAGGCTGAGCCAGAGCCTGAACCCGAGGCTGGCAGGAGCTTCATTTGCAGGGTGTGGGCTTTGCTCAGGGTTGCGGCAAGGAATGTGCTTGTGAGCGTATCTATGCGCGACTTGCCCTTGAGGGCGTTGTCGGTCTGGGCATCGGTGTGCATGTCATAGAAGTCGAGACAT
>OJML01001346.1_pt1 | contig 13001 bp, 10 predicted proteins | sample 1597221 | NCBI WGS metagenome assembly OJML01 (sample SAMEA2452123, study PRJEB22498) | human gut metagenome | biome: human feces; feature: human gut; material: feces | place: Australia | collected 2012 | reverse complement strand
GAAGAGGCTGCTTCCCAGGGACTGATCGCAGGAATCAATGCAGCGAGAAAGCTGCAGGGAAAAGAAGGTATCGTGATCGACAGATCTCAAGGGTATATCGGAGTTCTGATCGATGATCTTGTCACAAAAGAGAGTCATGAACCGTATCGTATGATGACTTCACGCGCAGAGTACAGACTGCTTCTTCGTCAGGATAATGCAGATATACGTCTTACAAAGATTGGTTACGAGGTGGGCCTGATCGATGAGGAGAGATATCAGAAACTGTTGAAAAAGGAAGAGATGATCGAGAAAGAGATCGAGCGTGTGGAGCACACAAATGTAGGTACTACAGAAGCTGTACAGGCATTGCTTGAATCATATGAAAGCACACCGCTGACATCAGGAACAACACTTGCAGAGCTGATACGCAGACCGGAGTTGTCTTATGAGAAGATCGCACCGATCGATAAGCACAGAGAAGAACTGCCATATGATGTGAAAGAACAGGTTGATATTAATATTAAATATGACGGTTATATCAAGCGTCAGATGCGTCAGGTAGAGCAGTTTAAGAAGCTTGAGAACAAGAGAATTCCAGAAAATATTAATTATGATGAGATTCAGAGCCTTCGTCTTGAGGCAAAGCAGAAACTGAATCAGATCCGTCCGTCGTCAATCGGCCAGGCATCCAGAATCTCAGGAGTTTCACCGGCAGATGTGTCCGTGCTTCTTGTATATTTAATCAGTAAATAAAAGTGTTAGTTAAAGTAATACATGAGAATCTAAAAATGCTATAATAATATTCTACGGAACGGTATTGTCGGATTGTTGAAACTGTTCCGTGGGAAATAATGATTGGAGAATATAGTGGGAGAGAACACACAGAGTAAATTTGATCTAGAATTAGAAAAAATCGGAATCACATTAAATGAGCGGCAGAAGCAGCAGTTCGACAAGTATTATGAAATGCTAGTTGAGTGGAATAAAGTGATGAATCTGACAGGGATCACGGAGTATGATGAGGTGAATCTGAAGCACTTTACAGATAGTCTGACAATCGCAAGAACACAGGAGATGCAGAAGGTGCAGAGCGTGATTGATATCGGAACAGGAGCTGGTTTCCCGGGGATTCCTCTGAAGATTGCCTTTCCACATCTGAAAATCACATTATTGGATTCGTTGAACAAGAGAATTAATTTTCTGAATGAACTTCTTGATTCACTGAATAAACGAATTAAGTTCTTAGAGGCAGTAATTGAAGAATTAGGATTGGAAAATATCAGTACAATTCATGGAAGAGCAGAAGATTTTGCAAAGAAAAAGGAATACAGAGAGCAGTTTGATCTCTGCGTTTCAAGAGCTGTTGCGAATCTGTCAACATTGAGTGAGTATTGCCTTCCATTTGTAGCTGTAAATGGCAGTTTTGTTTCTTATAAAAGTGGAGATTCTGAAGAAGAAATCCATCAGGCAAAACATGCGATTTCATTGTTAGGTGGAAAAGTAAAGAATGTGGATAAGTTCCAATTACCTGGAACAGACATGGGGCGTGCACTTGTTGAAATAAAAAAAACAAAGCAGACACCGGGAAAATATCCTAGAAAAGCAGGATTACCGGCAAAAGAACCATTAAAATAAGCAAATATAGGAGGACCTGTTTACTGGCATTCTGGTGAACAGGTCTTCATTTTTGAGTGTATTGTTGAAAAATGCCGAAATAGTCAGAAAATAAGTCTAAAAAGAAGATATCCTAAAAAAATAAGGAGTTATCCACATTTTCCACATGAGATATTCACTCCGTGTGGATATCTCATGTGGAAAATGTGGATAACTCTAGTTTTTAGAAAAAATATGATACGAGTAAAATTTCTAATTTATGCGATATTCTATTCACATTCTTCAGCGTCTGACAAGAAAATTTCTACATTTTCAATGAATTCGTCACATTTTTCAATATGAGGAAGTTGTTTGGTTTTGGCCATTCCTGCAATTTCAATCGAAGGAAGATAGTTCTGATATTCACTGGCTGCCAAAGAATTTTCAGGATTACTATTTCCTACAATAATGGAGATGCTGTTATTTAATTTATTCAGACAGTGAAGAACATTTGCATTCGTATATCTCGTCTTTTGACAGGCGAAAAGATATTTGGAATTTGTATGTTCTTTGTGTGCTGCTTCAAAGTAGGTGAGAATATCTTTTTCACTAATTTCATTCTGAGTATAATAAGAAGAGCAGAGGGCATGAGCAATTGTCTTCTTATTTACATACATATTATAGATAAATGTACCCAGAATAGGAGAATACAGGATATTCTTTATGAATTTACTACGTTTTGTAGGAATCTTTGCCAGGTCTACCAGATTCGGCGGATTTATCATAATAACTTTATTTATAATTGTTTCATCGTTTGCACAGGCCATTAGTACAAATGGACAGGATTCACCAGAAACAATTACATCAGTTTTTTCTCCGATAATATGTTTGATAAAGTTCGTGATTAATTCTACATACAGATAATTGGTATATGTTAATCCCGGACGATCAGAACAACCGCAGCCTAAAAGATCAATTGTATATACGGTATGGGACTTGGCAAGTTCCTCTATATTGTTTCTCCATTCATAGGAAGAAGAACATACATTGAGATTATGCACTAAAAGTAAAGGTGATCCTTCACCAGTTTTCTTATATGCGATTTTGCCAAATCTCCAGTTATAGTATTCATATTCATCAGAATTGATTAATTTATCAGCAGTTGAGATATATTCTAATACACGGTTGGCAATATGCATTGCACCGAGAGAAACTCCTGCTAAAGTAGTAAAAAAAGTTAGTTTTTTCTTAATACTCAAATTATTCACCTTCCTTATTATAATAGTGGTTTGTTTTATATAAAAGTAAGAGCATGAATTAAAAGAAACTCTTACTTTATTATACTACATTCTTAAATTCAAATAAAGCGAAAAAATCTTAATGTTTAATTATAGAAGATAGTGGCTTATCTCTAAAAATGTTTCACGTGAAACATTTTTGATCCGCACAATCGAATCCGCACCCTGCGCGTATAATACAGTTATTTACAAAATGCAGTACTAGAAATAACTGAGAAAACACAATGTTTCACGTGAAACATTTTAGAAAATGAGAAAAATGAAAAGGAAGATGTTTCACGTGAAACATTTGATTAGTTCTAGATTAATGAAAAGAAAGGTGATATAATAATGAATGTCCGAGAGAAAGGAGTAAAAATAATGGGTAGAGTGATAGCAATTGCGAATCAGAAAGGTGGAGTTGGTAAGACTACAACAGCAATCAACTTATCGGCCTCTTTAGCTAGTTCGGGAAAAAAAGTGCTTGCTATAGATATGGATCCTCAGGGAAATATGTCCAGTGGATTGGGCGTTGATAAGAATGAGGTTGAAAAGACAATTTATGAACTTATTATTGGTAAGTGTAAAATTGAGGAGTGTATTTGCAAGGAACCAATAGAAAACCTGAGTGTAGATGTGCTTCCGTCAAGTATTGATTTATCAGCCGCTGAGATTGAACTGATTGGCGTTGACAATAAGGAATATATTTTACGAGATGAAGTTGAAAAGATAAAAGATAATTATGACTTTATAATTATTGACTGCCCTCCGGCATTGAGCATGCTTACAATTAATGCAATGACTACTTCTGACTCGGTGATTGTTCCAATTCAGTGTGAGTATTATGCGCTGGAAGGATTAAGTCAATTGATGCATACGATTGAACTTGTTCAGGATAGACTGAATCCGAAACTTGAAATGGAAGGTGTCGTATTTACAATGTACGATGCAAGAACAAATTTATCATTACAGGTAGTGGAAAATGTAAAAGATAACCTGAACCAAAATATTTATAAGACAATTATTCCGAGAAATGTCCGACTGGCTGAAGCACCAAGTTATGGACTTCCAATCAATCTGTATGATCCAAAATCCAAAGGAACAGAGAGTTACATGCTTTTAGCAGAAGAAGTGATTAATAAAGGAGAATAAGTATGCCTGTGAAGAAGAGCGGACTTGGAAAAGGATTGGATAGTCTAATCCCAAACAAAAACGTTAAAAGCGCAAAACCTTCTGTAAAAGCGGACGAGAAAAAGGCAGCTCCGAAAGAAGAAATTTTAGAGGCAGGACCGATCATGGTGAAGATAAATAAAGTTGAACCAAATCGGGAACAGCCACGGAAAGATTTTGATGAAGATGCATTGATGGAACTTGCAGATTCAATTAAGCAGTTTGGTGTATTGCAGCCGATTCTTGTTCAGAAGAAGAAGGACTATTATGAAATTATTGCCGGTGAGAGAAGATGGCGCGCGGCAAAGCTGGCAGGATTGAAAGAAGTGCCAATTATCGTAAAAGAATTTACAGAGCAGGAAATTGTTGAGATTTCTTTGATTGAGAATATTCAGAGAGAAAATCTGAATCCGATTGAAGAAGCAATGGCTTATAAGAGACTGTTGAAAGAATTCAACTTGAAACAGGATGAAGTTGCTGAACGAGTGTCAAAGAGCAGAACTGCGGTTACGAACTCAATGAGATTATTAAAACTGAATGACAGAGTTCAGCAGATGATCATTGACGATATGATCAGTACAGGCCATGCAAGAGCTCTTCTGGCAATCGAAGATGAAGAGCAGCAGTACATGCTTGCCAACAAAATCTTTGATGAGAAGCTTAGTGTTCGCGAGACAGAGAAACTGGTGAAGGCTCTGAAGAATCCGAAAAAGGAAGAAAAAAAGCCGGAAGTAGAAAATCAGTTCGTATACACAAATCTTGAAGAGCAGATGAAGAGTCTGATCGGTACAAAAGTAAGTGTTCATGCGAAAGCAAATGGAAAAGGAAAGATTGAGATTGAGTATTACTCACCGGATGATCTGGAAAGAATCTATGAGTTGCTCATGACAATCCAGCATAATTAAAAAGGAGATGGTAGAAGTGACTGGAGTATTTGGCAATCTGGGAATTGATCCATTCTACGCATTTCTTATTTTACTTATTTTGCAGGTAGCCTTGCTTGTCGTACTTGTGTTAGTGTATGATAAGTATAAACACCTGGAAAAAGTATTCAATACCTTTATGAAGGGAAAGAATGGAAAATCACTGGAGGAATCCATTTTTGAACGGTTTGACAAGATCGACGAAGTCGTAGATCAGGTAGAAGAAAACCGTGAGGAGATTGCAGAACTTTATAATAAAATGAAAACGCATTACCAGAAAGTCGGAATCGTAAAATATGATGCATTCCATGAAATGGGAGGCGAATTAAGTTTTGCAATTACAATGTTAGATGAAAACAATACTGGATGGATCTTAAATATAATGCATAGCCGTCAGGGCTGTTATGCATATGTGAAAGATATTGTAAAAGGTGAGAGTACAATTCAGCTGGCAGAGGAAGAAAGAGAAAGTCTTGAGAAAGCTATTTTTCAAGAAAAATAAATAGTAAAAAAGAAATTAGACAGGAAAGGGTAAATAACATGTTAGACATCAAATTTGTAAGAAATAATCCGGATGTAGTAAAACAGAACATCAAAAATAAATTTCAGGATGAGAAGCTTCCACTTGTTGATGAAGTAATTGAACTGGATAAGAGAAACAGAGAAATCAAACAGGAAGTAGAAGCACTTCGCGCAGAGAAAAACAAAGCTTCTAAGGAAATCGGAGCAATGATGGCTCAGAAGAAGATTGAAGAAGCAGAAGCACTGAAGAAGAAAGTTGCAGAGAGCAATGGACGTATCAATGAACTTTCAGAGGAAGAGAAAGAAGTAGAAGAGAAACTGAAAAAGAATATGATGATCATCCCGAACATCATTGATCCTTCCGTACCGATCGGTAAAGATGACAGTGAGAACGTAGAGGTAGAAAGATTTGGCGAGCCGGTTGTTCCGGATTTCGAAGTTCCATATCATACAGACATTATGGAATCTTTCAATGGAATCGATCTCGATGCTGCAAGAAGAGTAGCAGGTAATGGATTTTATTATCTGATGGGAGATATCGCAAGACTTCACTCAGCAGTGATCTCTTATGCAAGAGATTTCATGATCAACAGAGGATTCACATACTGTGTACCGCCTTTCATGATCAGAAGCAACGTTGTTACAGGTGTTATGAGCTTTGCTGAGATGGATGCCATGATGTACAAGATTGAAGGAGAAGACCTTTATCTGATCGGAACAAGTGAGCATTCCATGATTGGTAAATTCATTGGACAGACATTGGAGAAAGATCAGGTTCCACAGACTCTGACAAGTTATTCACCTTGCTTCAGAAAAGAAAAAGGTGCTCACGGAATTGAGGAGCGTGGAGTTTACAGAATCCATCAGTTCGAGAAACAGGAAATGATCGTTGTCTGCGAACCGGAAGAAAGCAAAGAATGGTATGACAAACTGTGGAAGAATACAGTAGACCTTTTCCGTTCTATGGATATTCCGGTACGTACACTTGAGTGCTGCTCCGGAGATCTTGCAGATCTGAAAGTAAAATCTGTTGACGTAGAGGCATGGTCACCAAGACAGCAGAAATACTTTGAGGTAGGAAGCTGCTCTAACTTAGGAGATGCCCAGGCAAGAAGACTTGGTATCCGTATCAAAGGAGAGAACGGAAGCTACTTCGCTCATACATTAAACAACACAGTTGTTGCTCCACCGAGAATGCTGATCGCGTTCCTTGAGAACAATCTTCAGGCAGATGGTTCTGTAAGAATTCCGGAAGTTCTTCAGCCATACATGGGTGGAAACAAAGAAATTACACCAAAGAACAAATAAAGAAATATAAAGCAAATAAAATATGCATCAGTATTTAAAAGCAATTGGATTTGAAAATATTCAAACAAGAAAAGATCTGAAAAAGCTCTTAAAAGAAGTAGAAGAGAATTTCACACATCAGACAATTGTATCCTACAGACCGGGCGAAGATTTCTGCGAATTCCAGAAAGAGTTCGGTCAGGATGTAGGGATCACACTCTGCGGAGAACTTGATGATAAAGAACATTTTGAAGCTGCATATTATTTCCCGTATTTTGAAGGAAGCGGAGTTACAACGTATGCAGAAATCGATGTGCAGAGAAAGATTGAGAAAGAACAGTATGTTGGTCTTTGTGAAGATTCTAAGATCGGAATCAGTCTGATCTTCACACTGCAGAATGGTGTGGAATATATGCGGGAGAAACAGGCTGGTCTTGCAAAAGATGTGCAGACCTCAGTGACATTTTCAGGATTGGCACAAGGTGGAATGATCCTGCTTCCGGTTAATAAAAATGAGCAGCAGATTTTAAATGAAAAGCGTGCGTCAGATACAAGAAGAGAATTGATGAACGCAGCCCGCAAGGGCGACCAGGCAGCAATCGAGACGCTGACATTTGACGATATGGATCTCTATTCCAAGGTGTCAAAGAGATTGGCGAATGAGGATGTATTTTCCATTGTGGACACATATTTCATGCCGTTTGGAGCAGAATGTGATATGTATTCGATCATGGGAGAAATCCTGGCAGTGAGAGAGCGGATCAACAGAATGACAGGTGTGAGACTGTATCAGATGCGTCTGAATGTAAATGAACTGACATTTGATGTCTGCGTTCCGGCAGATTCCGTGATGGGAGAGCCGGAGATCGGAAGACGGTTCAAAGGTACAATCTGGCTGCAGGGATATATTAATTTTTAAAAATGAAGAGAAATTGTTGCTGGACACACGCAGTGTGAAAAGTAATGGGAAATCCACATCCGGAATGTGAAAAACATGGAATAAATGTGGAAAAAAGATTTCATTTAACAGAAGAATGTGGATAACAAAGACACCATCTCTGGCTGAAAAGTAGTTCGGTCAGGAGATGGTGTCTTTTACAATTCGTGCCATTTTAGCATGATTCGTGCCAAAAGAATTGAAAATAAGAGATGTTTTTTTATAATAAAAACATAACTGTTCAGAGCCAACCTTCAAAATGCTACGCATTTCGTCGGTGTGGCGTATCCGCCAAATAAAATTTCAAAAACAGTCTTAAAAATGCAAGCATTTTACACTTGTTTTATGAAATTCTGCTTGGCTCTGAACAGTTACAGATTACGAGAAAAAGGAGGCCGAATAATATGAAAAAACGAACAATTCTTTTAGCATTTATTATATCAGCAGTCGCAATGACATCAGGTTGTTCATCGAATGAACCAAAGACAGATGAGGTGAAACAGGAACAGACAAAAACAGAAAGTGTAAGCTCAGGAGTAACGATAAAACCGCTTACCCAAAAGGCAATCGATGAGAATCCTTATATGGCAAAAAATGATGCGAATATCCACCATGATTGTTATAATTCAGATTCAACAGATGAGGTACTGCCTGTTGGTATTTACCCAGAAATTAATGTTTCTTATGAAAAGGTGAATCCGAATGCATCTCCGGCGGTATTTTTTGACAATTATGGACATTCAGTTGTTCCGTTGTTGGGAGGACTTGCAATTCGTGATATCAATGCAGAAGAAACACAGACGATCGGATATTTCTCACCAAAACAGCATGACGGTGGAGGGTATGTGATACAAAGTTCCTATTCCTTTGTTGATGAAAATAATCGTCTGGTTTGTCCGACAAGCAACAATCATGTACTTATGTTGAAAGCAACAGACGAGGAAGGAAATGTGCTGCCGGAATTTGAAAAAGTGCTGGATATTGATATTAAAGCAGCGGCAGAGGCGATTACCGGAAAGACATTGGATCAGAATTTATTATCTGTAGTGTTTGACTATGAGGGAAATCTCTGGTTTGCAACCGGCGGATTCAGAATCTATCCGGAACGTCAGCAGCAAGGTGCGATGGGATACATTTCCAGAGATGCGATCAACGCAATTCTGAATGGAGAAGAGGTTGATCTGACAGCATCTACATTTGTATATGAATTAACTCCTGGAGAAGGGGCAGAAAATGGAATAGCTTCTTCGAAAGAGGGTGCGGTCATCTTAACAAATCAGAACTGCTATCTGCTGAAAGCAGATAATGGTGTACAGGTAGAATGGTGTACTCCGTATGAAAGTGCAGGGGCAAAAGACAGCAAAGAAGGTGATGAAACGACCGGAGGAGGTCTGGCGTGGGGAAGTGGATGTTCGCCGTCACTAACTAGTAATCTGGTCATGTTTACAGATAATCAGAATCCGGTGAATCTGCTGGCATTAGATATGAAGACCGGTGAAAAGGTTGCAAGCACACCTGTTATTGATGAGCTGCCGGAAGAAATGCAGGTATCTGTAGAAAATTCAGCAATTGTATATGATAACAGTGAAGGTACAGTCAGCACAATCGTATGTAACTGGTTTGGAGCAGGAAGTGCGAAGCTTGTGGACGCAGATAACGATTCGTCTGTACAGACATATGAAAATATCTATGATGTAAACTGGCTGCAGAAAGGAAATAAAATGGTCATGCCGGGAGTTGAGCGTGTTGATACGATCAAGACAGATGACGGATATGAAATGAAGAGTATCTGGTGCCGAGATGATATCCGGGATACATCGATGATGAAGCTTTCAACCGCAACAGGATACATTTACGGTTATGTTCAGGACTTGGACAGTGGCATGTGGCAGTTTATTATGATAGATTTTGAGACCGGTGAGACTGTATTTTCAATGGACGTGTCAGACAAACCGGGATATAACAATATGGCAATCGGTATGTATGCAGGAAGCAGTGGAAATGCATTATACTGTCCAACAGGATATCTTGAACTCCTCAGACTGCAGGATCGGTTCGGATATCTTCCGGAAATGCCTTACCGAAAAGTGGATTTGGACAATGCAATGCGAAATATATTAACGCAGGAAGAATTTACGGAAGACGGAGGTAAGGGCAATGTCGCAGGATGGCTGAATACGATAACGGTAGAAAATGTACATCCGAGTACGACTGTGGCGATACGAATGAAGGGACTTGCAGGCAAAACAGATGACTTTAAGCTGTATGCTTATGGAAAAGACGGTAAGCTGACAGAGGTTCCGGAAGATCTGTGGAAGATTCAGACAGAAGATGGAAAGACACCAGAGAAGTTGTCGGAAGATACCTTGTATGAAGTACATGTTACAGTAGAAGATGGAGGATCATTGGATCTTAGCGATACAGAGAAAGAGATTAAGATAGCAGTAGTATTAGGAAATTAAAGAAAAGCAAACGGGGATGGAGAAAGTAGTTTCCTATCCTCGTTTGCTTTTCTTTTATCTATTCAGTTATTTCCAGGCAAGCTTCTTTCGTACCAGTTCCGCCACGGCGGATCCCGGCGAATAAAGAGCCTGATATATTATGCCATACACTGAAGATCGCTCCCGGAAGCGTTGCCAGTGGATTGGCTGCAAAATTAGCTGTTGCAAGAGAAATCGCAAGGCCGCTGTTTTGCATTCCGACTTCGATCGCAATCGCAGTAGCTTTATCATATTCGATATGTAAAAGTTTTGCTGCGCCAAGCCCGATGCCCATTCCGCAGAGATTGTGAAGTGCTACAACTCCAAGTACGAGCAGACCACAGCTTAAGATTTTTTCTGCATTGACAGATACGATTCCACTGATGATCATTACGATGGATACAACAGAAATCAGTGGAAGTACTTCTGATATTTTCTGAATCTGCTTTCCAAAGATCCAGTTGATCAAAATACCAAGAAGCACCGGAATCAGTACAACCTTTACAACAGAAATTACCATCGCAAGGAAAGATACTTCTACCCAGGCACCGGCAAGCAGATACACTAATAACGGTGTCATCAGTGGGGCCGCAAGCGTGGAAGTGATCGTCATTCCAACAGAGAGTGCCACATCACCTCCGGCAATATATGTGATTACATTACTTGCTGTTCCCCCAGGACAACATCCGACCAGAATAACGCCGAGTGCAAGATCTGTCGGAAGATGCATCAGCTGGCATAATCCCCATGCCACAACAGGCATGATCGTATATTGTGCAACAAATCCGATCACGATTTCTTTTGGTCTTGAAAAAACTCTCTTAAAATCGTCCATCTTGATTGTAAGCCCCATGCCAAACATGGCAACACCTAAAAAGATGGATGTATAATTGGTTGTCCACGCGAACCCGTCGCGCCAGAAAAATGCGATCACAGAGAAGCAGATGATAATAATTCCAATATATTTTGTAAGAAAAGAACTGGCTTTTCCTACTTTTTTCATCACATTTTCCATATGCTATACCTCGTAGCTAAAGTTGTCGATCAGTCTGGTTTTTCCGATGTAAACTGCCATAGCGACCAGAACATCTTTTTCTACGATTTCTACCGGTTGCATATCCAGTGCATCTACCATAGATACATAATCAATCTTTGCCAGAGGTTCAGCTTCGATAATCTCGCGCATCTTTGTTAATACTTCTTCAGCTTTGCTTCCCTTGCAGATCATATTCTGACCGGCTTTTACAGCTCTTGAAAGACAAAGTGCGGCTTTTCTTTCTTCTTCACTTAAATATGTATTTCTGGATGATTTCGCAAGTCCGTCTTCCTCACGGATGATAGGGCATCCTACGATCTGGATATCAAAATTCAGATCCTGTACCATTTTGCGGATGATTGCCAGTTGTTGTGCATCTTTCTGACCGAAATATGCCCTGTCCGGTGTTACAATGTTAAATAACTTAGAAACAACGGTGCATACACCTTTAAAATGGATTGGTCTTGTCTTACCGCACAGTGTATCTGATAAGGTATCAATACTTACAAAGGCATGTGGATCATGGTACATATCCTCCGGTTCCGGATGAAAGATGACATCAGCTCCAAGGCTCTCGCAGAGTTCGCTGTCACGTTTGAAATCTCTCGGATATGCTTCCAGATCTTCTGTCGGTCCAAACTGTGTCGGGTTTACAAAATCAGATACAACAACGATATCATTTTCCTCGCGGCAGCGACGGATCAGACTGGCATGTCCCTCATGGAGATATCCCATAGTAGGGACAAGACCGATGGTCTTACCTTCTTTCTTCCAGTTATTTACGAGTTCTCTTGTTTTTTCAATTGTGTTAGTTACCTGCATTGGTATTCTCCTTTATTCGTTATAATTCGGAGAGTTCTCTTCTGAATACACTGTGATCTCTGGTGATTGCATGTAATAAAATATGTTGTGATAATTGAGTATCTTTTTATTCCATGTCTTTTAACAGTCCGTGACGTTCATAATTGGTCACGCGGTTTACCTTGTTCTCCTCATCTACGAATACAACCGCAGGTTTGTGTTCTTTTGCTTCATCCGGCGTATACTGTCCGTAAGCCATGATGATGATCTTATCTCCGGTACTGACACATCTTGCAGCAGCTCCGTTTAAGCAGATCATTCCACTGCCACGCTGTCCGCTGATGGTGTACGTTTCGAAACGGCTTCCGTTGTTTACATCAACGATCTGGACTTTCTCATATTCGAGAATTCCAGCAGCCTCCAGTAATGCTTCATCCACCGTAATGCTTCCTACATAATCAAGTTCTGCCTGAACGACAGTAGCGCGGTGGATCTTTCCTTTTAATAATTCAAGTGTCATCTCATATATCCTTTCCTTTTAAGGAAAAAAATTCAGCCAGAATACATCTGGTCCTGAGTCTTATTTCCTGAAAATATAAGCTCATTTTTGTTGAAAATTATGAGATTCCAGTGCTTCAGTTCTGAGTATGGTTCTGTCAGGGACAGATACCGTCTCCGCTGTTCATTATAAAAAGGCAGAAAAGGTATGTCAATCTATGTATACGAAAAAAAAACAGAACCGGATTTCTGAAATTATAAATCCGGTTCTGTATTATTTCTTATTATCTTTTTTTCTTTTCCTTTGCAAGGAGTGCGGCACCAAGTGCACCTGCATATCTTCCATGTTCGGTAGGAGATACGGTCTGTCCGAGTTTCTGTGAGAGAATCTTCGTGAAGTAGGTGCTGTTACTGAGTCCGCCAGTCAGGATTACTTTATCCGGCAGGTTTTTCTTCATGGCAAGTTGTGCTACCTTGTTGGCAACAGAATCGACA
>OJML01001339.1_pt1 | contig 13068 bp, 9 predicted proteins | sample 1597221 | NCBI WGS metagenome assembly OJML01 (sample SAMEA2452123, study PRJEB22498) | human gut metagenome | biome: human feces; feature: human gut; material: feces | place: Australia | collected 2012 | reverse complement strand
AATTTGCCCATGTTATCATGAACCCTAATTTTAGCGACTAAAACTTCTTTTTCTCTAGAAAGTTCTTCTACATTTTCTCCATATTCAATAAGTCTTTTATTAATTTCTTTAAGTTCAGCAATTTTCTCGTCTAGTTCGCTTGTTAATTTATAAGTTTCTGTAACATCAGTAGCAACAAGTTCATAAATGATTTTATTATCTAAAATATGTTCATATCTTTTAAATGAAATGATTTTTCCATCATTATATTTAATAATTGGATTCTCTCCTTCTTTTATTACTGAATAATTTTCGTTTTCTTTTTCTTCTTTAATTAAACTATAAAAATTATTTCCGTTAAGCATGACTGTACCAATCGTTTTAATTACTAAATTATTCATTTCAGTATTAATTAATCTTACAAGGCCACTCTTTTCATAAAATGTAACGCCAAGTGGTAATTCATCAAAACTTTCTTTAATTGATGAAGCAGAAATATTTGTGTGTTTTTTAAGAACGCATAAAATTAAAACAAAAATTGAATAAGAAAAAAGCACGATTTCAAATATCAATATAATCCAATATGGTAATTGAATAATTTTATTAAAAAGGGGATTAAAAATTTCGTTATTTTTATATGCAGATGATTCTTCAGTAAGAAAATATATCAAAAGAAATTCAATAATTAATAAAATTGAAGATGAAACAAATAAAGCAATCTTTCTATAGAATTTAAATACAACAAAAAGGTCAATAATTATCAAAATTAAAGAGAAAATTAATAAAATCATGCAAAATTGCCAAGCATGTAATGGTAAATTTATGAATTGCATGATATTTCTCCTGTAATTTCAAAAACAAAATAAGTAATTTCATCTTCTTTATATATTTTTATTCCTTCACTTATTTTTTGCTTTAAAATTCTTTCAATGTTTCTTAAATGAACATCACTTTCATCAGTTTCTATTGAGCAATAAATTTTATTATTTTTATTAAAAACATGAACTATAATCGATGTCTCAGCTTCAACACTTGTACTTATAACGATTTCAAAAAAATCATAAATTAAGCAAACTATGTTTCCCTTAATCATTCCTTTAATATCAAAATCTAAAGAATTATAGACATCTATTGAAGATAAATAATTCAAAGATTCTTTCATTGAAAATTCAAGTTCTTGAACATCGACAAATTCATTTTTTTCAGTAATAATCGTTAAATTATTTCTTCTTTTAATATAGGCAGCTAATAAAGAAGCTAAACGCATTTCATAAATAAAATTATTTGTATCTTCTTCTTTATTTGCAACTTCTAAAATTTTATAGATTCGTTTTAATTCATCTTTTGTGCATTCTTCCATCTTTAAATAAAGCTTTTTTCTTTCTTCAATTTTTGCTTTTTGATTTTTTACTTCGTTTTCAGCTTCGATGAGATCGTTTTCTTCTGAGATTTGTTCTTTGATTTCTTTTAAATTCATATTAATTTTATTAATCACTGAAAGATCTTCAAATCTAAAAACATATCCTCCACTTATTTTCTTACTTTTTAGTATTGTATTTTCATTAAGCATAATAGGTCCAATTGTTGCTTTTTTCATTTCTTTTTTAGCTAAAGTCATTTCGCCATCTTGTTTATAAATAACATTAAAATTTTCATCAGTTATAAAAGCTTTAAGTGTTGATAAGTTAAAGAAATTTGAATATTCATTATTTGACGGAATTAATCCAATACTTATACAAATTTCAATAAAAACAATACAGGTAAAAGAAAGTAATTCAGGTACTTTAAAAGCCTTACTTTTAGTGAAAAAGCACGCAAAAGTCAATCCAATACATAAAAATAGCGTAATTAAAGGTATCCACATTTTATTAATTGAAGATGAAATCTTACACTTAAAACTCATTATTCCTACACTTATTAATGTGACTAAAATTTCCCAAACTATAACAAGATAGTAAAGAATTCCGTGTGTGTATTTAATGCCATCTGATTCAAATTTTATATTAAAAGCAAGCATGTGATAGTCATTTGTATAAAAAAGAATTATTAAAATTAAAGCTGGTAAATAAATAAAATTCCAACATCTAGAAATTGGTTTTCCTTTTTTATTTTCAATACTTAAACTTAAAAGGAATAAAGTAGGAGGAATAAGACACTGAGGAACATAATATGAATACCACATCAATCTACTTAATATATTAAGTTCACTCGTTGTTAACATATATTTAATCATTCGAGTAACTAACATAAATAAAAGTAAGATAGCAATAAATATAAAATAGAAAAGGTGATCTTTTCTTAATATTCTATGAATTAATGATGCTCCCCAAGAAATTACAAGTGTAATAAAAATAATATGTGCAGCAAGAGATAGTAGTGCTTCAACATAACGATCAAAAAACTCATCAATCATTTGAAAAATTCCTGCGAGCAAAAAGAAAAATAAACTTATTGAGAGAATAATTATTTTTTTCTTTCTATCAACTGACATCTATTTTCTTTTTCCTTTAAATTATTAAGTTAAATTTTTTATATAAGATTTATTTTTTCTCTTACTTTTTAAATATTATCATTAAATTTAGACTAAATAAATTATGTCTTTTAAAAAGAAAAGGAACTATTTAAGCCCCTCTACTTCTTTTGATTAATCAATCTTTTTCTATTTCAATTAATTTATAAGTTTTTTCACTAGGTGAGAATTCAACTTTGTAATTAACATTTAATAAACGGAAATACTTTTTTAGTTCAGCTATATATCTAGCAGCAGTCCTATGAGAACAATTAAAGTAGCTTTCAATGTCCATCAATTTAAGCTTTCCATGGTTCCTTAATAAATCATAAATATAAAGTACAGCACAAGTTTTTGTCATATTATTTCCTCCACTTTCATCATAAGTTAAAGACATTTTTAGACTAATAAATGAATAAAGGAAACGACTCAACAAAATGGACAAAATGAGGCATTTTACTTGAAAAACGTTAAATAGTATAATAATTTTAATGAATTTTGGGGATTTTATTAAAAACAGAAGAATCCAACTAAATTTAACTCAAGCCGAGATCTCTTCTTTTTTGCATATCACACCACAAGGCCTCTCTAACTATGAAAACGGAAAAACAAAGGTTCCACTTTCACTTGTTTTAGATCTTTGTGCTTCTTTAAAGTTGGATATTAATGATTTCTTTCTTTTAAAAGAAAATGCTCCTAATAGTAATCCTGATTTAACAGATTATAATTTTGACAATATATCTAAAAATATAGCGTTTTTAAGAGAAAGCAACAAATTAACACTTAAGGAATTATCAAAAAACGTAAATATTTCTATAAAAAGATTATCTGATTTTGAGCTTAATAATGCTTCTCCATCTATCGAAGAATTTATTTCGTTATGTGATTATTATAAAAAACCTTATGATGAATTATTTTTAATAACTCCAAAAAAGGAAACAAATAATAATTCAGTCATTAATAAGAAAAGAAAAATTAATAAACTTCTTATTGCTGCAATATGTTCTTTTATATTTTTAGGAACAACTGTAGGAATTAGTACGCCTATCATCGTGAATACAATAAAGGAAAATCAAATATCAAAAACTTCTCCTATTATAAAAAACTTTTATCTAACAAACACCGCAAATAGTGAAGAACCAATTTCGGATTTAGGAAAAGAGCTTATTGGCTACTTAGTATTAGAGCTTATTAATCCGTTTGAATGTAAAATTTCTTCTTTTAAGGCAAATGAAGTCTTTTACCATTCACAACATTTCATAAAATACAGTTTTGAGAAAATTGTTGTTCAAGTAAATTTTTCTTCATATAACTTTGGAGAACATGATTTTGTTATAAACGAATATTCTTTCATTGATACAGATAGCAAAAAAAGAACAATTCATGCCGAAGATAAAATTTTAAAATTTAATGTTATTAATAACGATATTCCTAGACTAAGAATAGCTAATCAAAGTATTACTACAACAACTGCAGAATTTCATGTCGTTTTTAATGATTATTACAATGTTATTAAAGATAGGAGATTCAAAGTTCATTTAAAAATGGGCAAAAAAGAAATACAAATAACAGTTGCTCAAGATTATTTTAAATTTGAAAATTTAGAGCCTGGAACTGACTATAAGGTTATTTGTACAATTGAAGCTGATTTTTTTGATGGTTTAGATTATCAAGAAAGAATAATCTTAAATCAAGAATTTCAAACAACTCCTTCTGTTTCTTTTAATATTACAAAAATAGATCCTACAGCCGTTTATTTTGATATGACTCTTGGAGAAAACACTGTAATTCAAGAAATTGCATTAAAAAACGAAGAAAATGGCAAACTTCAAACAGTTTCAACTAATGTAATTAACAACATTTCAGGCCTAATTTCTAATAATCTTTATAAAATTATTATCACAACTCTCACTGAAAAATTGATACAAAAGCATGAATACATTTTCAAAACACTCAATGTTGCATCTCCTATCGTTAATTTAGACGACATAGAAATTGCCGAGACCTCTATTAAAATAGTTCCTAAGGTTAGTTTTAAAGTTGATACATTTAAATTTAATTATATTGAAATAAGAAATGGAAGAGGTGAAACAGTCGCTAAGTATGATAAAGAAGATACAGCCTATATTTTTGATAATCTTCTTTCTTCAACAAATTATAGATTTTATTACAATTATTCATTTGATTTATTAGACGGAAAGGGAGTTAGAACAAAAACATTAAATAAGGGCGTAACCACAAAAACCTTTAAAAAACCAGCAATGGAATTTAAACCTATAAAAGTAACTAAGAATTCAATTTATTTTGAAGCTGCTGACAAAATGGATAAAATAGCTCCTAATTATATCGAAACAAGGCTATATAAAAACAGTGATTTAATTGAAACTACTAAAGAAAGAAAATACACCTTTACTGGCCTAGAAAGCGATGTCACTTATCTTGTTGAAACTCATTATTCATATAACCTTTTAGATGGAAAAGGTGACATCAATGAGACTCTAAGAGCAACTGTTGTGACTAACGAAAATTCTATAATTTATGAAGAAATAAAATAATAAGACATGAAAAAGACGTGCAATTTGCACGCTTTTTCACTAATTCAGAGAATTTTACTATTTTGAAAATCTTCTTTTCGCTCTTTCTCTTAATTTATTTTTGCTATTATCTTTGATTTCTATATTAGATAGCATTACAACAAATGGTGCGCATAAGCATCCAATAAAAACAAGTAAAACAGGTAAAATATTTTGACAAGCAATTAAAGAAAATACTGTTAATATAATAGAGAAAATTAATGAATCAAGTGTTCCTCTAACAGCTCTTCCAAAAGTAAATGTTTCATTATTTTTTGGTGTCACTAAGAAAGTTGCTTTTTTGCCAAATAATCCTAAGAAAACTGTACTAATCATCATTGGTGCTAAAGATGCATAAGTAACAATATTTAAAATAAAATATGGAAGTATTAAGAAAAAATTTCTATCTTTTCTATAAACAAAAATATCTGGAATTAAAGGTGAGCATAAAAATATGATCATTAATGTATAAATAAAAATTGAATAATGGATAACGTTAACGCCTAAAAATCCAAGTGTTATTGTAAAGAAAATAAGGAAAAAACTTAGTACTGGAACGATAGGTAAAGAATAATGTGAAATAATTAAATCAAGTTTTTCAAACCATGACATCTTACAATTTGTAATCTCACTATTATATTTTCTCATGTATTCAAGATTGCCTTGAGTCCATTTACATTGTCTTTTCTTTAAGCTTAAATAATTAACAGGAAATTCTTCATAACATTCAATTTCAGGAGCATAAATTATATCAAAACCATTATTTCTAATATCAACAGCAAAAGAAATATCCTCTGCTACAACAAGTGGAAAACCACCAGTTTTTAAATAGCATTCTCTAGAAATCGTCATACCATGACCAATTAATGCATTTGATCCATAAAAGTTTTTAACTACTTGAGTTGATGCACCATTGCTTCCAACTGATAATCCCATTAAACGTTGGAAGACATTATTTCCTTTTGTTGCTTTATGTCTTGCTTGAACAGCTCCACATTTTTTATCATAAGTAAAATATTTTAAAACTTTATTAATGTAATCACATGGAATTACTTCATCACTATCTAAGACAACAAAATAATCATAATCATTTCTATTTCTTAAATAGTTATTTAAATTTCCAGCTTTAAATCCTGTTTTTTCTTTTCTTCTAACTACTTCTACATCAAACTCATTAGCAAAAAGATCAATCTCATTTAAATATTCTTCATCATCACTATCATCAAGAATGACAGTTTTAACATTTTTGTACTTTTGTGCCATACATTTTAATAATGCATCACGGTTAAAATCGTTTCTTGTGCAATAAAGAAGTAAAAATTTTGGATTATAATCTTCATCTACTTTTGTTTCATAAATATCTTTATATCTTGAAAGCATCTTTTTGCCAGTTGTTGCAAAAGCAATAGAAAAGATTAAATCTTTTAAACTACCAAACCATAAAATACCTAAGACTAGTGTATTTAATGTTAGTAATATTGAAGCAGTAATCTCTGCTGCTAAATTTTCAATTTGTAAATTTGTTAAAATAAAATAAAGTGATACGCCAAGTACAGATAAGCAAAGCACCCATACACACAATATAACTATATATAATGTTGGTTTCTTCTTCATAAAGTTAATCTCCTTTTTATATATAGAAATAACAATTCAAGATGTAATTTTGTCCACGCTTTTTAAAAACCTTTTCTTATTTTTATTCTTTGATATAATTTTCGCGTTATGAATGAAGTAACTTTAGAAGTTGAAAAAGCATTAACTTTAATTAAAAACGGAGATGAAACAGGCGTTGATCTTCTTTATAAAATTATGGGTAAAACCATCTTTTTTATTTCGAAAAGTTATCTTAAAAGCGATAGTCTTGCTGAAGATTCTACCCAAAATACCTTAATTGATGTAATTAATAATATAAATTCATACAAAAAGAGTAATGGTTATGGATGGGTAATCAAAATTACAAGAAATAATGCTTTAAATTTATTAAAAAAGGAAGACAGATATATAAATTATGATGATGATATCTTATTTAATAATTCTTTAAATACCGATTTAGATAAAACTAAAAATCAGCTTCTTTGTGAATCTATATTTGAATTATTAGATACTCCACTTCTTAAAAACATGATCTATTTAAAATATTTTATGGATATGAATGTAAGAGAAATCGCTAAAGAATTAGGTGTAAGTAAGTCTTATGTCGCTAAAGAGATATCAAAAGCCGAAGAAAAAATTAAAAATTCACTAAATCGTGGACAAAATTAATTTTGAATTTGTTATAGTATGTAGAGATATGAAAAACGAAGAGATTAATAAAATATGCAAAGACTTTATTAATGAAACGCCTTTTCAAAATGATAGTATTCTAGAAAATGCAAAAATTCACATGAATGCTAAAAAAGTTGAAAAGAAGATTTTTTGCTCCGTAATTTCTAAACCAAAATTTGCTGTACCTGTTTTAGCTTCTCTTTGTTTAGCTGTAATTGGATCAAGCGTTGGTGTAACGCTTTATCAACTAAATAATTTTACAGTTGGAAGCGAACAATATAGAGTTGTAAGTAACGATCAACTTTACGAAAACGATCTTGTTGGTAGCGATAAAGATTTTATTGCTGAAAATTATTATCCTTTTTTAACTAACTTAGATACTTCTGCTAGTTATTACTCCGACAAAGATAAAACTATTTCTATCCTTCAATACGCAGTTGGATATATTGGAGCAGAAAAATGTGAAATTTTTATCGAGAAAAAAGGTTTCTGTCTTAAAGAATTAAAAGAATTTAAAAAATTAGAATTACTAGATTTAAATTTTCGTAATAAATATTTCTCAAATAAAAGCGATAAAATATTTTTTAGATATAACGATCTTCAATATAATATTAAATTTCAATCAAACAATATTTCTTATCTAGATATCATTTCTAGAATCGATTCTACGCTTTAAAATTCTTGAAAAACCCTGCAATTCCTTGTTTTTTTCAAAAAGCAGCCCAAAAGTACTACAAATCCATGTAGTCAAACTAGTGAGATTCCATATAAAAGTTTTATTGAATTTCACACATTCTTTTAATGGGATTTCAATTTATTAAAATGATTTTTTCCAAAATAAAAGTTCTAATGCAATTAAGCAAAAGAACTTATTTATTGTTCTTCCAATTAATTTTTATTCAGTTGTGTAGTTATCAAAATAACCTTGAATATAAACAACTGGAGTACCTTTATCTCCAGATCCTGAAGTTAAATCACATAATGAACCAATTAAGTCAGTAAGTTGACGAGGTGTTGTTCCTTCGCTTGCCATCTTTCCGACAAGGTTAGCATCTTTAGCTTTTATTTCTTTTTTAATAGCTTCTTTTAACGCATCTCCTTCAAGGCCTTTATATTGATTATCAGCTAAGAATTTAAGTTTTAATTCGTTAGGTGTTCCCTTTAATCCACTTGTAAAGAATGGAGAAACTACAGGATCAGCGAGCTCCCAAATTTTTCCTTGTGGATCTTTAAAAGCACCATCGCCATAAACCATTACTTCAACGTGTTTTCCAGTTTTAATAAACATATCAGCTTGAATTTCATTTAATAAATCTTGAGCATCACGAGGGAAAAGCTTTACAGTGTCTTCTGTTGCTTTGTTTGTTCCTAATAATCCGTATTTTTCATTGTATCCAGAGCCATTAACAGGTTCACTTAAAATTTCATCTAATGAAAGAACATTATTTGCTCCTTTAGCCAATAAAATACGTTTTGTTCTAGCACGTGTATGAATATCACAGTTAATAACATCTTTTGTATAATCAAGAATTGCTTCAGCGTGATTTGCAAAAATTACTTCAAATTCGCATCCTTCGCCTTCAACAATTTCTCTATAAAGTTCAACATAATCAACACCAGTAAATTCATGTAATTTATATCCAAATAAATCACGATATTTTTTAATGTCTAATACATCACTATATGGATTAACGCCAGATGCATCTAAATCATCAAGAGAAATAAGAGCATTTCCAACTTCATCACTAGGATAGGAAAGCATAAGAGTAATTTTTTTAGTTGCTCTAGCCATTCCTTTTAATAAAATAGAAAAACGATTACGAGAAAGAATTGGAAAAATAACACCAATATGATCTGAATTCATTTTTGATTTAATAGAAAGTGCGATATCATCAATTGTTGCATAATTTCCTTGGACTCTAGCAACAAGTGATTCAGTGATTGCAATAATGTCTCTATCTTTTACTACTAATTCATTATTGTTTACTGCTGCTAAAATAGAATCAACAACAGTTCTAGCAAGATTATCTCCCTCTTTAAGGATTGGAAGACGGACACCTCTAGATGATGTTCCAATAAAACGTGCCATACAAAAAACTCCTTTAAGGCTTAATATTTAAATATGTACTTTGAATTTGTACTTCCTATTATAGCATAGTTAAAGAAAACGATGCATAGAAAGTAAATGTTTCAAACTTTTTAAATTGACCTAAACATTAAATTTCAAATTATTTTCTTACTAATAAATCAATTTTATTTTTAGTGTCTAACTTTTTATTAATTAATAAGAAAACTATTAAATTTAAGATAATAAATAAGCCTACGATAATTAAAAATTGAAAAACATTGAATGCAAAATAATTTATATTATTTGTTGAATTAGAATATGCATTTAAAAATGTATTAATTGAAATACCAATTGGTATTGAAATAATTGATCCAACTACTGTTCCAATTAATAATGTGACAGTTATTGGAACAAAATTTGATAGCATAATGTCTTTTTTAGATAAACCATTTTGAAATTCAACAAAAATATTTAATTGATTTTGTTTAAGATAATTTATTGTATACATTATGATGTAATAAATAGAAAGAATTAAGAAAATACAAGATATCGCTAAACACATCATTTGAATCATATCTTTTCCTTCTAGAGCATTAAATCTTGAAATATCTGCACTTTTATCGGAATTACTATAATACGTATAATCTTGATTATATCTTTCAGCATTAACATTTGTTAATTCATTTGTTGTTACTAAAAATGAAGATAATCTATCATACATTGGAGATTCAAGATCCAATGAATTATTCATTTTGTTAAACATTTCATCACTTAAAATATATCCAAAAGGCGTCTCTCTATGAATACTATTAAAATAATCATCTTTTAAAACAGTGTAATTTTTAAGGATAATTTCGTCAAAAAATGAAGAAATATTAAATGATTCTAATTTATTTTCATCAAAATGTATTGTTTTTCCAACTAGTGATTTAACTTTAGTCATTATTTCTACATCTTCTTTTTTGGATTCAGGTACCAATAAAGATACTTCATTATTTTTAAGTTCATCTTTTAAAACTGTTTCTTCATCTAATTGTCCTAAAATAGATTTTTTATTTGCTAATATTCCGCTACACGAACTCATATATGATGAAATTTCAGGTGAAAGTTTATCAAAATTAAATGATTTCCAGTTTAATGAATAAGCTTTATTTGAAACAAAATCATTGATATATTTTTCATTAATAAATGCAATGTTATCTTTTTTAAATTCATCCATGATAAAAATATTTTCTGGTTTTATCATTTCGCTTTTAAAATTATAAACATTACTTAGTTGTATTCCTTCTAGTCCATATTTTGCAAAGAAATCAGCAGTATTTTTAGAGCAATAAATTTCAGGATTCTTTTTAGAAAAATCAAATTTGTATGTAGAATTTCCAACCTTAATTGCATCACCATGAGTAACAAATAAACTTGGTAACTTCATCTCATCATCTTTTTTGCTTAATAAATAATAAACACTATTTAATTCTCTTGAGTAGTTGCTATTTTCATTAAACCCCTTAATTATTTCTTCATTATTTCTAGATTCAGCATAAATGATGTTTTCTTGTTTACAAATTTCATTAAATAAATCTTTTTTTGAAGTTAAAGAAAAATTTAAAGATGGTACAAGGCAACCAATACTAAGAATGAAAAATACAAACATCAATATAAATTTTGCTTTAGGTTTTAATAAATTAATGACCCATTTTTTAGGTTTTGATTTCTTCTTATTATCTATTTTATTAGCTTTTAAACATTCATTTCCTTTTAAAGATTCTGGAGATGCTAAACCATTATTAAGTTCTATAATTTTGATTTCGTTATCAGCTTCAAGTTCACTAAAATGATTAGTAAATAATATCATTCTCTCTTTTGAATATTCTTTTAAAAGCATTAAAAAATCTTTAGCAGTATCTAAATCAAGATATGCAAAAGGCTCATCTAAAAGAACAATCTCTTTATTTAATAAAAGCGTTTTAATAATTCCAATACGTGCTTTTTCACCTTTAGAAATTTGATCAATTTTTTTGTCTAGAAGATAATTTAAATTAAATCTTTCAATAAGATTTAAATAATCATTATTTACTGAAGCTAAATTTTCTTTTACCGTTAAATTATCAAGCAAATTTGTATCAACGTTATATAAAGAAATATATTTTTGATAAGTACTTAAACTTGCATTTTCATCATTTATTTTAATGATGCCATCATTAGGAACTAAAAATGAAGAAACCAAATTAAAAAGTGTACTTTTTCCTTCTCCATTTTTGCCTTTTAATAAATAAAGTCCTGTGCCTTCTATATTAAGATTAAAATTATTATAAACACATAGTTCGCCAAATGTCTTTTTTAAATTTGAAATTTCAATTTTCATTTAATTGACCTCCAAAGCAATTTTTGCTTTTTTCTTTATATATATAAAATGATAAAAAGCAAAAATTATTAAAAATAATGAAATAAATATTAGGTAAACAAGTCCTAAAGATAGTGTCCCTTTATCAAAAGAATAAATATATTTATATAAATCTTCATTCATAGTTTGCGGTAATTCAATAAAAACAGGTAGAGTTATTACAAAATACAAAGCGTTCATGAAAATAAAAGATGGTAAAAGCTGAATAGATGTAATCAAAATCTTATCAAATTTATTTAAATTCACCTGTTTAAATACATAATTTAATCTGTATTCTTTTAAATATCTATATCTTGCAAATGTAAAAAATAAAATTGCATCGACTAACAAAAATACCAAAAATAGCATAAGAAAAATCACTATAAACGCATCCAAAGTTGATAAAACTTCTTCATCAACGAAGTTATAAACTAATTTAAAATTGAGTAAGAGTCCTAAAAAAGAAAGTGTTAAACTAGCAACTAATAAAATTAAAAAATCATTTAAGATAAAACGAATCTTACTTAAAAGAGTTTTAAAAATATATTTATAAACACCTTTTTCTCTCATCATCATAGGCGCTTCATGAACATTTTTTTCATCTATTTCATTCTTTTTAATGACATTAATATTTTGATTTTCGATTTCAAAAATTACATCAGAAACCTTGCTTGTTTTAATCATTTCATGAGTAACTAAAATAATAATTTTGTCTTTTTTTGCGTTTTCAATTAAATTTAAACACTTATCAAAATTATCTACATCAATTCCAGCAAGTGGTTCATCTAAAAATAAAATTTTTCTTTCTGAATTTAAAGCTATTAAAAGTTCAATAATTTTGCTTTGTCCTTTTGAAATTTCATTAGGATATTTTTCAAAAATTGAATTATCAACATTATTAAAGCCATCTAAATCTAATTTTTTAGGATCAACACCAAAAAGTGAAATATTATCTTTAATTTTTAATTCATTAATTAATAATCCTTGAGTTGTTAAAAAGAAAATATTTTTAATGTATTTTTCATACACTTCACGCTTTTTAATGTTTTCGCCGTTAAATTTTATTTCACCATTTATTGGTTTATAAGAACCATAAAGCGTACCTAAAAGAAAGGATTTTCCTATTCCACTTATTCCAGAAATTACATATAATCCATTACTATCAAAACGATACGTAAAATCATTAATAAGTATATGTTTGCCTTTCCTTTTAAAGAAACCAATTTTTAATTTATCAGCTTCGAAATACATATAAATTCCTTATATATATATATATATATATATATATATATAT
>OJML01001338.1_pt1 | contig 13073 bp, 14 predicted proteins | sample 1597221 | NCBI WGS metagenome assembly OJML01 (sample SAMEA2452123, study PRJEB22498) | human gut metagenome | biome: human feces; feature: human gut; material: feces | place: Australia | collected 2012 | reverse complement strand
TGGGAAATATTATTTTCTTGTACATAATTTTTCAAATTTAATTCTAATAAAATTAATGAAACTTCTTTATCATTTTCATTAATTTCGTCAACTTTTTTTTCAAAGTCATCAAAGTTTTCTTCTTCATTTTGTAATTCTACTTGTACCAATTTGTATAATCCTCTATCAGGATTTTTCACTATTGATATATCTTCTTCTGTTATATCTGCATATACTGCTGTTGTTCCTATAAAAAATATTAAAATTAATATAATATTAAATACTGCTAATATCTTTTTCATATTTCCTCCTATTTGTTATGCTTTTTTTGATATTTTATAATTATTATTAATATAATTATTAAAATAATTGTTATCACTACTAATGATACAATCATTTTTAAATATTCAATATTTTCAAAGTTAAATTTAAGGTTATTCTTACTATTAGAATTAATAAAAATCTCACCGATATAATTTCCTTTTATTTCTTCATTCCAAATCCCTTTATTAACTAATTTTATAATTAGAATTATTTTTTAACGATTCATATGGTTCACAAATACTTAAATAAACTTTATATTTTCCTTCTTTCATATTAGCTGGCAATTTATCATCTATATTTATTATATATTCACTATTTTGTATTTGTTTTCTTATATCTATATTTGTTTCTATTTTATAAGTACTTTTCTCATTAACATATATTAACTCTATTTTCTTACTTTTTATTATATTTCCAAATCCCACATTATTTATTACTATATCTACATTAGCACTTCCACTAGCTTGCTGACCTTTTATACTACATTCTTGTAATAGTAATCTATATCCTAAATGGTTTTGAATGTATGTCATACCATCTATTCCAATATAATTAGGATCTTTACCTGTATATTTAGTATTTTTCCATTTTTCTTTTACTTCTCTATCATATGTTCTATTTAAGTAATTACAATGTCTAATTTTCATATCTTCTATTGCATTACTTAAATCATTATATATACTATTTTTATTTTGTGCTTCTCCTCCAAATGCAGTGTATTTTGTTTGAGCACTTTGCCATTTTAAGCTTTCTGTTCTTTCGTTTTTCTCAAATGTTCCTAAATCTGTTTCAGATGCAAGATATCCATCATTATGCAAGCCAAGTCTTGCAATTTTTTCGCTTGAAAAAGCATTCATTTCTGATATAGTAGTCTTATTTCCAATATAGTCAATTATAAATTGTGGCTTTCTTAAATTTATTTGTATTTCCTCTGGAATAATTTCTAAAAGTTTTTCTATTATTTTATTTTTCTTTTCTAAATCTTTATCATACCTTCCATCATGCCATTCTCCATATGAGCCCAAGTAACCTGCTTCTACAACAAATATTATATCTTTATTTGATACATATATATCTTTTAATTGTTCTATTTGTTTTAAAAGCATATCAAATTCTGGTTCAGGATTTTTAGTTCCTTCACTATCATAAACCACTCGAAATATAACTTTATATCCATGTTCTCTCATTATAGAAAAATATTTATCTATATCATTTATTTTTATCTTATTTATTTCTGTTTTTTGGGTATAGTTTTTCAAATTTAATTGAAATGATATTATTGAAATATCAGGATATTCATTTTCCACTGATATTATTTGTTTTTCAAATCTTGTAAAATCTTCATCTCCCTGTTGCAATTCTACTTGTATCAATTTATAAAAACCTCTATCAGGATTTCTTACTATTGACGTATCTTCTTCTGTTATTTCATTAGCAAATGATGCTAATGGTATTAGTACTATTAGCATCACAAGTGCAACTACTTTTTGTAGTCGTTTCATATTTTTCTCCTTTTATTTAAAATACTTATTTAATATATCTGTTGATAGTCCTGTTTTATCAAATGAATTACAATGTGCATATGTTCTTTGATTTCCTGATATCTGACTTGCATTTGCTCTTTCCCATATTTTTGGACCTGTTTTTAAACTATAACAGTCATAAAATGCTCTATCAAAATCAATAGCATTAGGTGTACTATCAAACAATTCATATGGTACTTCTTCTAATTTCGTACATCCTGCAAATGTTTTTTTAAAATTATTCGATTGTTTATTATTAGCAAATAAGTTTGTTGGTATTGTCATTAAATTTTTACAATATGCAAATGTTTCCTCAAAATTTGTTGCATTTGGTGCATTTTCAAATAATTCTTCTGGTACAGAAGTTAACTTTTCACACCTTTCAAATGTTCCTTCAAATGATGTTGTGTTTTCATTCACATATCTAAATAAAAAACTCGGAATTACTTCTAAATTCTTACATCCTGCAAACAAATATGCAAAAGAATCATCTTCACATTTTATAAATGTTTTTTTCGTTGGTTCTGCAATTTCAACTAAATTTTCAGCATCTCCAAATCCATATCCTCCTGCTTCTACTGTTCCCCATGATACTATCTTTATTAACTTTTTTAACAATTCTGGATATGTACTGGAATAAGCATTAGCTGATAAAACAAAATACGAACATTTTCCTGATATACTTATATTATAATCTCCTGCTTGGGTATATGTATGTTCAGGTCTTTGAGCTGTCGAATTTTCTCCTCCTACATGTTCTTTCTCAGAACCATCCCCCCAATCTATTGTACAATTATAATTTCCTTGAAAATACTGGTCTACTATAAATGGCAAAACAATTTTATCATTAGCATTTACTCTCCATGTTGTTATAAAATTTTTATTCACATCTAATGCTGTTTCTGCTTCAGTCACTTCTTCTCCTTTGTTATTTATATAAACAACTTTATTTCCATCAAGAATATATCTTTCTTTGTCTTCATTTCCCTTTCCAAATTTACTACTACTTCCTAAAACAGTACTTGCATCTACATAATCATAATTTTTATCTTTATTTTCAATTATATATCCTTTGTCTATTAATACTTTCATCTTATCAACATTTACATCATTCATAAATGATTCACTTATTGCCAAATTAATTTTTTCTATTATACTTCCAAGTTCATTCTGTAATCTGGCATTTTCTGCATTTTTAGAAATGCCACTATTTCCTGTAAGTGTTGATATTGAAACTCCTGCTAAAATTAACATTACTATAATTGTAACTGCAAGTGCAATTAATGTTACCCCTTCTTGTCTTTTCATTTTTTCCTCCTCATTTGTCTATTTTCCTTTTTATTTTATATCTTTTCTAATCTACTTGTCAATAAAAAAAATCTAAAATACAAAAATGTATTTTAGATTCTTTTTGGTGGACAGAGATGGATTCGAACCATCGTACTCATATGAGAACAGATTTACAGTCTGCCGCCTTTAGCCACTCGGCCATCTGTCCGAAGATTATATGCACTTTTTCAATGCTTTCTTATTATACTATTCGATTTTCTCTTTGTCAATACTTTTTTTATATTTTTTCACAAAAATTAATTAAGCAGGAGAAATTAATTATTCCTCCTGCTCTAGTCAAACTTCTTTATTCATATTTTGCCCAAACTTCACATGTACAGCTTCCGTCTACAGCTCCCATTACAAGCATAATTGTTTTGCCTGTTGTATTCGTAAATTTGAAGTCAATATTTCCAAAGGAAACTGTTGCCTCATCTTCACGACTTGCATAACTAACAGGAAGAGAATGTTGTCTTGCATTGGTTTTAATTCCTGCAGATTTTACAGCCATATTTACAGTTGTAGAAACCTGGCATACACCACCACCAATGCCTTTTGTCTTTTTTCCATTGCTGTAGACTGTTGCATCTTTATAACCTTTGTCATATGTGCATTTGCCTACAGTATCCCAAAAAGAAAATTTTTCATTGGGTTGCAAGATTTTGCCATTGATATAGCTAGATGCGATGTTAATGTTAATATCTCTGTTAGTATTAGCCCCAGCTTTAGTTGTAGAAGTACTCAAGAGATACCATTCTCCATCCTCTTCTGTTTCAAAGATATATTTTTTGGCAACATATCCTTCAAGTTCTCCAACTCTTACTTTAATCCGGGTACCATACTCATCTTGGTTTTCTACCTCGCTTCCAACAATAAAATCAACTTTCGTTCCTTGAGAAAAACTTGCAATTTTTGCAGTTTCTCTGGTAGGACCTTCTCTAAGAATAACATTATTTGCATTAATAACACCTACACCAATGATTTCCTCTGCATCTTCACTAGTAGAACTAGCTACTTCTGCTTCAGAAGACGGACCTTCTGCAATTACACTAAAGCAAAACATGCTCAATACAATTGCAACCATGAAAATGCTCACAAACCGTTTAACCATATTTATAAACCTCCTTATGGTTTTATGCCTCTTATTATATCACTAAATTTTAGTTATATCAATATTTTTATGTAAATTCATATTTTTATAAGATTTTTTATAGCTTTTTTCTGTTCAGCATTAAATAACTCTTCAATATCTTCTCTATCATTTTTCATTATATTATATACTAAATTATATAATTCTTTATATTTTTCTTGCATTTTTTCACTTATACTACCTAATAGTTCAATATCATTATGGGCTGTTATTAATGTTTTTGCTAAATAATAATTATTATATTTTTTTAATTCTTTTATATTTTCTTTTGTATATAAATATCTTTGAATTATTATCTCAGTATAGTCTAAAACAGTGCTTTCTGTAACATTATTTACTAAGCTGTCAGATCTTTTCAAATAATAATACTCAGGCTCTGATGTAACTACTATTTTATTACATTTTTCAAACACATAAAATGTTGTTCCTATATCTTCATATTTTTTTCCAATTGGATATTTTATTTCATCAAATAATTCTTTTTCGTATAACTTATTCCATGCATAGCTTTGAATATTTTTATCTAATAATACTTCTTTTAAAATATCTAATCTACTATATTCTCGTATTCCATTTTCTTTATTTCTTATACATTCATTTTCATCAATTACATCATATAAATTACATATACTCACATCTGCATCATATTTTTTTATTAAATTTAATAAAATTTCATACATATCTTCTTTAATATAATCATCACTATCAACAAATCCTATATATCTTCCTTTTGCTTTGCTTATTCCAACATTTCTAGCATCTGATAATCCACCATTAGCTTTATGTATTACTTCAATTCTTGAATCTTTTTTTGCATATTCATCACAAATTTTACCACAATTGTCTGGTGAACCATCATCTACTAAAATGATTTGTAAATTAGTATATGTTTGTTTTAAAACACTTTCTATACATTTTTCTAAATATTTTTCTACTTTATAAACTGGTATTATTATTGATATTAAATCATTTTTCATACTTTTGTATCTCCTCTAAAATTTTATTTGTTTAAATAATTTATATCTGCTAATCTTATTATTTTAAACTTATCATTTTTAAATTCTAATTCATTTATTGCAACATTATACTGACAAAATTTTTCTCTTTCATATCTGAATTTTATATTTTCTATTTTTCTTAAAAATGCTTCTATTGCAACTCCATGTGAACTTATCAATATTGTTTTTCCTTCATTTTCTTTTACAATTTTAAAAATATAATTATACATTCTCTTAGCTGTTTCTTCCATGCTTTCTTGTCCAGGAATTCCAACTATTTCATTTATTTCATTTTGTGTTTGTTTTATTTCTGGTTGTATTTTGTTTACATCTTCCCATTTCCAACCATCATATATTCCAAAATACATTTCACATAATTCATCTGATTCTTCTATTTTTAAATTTTGTTTTTCAACTATTGGTTCAATTGTTTTTATTGCTCTTCTTGATGTGCTAGAATATGCTCTATCAAATTTTATTTTTTCTAATTCTTTAGTTAATTTTTGAATTAAAACTTGTCCTCTTTCTGTTATCTCATAATCTTGTCTTCCTGTTAACCTTTTTTCAACATTTCCTATAGTTTCTGTATGTCTAACTATAAATACTCTTGTTTTCATCATATCAATTTCCTTTATTTCACTAATTTTATAGCTTCTTCTTTGATTTGTTTAAATTGTTCTATTGCAAATTTATTATCATATTTTTCAAATTCATTTGACATTAAATATTTTATATTTTCTTCTATTTCCTCAACATTATCTACATATTTTATATATCCTAAATGTTCTAATGTCTCACTACATGATTTTATTTTATGATTATAATTTCCTAAGGCTATACAAGGTGTACTTGTTATTGCTGCAAATATCATTCCATGTAATCTATCTGTAATTACTAATTGACATTTTCTGTATTTTATTAGCATTTCTTCTATTTTTTCTTCTCTATATTTTGATAATATTCCTGGTCCTTTTGCAGTATCATCATATACTACATTTTTTAAATATTTTCTTGTTGTTTGTTCTATTTGTTTTATTTTTTGTTCATCTAAATTTGCTTCTATATCACTTCTTAAAATTAATAATGCTCCATCTCTTTTTTGATCAATTCCATTTTTATTTAAGTATGTTACAATATCTGGTGTTTTTATTACATTGTTTTCATAGAATTCTTTTTTCATTGTTTGATATGATACTTCTTCTCTTGCTACCATAACTAGTTTCTTATGATTTGCATATATTTCTCTACTTTTGTTAAGTTCTCTCTTTCCTTTTTCTGTATTGCTAAAATGCATTGTTTGTGGAAAAAATATTATTATATTATTAGGAAATAATTGTACTACTTTTCTTCTTGCTTCTTCTACATATAAATATTCGTCTCCTAAATTTCCTCCTCCGTGTAAAAATAATATATCTTCTGGATGAATGTGTTTTTCTACTTTTTCTAAGCATTTTTCTGCTGTTTCTTCTGATACTTCATAATATTGGTATTCTTTGAAATTATCTTCTATATATTCTCTTTCTGCTAATACTATTGCATGATCTCCTAAATTATTGTGATGTGGTACTCCTATTAATACTGCTTTTTTCATTTATTTCTCCTATTCTTCGACATTTTTCTTCAATTCACTTTATCTAGTATATCATAGAATTTACATAATTTCAATTGTATCGTAAATTTTTTGTCAACCAATCATATATTAACCTATTTTTCAAAAAAATTCTTATATTATAAAATTAAATTTTATAATATAAGAATCTCTCTTTCTATTCTTCTTCATTTAATACATCTATAAATTTATAATTTCTTTTTGGCAATACCTTTGTTTTTCTATTTTCTCTTAAAGCTTCTATTATGTTTTCAACTCTTAATGGAATACTGTCACTTTCATTTTTCAAGAAACTTAATAAATATTTTCTATCTTCTTCTGGTGTTATTTCATACAAGTCTGTTACTTCTGCTACCATTCTATACCAATCTGAACATTTTTTTACTGTTGGCTTTGTCATAACACTTCCTTCACGATTTCTGTGATATTTGAATATTGCAAATTCACCATATGTAGTTACTTTTGATAAAATATTGCTTTTTATTGAAAATAGCTCATCTTCATAATACATTCCTTCTTTAAATCTAATATTATTATTTCTTAAAAATTCTACATTCCAAACCTTACTTGAAACTGAAAAACTTTCGTCACAAATTAGTCTTGCTTCTCTTGTTGAATTTTCTTTAGTTGAAATTCTATAATAATTTTCTGTATGTCCTACATTTTCATACCCAAAATAAATAATGTCATATTTATTCTCTTTTATATGTTCATCAATTTCCTTCAATGTTTCATTACTATATAATTCATCATCACCATCTAAAAATAACAAATATTCTCCTTTGGCATTTTCTATAGCAATATTTCTTGATGCTGCGGCTGTTCCAGAATTTTTCTTTGTTTGTAATATTTTTGCTTTTTCTCCAACTATTTCTTCTATTACTTTCATTGTTGAATCTGTTGAGCAATCATCTATCACTAACAATTCATAATTTTTAAATGTTTGATTTAACACACTATCTATTGCTCTTTTTACATAATTTTCTATATTGTAAGCACTAATAGCAACTGTAAATCTTGTTTTTTCCATTACCTCACATTCCTTTCATGACGTTTATTAAACGTCTTTGTAATTATACCATTTTTTACATTCTTTGTCAAACTGCAAACTCTATACTTTTCTTAATATTTGCTTAATTTAGACTTTTTTCGACAAAATTTTACCAAAACGAAAAAGACACAGTATTGCCTCTATTATATTAGACAATTTATATGTCCTTTTTGTTTCACTTTTTTGAAAATTTTTTACATATTTTTTTCAACTAAAGGTAATACTTGTTTCTTTCTTGAAACAACACCTGGCATTTCAGCTAAGTTGTCTTTTATTTCATAAGTTTTTGAAACAGCATCTGTTCTATTTCCTAGCACTATTGCTGTTGAATTACTGTTTACTATATCTGTAATAACAAATACAAATAAACATAGTCCTTTTTCTTCAATTTCTTTATTAATTTCAGCTTCAATTTTTTCTTTTCTTTTTAATACATCTGGAATACTAACTGTATTTACTTGTGCAATTATGTATTTTACATCTTCCTTTTCCATTGTTTTTGCATCTAAATTTATTAATTCTTTTTCTGTATATTTATCAAGATTTGTTCCTGCTTTTAACATATCTAAACCATATTTGCTTAAATCTACACCAGCAATATTTACAAGTTCTGCAACAGCTTTTTTGTCTTTATCTGTTGTTGTAGGTGATTTTAATAATAATGTATCAGATATTATTGCACTTAACATTAACCCAGCAATTTGTTGTTCTATTTTTATATTGTTTGTATTATATAATTCAAATAATACTGTTGAAGTACATCCTACTGGTTGAGCATAATAGAATAATGGTTCTGATGTTTGAAAATTGTTTATTCTATGATGATCTACAACTACTTCTATTTTTGCTTTTTCTATTCCTTCTACTGATTGTGTAAATTCATTATGATCTACTAATATTACTCTTTGTCCTTCATCTACTTTTTCAATTAATTTTGGTTCTTCTACTTTAAAATAGTTTAATGCATATTTTGTTTCTTCATTTAAATTTCCTAATCTACAAGAAATTACTTCTTCTCCTCTTATTTTAGTTTGTAAATCTGCCATTACTAAGCTTGAGCATATTGCATCTGTGTCTGGATTTTTGTGTCCAAATACTAATATTTTTTCCATTTTTATTCTTCCTTTCTATTATTTATTTTGAGCTCTTTTTAAAATTTCTTCTAATTCTTCTTTATTAAATTGGTATGTTTTATTACAGAATTGACATTTTATTTCTGCTTTCTCGTCTTCTTCAATTAATTCTTTTAATTGTTTTTCTCCTAATGTTACTAAACTTCCTGCAAACTTTTCTTTGCTACATCCACAATTATATTTTGGTTCTATAGATGCATCTATTACCTTTACATCTTTATCACCTGTTATTTTTTGTGCAATTTCTTTTAATGTTAAATTTTGATCTAACATTTTTGACATTGCACCTGCTTCAAAAATTGATTTTTCTATTTTTGAAATTTCTTCATCTGTTGCATCTGGCATTGGTGATATTATATATCCTCCACTTGCTCTAACTCCATTTTTATCAACTAAAACTCCTAATGCAACTGCTGTTTGTTTTTGCTCTGATGTTTCAAAATAATTTGCAAAATCTTCTGCTATTTCTCCTGATGTAAGTGGGCTTATTCCTATATATGGTTCTTTTAATCCAATATCTTTTATTACATTAATAAATCCTTGATTTCCAACAGCTCCACCAACATCAAGTTTTCCAAATTCATTTAATGGTAAATCTGCATGTGGATTTGTTATACATGCTTTTACATTTGGTATATTATCAGATACTGCTACAATCTTTCCTATTGGTCCATTTCCTTTTATTTGTATTGTTAATTTATCTGTTTTATTTTTCATTTCTGAGCCAATTAATGCTGTTATTGTTAACACTCTTCCCATTGCAGCTGTTGATAATGGGCTTAAATCATGTAATTTTCTTGCTTCTTCTACTAAATTTGTTGTTGAACAACAAACTACTGATATTTTTCCATTATATGCTAAAAATTTTATAATTTGGTCTTTCATTTTTCCTCCTGATTTTTTTCTACCTTTCCTTCAATCTTAGGTCTTGCTTCTTGCTCTTGAATAAAGTTTCTATATCCCATTGCTATTGCTGCTATTATTAATAGTAGAAATGATAATGCTTTCCATATTCCACTATCAAATAATATTATCGCAAACATTCCAAGAGATGCACTTAAACCATATAATATAAGTACTGCTTGTTTTGGTGTAAATCCTTTTTCAACCAATCTATGATGTAGATGTCCTTTATCTGGTTTAAATACAGCTTTTATTGATTTTCCTTTTACAATTCTTCTTACTATAGCAAATAATACATCAAATATTGGTAATCCTAATACAATTACTGGTAATACAATTACTGCTAATGTATATGTTTTGGCTATTCCCAAAATTGATACTATTGCTAACATAAATCCTAAGAAGTTTGAACCTGTATCACCTATAAATGTTTTTGCTGGTGAAAAATTATATGGTAAAAATCCTACTAATGCTCCTGACATTGCTGTTACTATTACAGTTGCTATCATTGGTGAATCATTTAATACAAATATTATTAATAATGATATACATGATATTAATGATATCCCTGATGATAATCCATCTAATCCATCTATCAAATTAATTGCATTTGTTACTCCAACAATCCATATAATAGTTACAATTATTGAAAATGTTTCATTAAATCCTATTTTATATAGAAATGGTATGTCTAAATGTTCTATTTTAGTTCCAAATGCTACAACAATTATTGCTGCAATTGTTTGTCCTAATAATTCTTGCCATGGTTTTAATGTTTTTATATCATCTAATGTTCCTGTAATTGCAATTACTATTACTCCTAATAATACTCCAAGTAGTTTTTTTCCATATTGTTGCGTTGAAAATAAATCTAAACTTCCTTCTATTGACATTACTGCAATTAAATATATCATTGATACTAATACACCTAAAATCACAGCAGGTCCTCCAAATTTTGGCATTGCTTTTGTATGCATTCTTCTTTTGTCTTTTGGTACATCTACTGCTCCAATTTTATTAGCTATTTTTATGGTATATGGTGTCGCTACAAATGATACTATAAATGCTAATAAAAAGGCAATTGCTATATTTCCCCACATTTAGTATTCCCCCATTATTTCATATTTTCTGTTTCTATTTCATCTATCATTTGTATTCTTTCTTGATGCCTTCCGCCTTCAAATTCTGTTGCTAACCACATTCTTACTATTCTTATGGCTTGGTCTGTTTCTATGTAATCTGCTCCTAATGCTAAAATGTTACTATTATTATGCATTTTTGAATATTTTGCTTCTTCTTCATTGTCACATTTTGCACATCTTATCCCTTTAAATTTGTTTGCAACAATACTCATTCCTATTCCAGAACGACATATTAATATTCCTTTATCACATTGTTTATTTTGTATCTCTAATGCTACTGTTTTGGCTATTTCAGGATAATCTGCTCTATCTTTTGAAAATGTTCCACAATCTTCATATTCTATTTCTTTTTCTTCTAAATATCTTTTTATTTCTTCTTTTAATTTATAACCTCCATGGTCACTACCAATTGCTATCATAAACCCTCACCTTTCTTTATTTATGATTTGATAAATTCTTTATTAATATATCATATTCTCGTATAAAGTGCAACAATTTTCAAAAAAATCCTTTTTTGCTATTGTCAAATTAAATTTTGTATGTTATAATTGTATGCGTTATAGTTATTTTACTAAGAGGAGGTGCATTTTAAATGCCAAATATTAAATCAGCAAAAAAGAGAGTTAAGATTATTGAAAAGAAAACATTAACAAATAATATGATTAAGAGTGCATATAAATCAGCTGTTAAGAAATTTGAGCAAGCTGTTGAAACTGGAAAAGTTGAAGACGCAAAAGTTTTACTTTCTGAAGCTACAAAGAAAATAGACCAAGCTTGTACAAAAGGAGTTATCGTTAAGAATACAGCTTCTAGAAAAAAATCTGCTTTAGCAAAAAAATTAAATGCAATGAATGCATAAATAAAAAATTGTGCACAGTTTTTTATTGAGTAGAATCGTAATAACATTTGTTATTGCGATTTTATTTTTTCTCTATGCTCATTGCATTTGTTTCAAGTACCTTTCTGCCTTAACTCCTCCTACAATTTTGTATTTAAATTTATCAAATACAATATTGTATGTTATAGAACTGTCATTACTACATTACTTTTTATCAATTTTTCCATTTATTTCAACTATATTTTTCATTTTTTATATGATATCATTTATATAGTAGATTTAAAATATAATTTTGCATGTTGTCTATAATTATATAATATGTATCAAATTACTGGAGTAAAATACAAAAACCTTACAACAACATACTTTTCAATATATTATAAATAAATTAGAAAGGATGGATTTTTAAATGTGAAGAAAAAGCCGATATAACTAATGAGGAAGAACTTCTTAGGAAATTAAGCGGGAATTCGCGGTAATCTGATAATAGGATTGTGTTGCTGTTGTGGGGAGGATAGATTGTGGAGGTTATAAAAGAGGGTACACATACATATTTGCTAAAGCAGATTGAATATAGGACACCTGCATATGATGAGTCAGTCGTGTATGCGGAAAATGAATCATGGGATTATTATTTGTCTGTGGAATATGAAGTTCTGAAAAGGAACGAGTTAAAAACGCTAGTATCGGCACAGCTTAGAGAAAAAGATGAAGAGAAAAGCCTTTTGTTTGATATTACTGGTAAACGGCCATTAAAACGGCAAGGAAAAGAACGAGCTTTTTCAGTCATCTTATTGTATTCTTGGAGGTATTTAAGAAAGATACTTTGGATAGTGCCAAATGCCGGATTACCATGAGTTGATGCAAGGAAAAATGTAGCCCACCTGTATGCAGATATGGTGGTATTGGATCCAGTCACAATTTTTATTGAGTGAAAATAGTCTGGGGCAGGAATTGATATTGAATCGGTAATCAGTAAAGTACTGTCCATCCAAATACCGCCTTTATCAAATAATAAACAAATGCGTAATATGTCGGAAAAGTGGGTGTATGAAAGTTCTCCTCTATTCAATCGATCATAAATATAATTAGGA
>OJML01001333.1_pt1 | contig 13089 bp, 8 predicted proteins | sample 1597221 | NCBI WGS metagenome assembly OJML01 (sample SAMEA2452123, study PRJEB22498) | human gut metagenome | biome: human feces; feature: human gut; material: feces | place: Australia | collected 2012 | reverse complement strand
AAGGCTCAAAAATTGCTGTTGAATTGGATGTATCCACTATTATTGAAGAGTACAATAATAACGCTAAATGCGTATCCATAGAGGATATTAAAAAGAATGAATATTCTTTATCTATTAATATATACGAAGCAGAGAAACTTACTGATTCAATACTTAATCCTGTTAACATAGAGGATGTTTGTAAAATTGAGAAAGGCTCACAGTATACAATTTCTAAATTCAAGGATCAAATATCAAATACTTCTACTGATTATCAATTATTAACTTCAATAAATATCCAGGATGGAATTGTTGATTATGATTCATTACCTTATGTTTATCCTGATCCAAAATTATTGAAATTTAAATTGGAAGAAGGAGATATTGTTGTTACGACAAAATCTACAGTTGTAAAAACATTTGTTGCTAATGATTTACCTGATAGAAATATTATCGTTACTGGAGGAATGATCATATTAAAGCCAGATACATCAAAAGTAAATCCGACTTACGTAAAGATGTTTTTAGATTCTTCGATTGGGAAAAGTGAATTCAAATCAATTATAAAAGGGAACACTATTGGTTTTGTCCCGTTTAAAGAATTTAAAGAAAGAATGATTATTTCTTGTCCGTCTTTAGAAAAACAAAACAAATTGTCTGAACAATATAACAATATGCTTTGGACAATAAATGCTTTAACAAAACAATTAGCTGATACAAAAGATGAATTAGCAAATATCATCGAAAACTCATTGAATGAGGGCGAATAATATGCGATATACTCATAAACAAAAATCTGCTATTCTTCAAAAAATTATTGATAAAATTTCAAAAGAAATTTTTCATGCACGTGAAGATTCAGAGATAGATGCCATTATGAACAAATATGGTGTTACTTTGGAAGAATCGGCAATGCCAATAAATAAAAATACATCAACAATATTGGTTCTAGGAGCTTTGAAAGGTAGAAAGTCAGATTATCAAATGACAGCAAGAAAATTGAATATTCCTGAAAATAATATTGAATTTGTAGATGACTATTCTAAGATGCACTCATTCAATGCAGAACAGTTAAGGTATTCTGACAGATATTCCGACATTATCATTGGACCAACACCACATAGTATAAAAAACAAAGGTGATTTTAGTAGCATTATAGCAATGATAGAGAATAATCCGAAGGAGTATCCAAAATTGTTAAAAGCAATTGCTAATAATTCCTTAAAAATAACGACCAGTAATTTTAAGGAGTTATTGCAACAAACCAGATATTATCAAGAAGCTCTTTAAAATGTTAGTTTAAAGTAAGTTGAGAGTAACTTCTTGGATGATATACAAATAGATTTATGCCTGTTTTATCGATATAATTATTAATAAAACAGTCCCAAATCAAAAAGAAGGTATGAGGATAATATTTATGCTTATGAATAAAAAACAAATGACAGAAGAGGATATTAAGTATCAGTATATTAATCCGGCAATCGAAAATAGTGGATGGCCACGTTCTAGTATTGCGATGGAGAAAGCAATTACAGATGGAAAAATTAATATAAGGGGTAACATTGTTGTCCGCTCTTCTCCCAAAAAAGCAGATTATGTTTTATCTATTGAAAAGAACTACCCAATTGCTATTGTTGAAGCTAAAGACAATAAACATTCTGTTTCACATGGTATTCAACAAGCAAAAGAATATTGTAAAATGATGGATGTTCCTTTTGCATATTCATCAAATGGAGATGCATTTCAGGAATACGACTTTCTTACTGGTACAGAAAGGCAGATAGAATTAGAACAATTCCCCTCTCCAGATGAATTAATGAAAAGATATAAGATTGAAGCAGGTATCACAGATAAAGAAGAAGAGATTATGCAACAACCTTATTATTCAAGCCAAACAACTTATGATCCAAGATATTATCAAGCAAATGCAGTAAACCGTACATTAGATTCAATTGCAAAAGGACAAGATAGAATTCTTCTTGTAATGGCTACAGGTACAGGAAAAACATACACAGCGTTTCAAATTGTGTATCGTTTATTAAAAGCAGGCGTAAAAAAGAAAATATTATATTTAGCTGATAGAAATGTCCTTGTAGATCAATCCATTGATCAGGATTTTAGCCCTCTAAAAAATGTTATTCACAAAGTGAATTATCAAAAAGATAATCCAGTTACGGTAACTTCATACCAAGTTTACTTTTCCTTATATCAACAGATTGCAGGAGATGAAGAGAACAAGGAAGAAGCTGGTGAAGATGAAATTGTAACAAAAATAAGCCAGTTGTTCAAACCTGATTTTTTCGATTTAATCATCGTTGATGAGTGTCATAGAGGATCTGCAAAAAAAGATAGTAACTGGAGAAAAATATTAGAATATTTTTCAAGTGCCACACAAATTGGAATGACAGCGACACCTAAAGAAACGGAAAAAATTTCAAATATCGATTATTTTGGTGAGCCTGTTTATACGTATAGTCTTAAAAATGGAATTGATGATGGCTTTTTAGCGCCATTTAAGGTCATTAATATAACAACAGACATTTCAGAAGGATGGCGACCATATAAAGGACAAAGAGATAAAAATGGTGAAGAAATAGAAGATCGAGTTTATACAAATAGTGATTTTGATTATAACTTAATTATCGAAGACCGTACGGAACAAGTAGCAAAGGAAATAACAAAATATTTAAAAGCAACAGATAGATATCAAAAGACTATTGTATTCTGCGCAAATGAAGATCATGCAGAAAGAATGCGTGTTGCATTAGCTAATTTAAATAAGGATATGTGCGTAGAAAATCCTGATTATGTTGTTAGAATTACGGGTAGTGATGTATATGGCAAAGGAAAACTAAAGTATTTTATTTCAATAAATAAAGAGGGGCCTGTAATTGCAACTACATCTAAACTTTTGTCGACTGGTGTGGATTGTAAAATGGTCAAATTAATTGTTTTGGATCAGATGATTAGTTCGATGACAGAATTTAAACAAATCATTGGTAGAGGTACTCGAATTCGAGAAAAAGAGGGAAAAATGCATTTTGTAGTGATGGACTTTAGAAATGTTACTAGATTATTTAGTGATCCTGATTGGGATGGTCCTGTTGAAATTAATGATGGATTTAAACATGACGAACCTTTGAAAGTTAAAGAAGATTCAACACCATATGATGCGGTTACTCCTGTTGAACCAGGTGTATCTAGAGTAAAACCTATTATAGACAAATATGGATGTAGAGTTGAAATTATAAATAAACGTGTTTCTGTGTATGATACAAGTGGAAAATTGTTGAAAACAGAAAGCATTGTTGATTATACAAGAACAAATGTAAAAGATGAATATGCTTCTTTGGATGAGTTTATTAAGTGTTGGACTGATAATGCTAAAAAAGAAGAAATTATCAAAATTTTTCACGATAAAGGCATAGATTTTGAGCAAATGAAAAAAGAAGAGCATATGGAAGAAGTGGATGATTTTGACTATATATGTCATGTTGCATATGATAAAAAGCCATTAACTAGGAAAGAAAGAGCGAATAATGTAAAGAAAACCGACTTTCTAAGCAAATATAGTGATGTTGCTAGAGAAGTTTTGGAAACACTTCTTGAAACGTATATGAATGATGGTATTTATGAAATAGAAACTACGAAAGTATTGAAACTAGAACCATTTAAGAAATATGGAACTCCAGCAAAAATTGCAAGTTATTTTGGTGGAAAAGCAGGGTATTTAAATGCAGTTCATAACTTGCAAAATGTTATTTATGGAGGTGCTAATTAATGGCAAACAATTTATCTGGATTTGTTAAAAGCATAAGAGATATCATGCGTAATGATGCAGGTATCAATGGTGATGCACAACGTATCGAGCAAATCGCATGGATGCTGTTTTTAAAAGTATATGATGCCCAGGAACAAAACTGGGAAATGGATGAAGATGATTTTGAATCTATTATTCCTGATGATTGTAAATGGTCTAATTGGGCTCAAAATGACAATTTAACAGGAGAAGAATTATTGAACTTTGTCAACAACAAATTATTTCCTACACTAAAGAAACTTGACGTAAATAAAGATACACCTATCAAGAAAGCAATTGTTAAAACAACATTTGAAGATGCTAATAACTACATGAAAGATGGGGTTCTTTTAAGACAAGTTATTAATATTATTGATGGTCTAGATTTTGGTGACTATAAGGAAAGTCACGCTTTTGGTGAAATTTATGAGTCAATTCTTAAGGAACTTCAAAGTGCTGGATCTTCAGGTGAATTTTATACGCCTAGAGCTGTTACGGATTTTATGACTAAAATGATTAATCCTCAAATTGGAGAAACAATGGCGGACTTTGCTTGTGGCACTGGTGGTTTCCTAACTAGCTGGATTAAAGCACTTGAACCTAAAGTAAAAACTATAGAAGACAGAAAACTATTTGATCAGTCAATATATGGAATTGAAAAGAAACCTTTCCCATATATGCTCTGTATTACTAATATGCTTTTGCATGGCGTGGATGTTCCAAAAATTGAACATGGTAATTCACTAACGCATGATGTTTTAAACTATACTGAAGAAGATAAGTTTGATGTTATTCTTATGAATCCACCATATGGAGGTAGTGAAAAAGATGATGTAAAAAATCATTTTCCAACAGATTTATCAAGTAGTGAAACAGCAGATTTATTCGTGTCTGTCATCATGTATCGCTTAAAGAAAAATGGTAGAGCTGCAGTTATCCTCCCGGATGGTTTCTTATTCGGAACTGATAATGCCAAAGTGGCTATTAAGAAAAAACTATTAAGAGAATTCGATTTGCACACAGTTATTAGAATGCCTCATAGTGTTTTTGCGCCTTATACATCAATCACAACAAATATTCTATTCTTTGATAATACGCATCCTACTGAAGAAACATGGTTTTACCGCCTAGATATGCCAGAGGGATATAAGAACTTTTCAAAGACAAAGCCAATGAAGTTAGAGCATTTTCAACCTGCTATTGATTGGTGGAATAATAGAGAAGAAATTAATGTTGATGGTTTTGATAAGTCAAAGAAATATACTTATTCCGAGTTAGAAGAAAAAGGATTTAATATTGATCTATGTAGTTATCCACACGAAGAAGAAGAAATCTTACCACCAAAAGAGTTGATTCAACAATATCAAGAAAAAAGAAAGAGTTTAAATGCAGATATTGATAGAATACTTGCTCAAATTACAGAAATTTTAGGGATTGATCTTGAGGAGAATGACTAATGGAAGACAGAATGACAGCTCAACAGCTTAAGAACTCTATTCTTCAAATGGCTGTTCAAGGTAAGCTAGTACCACAAGATCCAAATGATGAGCCAGCTTCAGTATTGCTAGATCGAATCCGAAAAGAAAAAGAACAATTGATAAAAGATGGTAAGATCAAGAAAAATAAGAAGGAATCTTACATTTTTCGTGGTGCCGATAATTTACATTATGAGCAGATTGGCAAAGAAGTACGATGCATCGAAGATGAGTTACCTTTTGAAATACCTGTTAATTGGGCGTGGTGCCGGATGAATTCTATCGGAACAATGATCAGAGGCAATGGAATTAAACGTTGTGAAATCGTTGATGAAGGTTTACCATGCATTAGATATGGTGAAATATATACTTCATATAACTTGGAATTTAGAAAAGTATTTTCTAAAATTCCACAACAATTATATGATTCCTGTAAAAAAATAAAACATGGTGATTTGATTTTTACATTAACCGGTGAGAATAAACCCGATATAGCTAAAACTATTGCATATTTAGGAGATACAGAAATAGCGGCTGGAGGAGATTTAGCAATTTGGAGTAACCACCATATGAATCCTTTATATCTCAGCTATTTATTGTATTCACCTTATATGATTTCAAAAAAAATATCACTTGCAACAGGTGATATTATTGTTCATATATCAGTGGACAAAGTTGGTTCATTTTTAGCACCTATACCTCCGTTAGAAGAACAAAACAAAATTGTTAATAGATTGAAAATGTTGGAATCTTTAATATCAAAATACTCTGAAAAAGAAAATGAACTATATGTATTAAATTCTAATATTAAGGAGCAATTAAAGAAATCAATATTACAATATGCTATTGAAGGAAAACTCGTTCCGCAAGATTTAAATGACGAACCAGCTACGGTTCTTTTAGAAAGAATGCATAAAGAAAAAGAAAAGCTGATTGCTGATAAAAAAATCAAAAAAGATAAGAATGAATCCATGATTTATAGAAGGGATAATTCTTATTATGAGAAGTTAGGTGATAGTGAAATCTGTATCGATAAAAGTCTGATGTTTGATATTCCAATAAGTTGGTGCTGGGTAAGAATAAAAGATGTTTTCCAATTAATAAACGGCGACAGAGGAAAAAATTATCCTTCAAAGAGCAAATTGAAAAACATAGGTAATATTCCTTTTATAAGTGCAGTTAATATTCAAAATGGAACTATATCAAAAGATAGCCTTTTATATTTAAGTGAAGCACAATACAAATTACTTGGAAGTGGGAAGTTAAAGAAAAATGACTTTGTTTTTTGTCTAAGAGGTTCTCTGGGGAAAAATTGTAAATATCCTTATACAACTGGTGCAATCGCATCTTCGTTAATTATATTAAGAAAATATGCGTTTATATCTGATAACTATATTGAATTAGTACTCAATTCACCATTATTGAAAAAGTATATTGACCAAACAAATAATGGAACTGCTCAGCCTAATCTAGGTGCTAGGGATATTGCACAATATTTAATCCCTCTTCCACCACTTGATGAACAAATAGAAATATATAAACAATACTTAAAAATAACAAAATTACTTGAATTTTAACATATATAATCCTTCTTTGGAGGTGTTAAAATGTTAGAGACATTTAAAGTGTATTTAGATAAATCAAATTTTTCAAAAAATACAATTGATTCTTATTATTTTGCGGTAAAACAATTCTATCAACAATACAATGAAGTCAATAAGAAAAATTTAAAAGAATATAAAATTTGGATGATAGATAATTACAAGCCTAAAACTGTCAACTTAAGATTGCGAGCTATTAATTGTTATTTGGATTTTATACAAAAAGGAAATTTGAAACTACCATTTGTGAAAATTCAACAAAAAACATTTTTAGAGAATGTGATTAGTGAAGCAGATTACAATTATTTGAAAAACTGTTTAAAAAAAGATGATATCGATTGGTATATGGTTATCAGGTTTCTTGCTGCAACTGGAGCCAGAGTCAGTGAATTAATTCAATTTAAAGTTGAACACGTTAAATTAGGATATATAGATATTTATTCAAAAGGTGGAAAACTTCGAAGAATATATATTCCAAAACAATTAAAAAATGAAGCTCTCGATTGGTTATCTGCACGTAATCAAGAAAGTGGCTTCATTTTTTTGAATAAATATGGTGAAAGAATTACTACACGAGGAATATCTGGGCAGTTAAAAAAATTTGCTAAAAAGTATGATATCAATCCTGCTGTTGTATATCCACATTCCTTTAGGCACCGATTTGCGAAAAATTTTTTAGCAAAATGTAATGATATCGCTTTTCTTGCAGATCTTATGGGACACGAAAGTATTGAAACCACTCGGATTTATTTGCGAAAAACATCTACTGAGCAACAAGAACTTGTAGACACATTAATTGACTGGTAACATTAATTTCTCTTTGCTTAATTTTTCAATTAAGTAAAGAGAAAATTTTTTTAATAGCCACCAATAACCTGTTTTGCTCATTTTTCGGTGGCACCGGTAGCAAACAATCTTTAACAATATTAGAAGTAATTGCTTTAAATGTTGAACCAGTAGAATGATCAATAAAATATGGTTCAAGTGTTGTTAAAAAATAGTATAATAATTCAATTTCAAAATCTATAAATGGCTTAATACTCGCCAATCCTCTACCAATGCAAATGGTCCTATCAACAATATTTACCTTGCCCACAGGTGCTCTTACACTTAGCAGAACACTAGAAGAGGGACATAATTTAGTAGGCTGATTAGTGTAAACATTACTCTTTAATAAATGTTTAGAAGAAAAAAATGATTTGCCTTGATGAAATTCATATCCTCCTTTTTCATCACTATTAATGGAATTACCTTTAGGAGAAGAACCCATGTTTATAATGCAAAATGAACTAAGTCTTTCCCAACACCAACTATTAGGTATTTCAAATGGGATTTGATCATTAATACATCTTTTACATTTATCGAACTTCTCATAATAAGAATAATGTTAAGAAAGAATAGAAAATAATCGATATTTTCTGATTGTCTATAGTAATACTTTTAGTTTTTTTATTTTATTAATAATTCGTTTTTGCTCATTGATAGGTGGCACAGGAATCAAAGTTTTTACTATTTTCTCTCGACTAATATTTGGCTGTGCACCACCTTCACCTTGTTTTACAAAGTGAATTTTATTTGCCATCAAAAAATAGAATAAGTATAAATTATAAAATGGTTGAAATACATTACATGCACAACAAGCTTGATTTGTGGTTGCTGGAAATGACAATATCCCTAATTTTCCTATTGTCGCTCCATACATAGCAATTAATACGGAACCTGATGGATTTAATTTCACAGATGTTTCATTTAATGCTTTTTCTGTGATTTTATTAGGTATTTCTTGAATGATTCCATCATTTAAATCACCTGTTAATAGCCATGGAATTGAACCATTTTTGTAATACTCCATATTTGACTTACTTGGTGTTGCTCCTGCTTTCCATTCACCTATGTTTCCTAATCTTGCCCATTCCCAGTTATCAGGAATATAAAATGGTATTTCTTCATCAATGCATAGTATTTTTGAACCGCACTTTTCATAATAAGAATTATCCCTTCTATAAATGATAGATTCATTCTTATCTTTTTTGATTTTACCTTCAGCAACTAGTTTGTTTTTCTCTTCACGAATACGTTCCAATAATACAAAAGCAGGTTCATCATTCGGGTCTTGTTGAACCAGGTTTCCTTTAATAGCATACTGTAATATTGATTTTTTAAGTTGTTGTTTGATATTGGAATTCAATTCATATAACCTTATTTCTGCATGATTATATTTTTCTATCAATGGTTCAAGTTTCTTAATTTTGTCCACAATACGATATTGTTCGTTTAACGGAGGAATTGCTATCAAAGATGTAGCTAATTGATTTAGATAAAATCCTTTTTGAGCAGTTCCAGTTGCTTCTTTATTAACTCTATTTTGAAAAAAAGGATTATCAAAAAAGTATTTTAAATATTGGTTAAATATAAAGGTTGCGATGACGGATACACTACGCTGAAAGCATATGTTCAAATTTCCTTCATAAATGCAGCTTCTCCCCAAAGACCCAACAGAAGTGAACAATATATCACCTTTTTTACACCTGGTTCTTTCGTTTTCTTTATTAAAAACTTCTTCTGTAAGGTATCTTACCTTTTCTAAATTTGTAAGCTTATCATTGTTAATATTTGTTGAAGAGCACATCAAGTAATTTGTTTGAATGCTTATTCCTTTAGGTGGATTATGATCACCATCAACTAATTTCGAACATATTGATTCCAATTTGCACCATTCCCAATTATCTGGTATTTCAAAAGGAAGCTCATCTTCAATGCATTTAACTTCTTTACCTACCTGCTCATAATGTAAATTATGGGAATTTAGTGATTAATTATAGCTATTAATACTTGTTGCTATTTTACTACAAACAGAGTTGGAAAATAAGATATAGTAAGCTAAGATAACCATTTGAATAATTTTGTAAAACGTGAACAAATAAAGTTATTGTGCTAAACTTTATTTAAAGGCGAAGAGTAAGGCTTTAAAATAATTGAATCAAAGGAGGGCCTGTCAATGAAGGGTTCTGAATCAAAAATGAAAGATTTCATGGAGGGAAATGACAAACGTTTTATTATTCCTGTTTACCAAAGAAAATATGATTGGAAATATGAGAATTGTAAACAACTCTATGAAGATTTAAAAAAAATCATTACAGACAATAGAGAAAGTCATTTCTTTGGGAGTATTGTTTCGGCTGTTGTCCCAAATGGAAGTAAAATTGAATATCATATCATTGATGGCCAGCAAAGATTAACAACAATTACATTGTTGCTTTTAGCTCTTTCAAATTTGATAGAAGAAGGAAAAATAACTTGTACTAAGGATAAATTATCTCAAGAAATATTGGATCGTTTTATCATATCTCCATATGCAGATGAAAATGATAAGATTAAACTTCATCCAGTTAAAAGTGATCGAGATGCTTTAAAAAGATTGTTTGGCGACAAGGAAGATTATGACTTTAGTTCAAATCTTACAATCAATTATCAATATTTTTATGACTTGATTTCCCAAGATACAATTTCTGCTACAGACTTGTTTGATGCGATTGGAAAATTAGAAATCATAGCGATTACACTTGAACAAAATGATAATGCACAATTAATTTTTGAAAGTTTAAATTCTACAGGGTTAGCATTAACTGAGGGAGATAAAATCCGTAATTATGTATTAATGAGTTTACCACCCAAAGAGCAGCCTTTATATTTTGATAAATATTGGTCTAAGATTGAAAAATGCACAAAGAATGATGTTAGTGCATTTATTAGGGATTATTTGACAGTTAAAAGACAGTTTACTCCAAATATTAATAATGTATATCAAGAATTTAAATCCTATAGCCAGACTTTAACGTTAACAAATGATGAATTATTGGATGACATATTGAATTATGCACGTCTTTATGAAAAATTATTAACTAGCAAAAGTGGTTTGAATAATGTCAATTTAGATAATTGTATGTATCGATTGAATCGATTAGAAATGGTTGTTCCCCGTCCGTTCTTATTGGAAGTGCTTAAACTGAATCAAGATGGTAAGATTCCTACATCTGATGTAGCTGAAATATTTACTGTTGTAGAAAACTATCTATTTAGAAGGAATATATGTGATGTTCCAACTAATGCATTAAATAAAGTATTTAAGAATTTGAATAAAGAAATTATACGTTACGATAACAGTGCGGATAATTATCTTTCCAAGTTTATTTATGCTTTAACAATAAAAAAAGATACAGCAAGATATCCAATGGATGATGAGTTTAAAGAAGCTATTTCTCAAAAACAAGTATACAAAATGCGAGGAACATTTAAAGCATATTTGTTTGAACGATATGAAAATTATGGAACAATTGAAGCAAAAGATGTTTATTCAAATTTAGATAAAAATATTTACACAATCGAACATATTATGCCTCAAACATTAACGCCTTCTTGGATTGATAGTTTAGGTGAAAGAGCTGATGAAATTCATGATATATGGTTACATCGTTTGGCTAATTTGACTTTAACTGGATACAATTCAAATTTAAGCAATAATACCTTTATTGAAAAAAGAGAAGGTAAAGGTGGTTATAAGGATAGCGGATTGAGAATGAATCAAAAGATAGCAACTAAAGATTCTTGGGGAGTAAATGAACTTGAAGAACGAAACGCTGATATGATGAAAAGAGCTTTAGAGATTTGGTCATATCCAACAACTGAATTTGTTCCTGTAGAAAAAGAGTTTGAATCATGCTCTTTAGATGATGAAAATTATGATTTGAAAGGTAGAGAGATAGTTAAATATAGCTATCTTGATATCGAACAACCAGTTGCAAGCTGGGCGGAGATGTTTGAAAATATTGTTAAATATTTGCATGAACGAGATAAATCGGTATTGAATTCTTTGGTTTTCCAAGAAACTGACGATTATGACTCAAAAGCTTATTTTAGTAATGATGAGTCCTTATTAAGAACAGCTTTAAAGATAGATAATAATATTTATGTTGAAAAGAATACAAGTACCACAACAAAGATAAGAATATTAAGAAGACTATTTACTCTATTTAATTTGGATCCTATGGATTTGATTTTCTATTTAAAAGAAGAAAAAAATGTTCGCTCTTCCAATGATTTAGATGAGATAAGGAAGAAGTATTGGGCCTATGTTATTCCTTGCTTGCAGAATAAAACAATGCATAGAGGTACGTTTAATAATGCATCTGTTACAACGTCAAATACACTTAGCGGTTCTTTTGGAATGAGTGGTTTTGCAATAAATTGTATTGCAAATATAGATAGCGTTAGAGTTGAATTATGTATTTCGACAAGTGATAAAGAAAAAAATGAATCTGTTTTTGACAAACTATATAGTCATAAAATTGAAATCGAGAATCAATTAGACACTCAATTAAAATGGGATCGAGCTGATCAATATAAAGCTTGTTATATTTCGTATAGTATAAACCAAGTTAGTGTCAACAACGAAAATGACTGGCCTAAGATGAAACAATTTCATTGCGAAGGGGCGGATAAACTTCTTGAAACTATGATTAATTATCTAATGAATCCAAAGGAAAAAAGATATTCAGATATTGCGGGTGCATTTAGAGAATGGGTCTTAACCAAAGAGAATACACATTTAGATATCAAGAGAAGTGCTCGGTCTTATACTCGATTTACAACAGATGGAATGAATGAAATAATTCCGGAAATTCCTGGTTGTCCTAGTGGTTGGAATTCAGAGAATCATTATTTCTATGAAATAGTGAATATTGAAAAGCAGCCTTCATATATCAAGCTAGTTCTTAGTAACAAAAATTCTACAGATGAATTCAAACAAATTTGTGATAAGATAGATAAAATATATCCATCAGGAAACCAAAAAGATGGTTGGTTGTGGAGACAAATTTTTAAATCTGAAACTATTAATATCGGTGATGAAATTAATAAAGATGAGATATTTAAATTTCTTGATTCATGCATGGAAGAAATTTTAAAATTTGAAAAAAATTTGAAGGATAAACTAAATGAAACGATTTAATCTAGAAGATATAGTTTACTTTATTGTTTCAAATAGAATTGTTAAGGGAAAGTAATAAGAAATACTGGTGAATTTGCTACAATTAAATTTGATGAAGGTAATTGTAGGCCATCAGGAACATGTGTTCGTGAAAGTAAATTATATTGTACAGAAGAAGAGGCAAAGAAAGTTGGTGAACAACATCAAAATGCAAACAAGTGGAGATGATGGTTTCTCCACTTTTACTTT
>OJML01001320.1_pt1 | contig 13201 bp, 8 predicted proteins | sample 1597221 | NCBI WGS metagenome assembly OJML01 (sample SAMEA2452123, study PRJEB22498) | human gut metagenome | biome: human feces; feature: human gut; material: feces | place: Australia | collected 2012 | reverse complement strand
CGTTTCCGATGCTTCCTATCCATATTCTTCCCTTGCTGTCCTCATACACGCTATGCACCTCATCGTTCACCTGGTCTGTAGGCGAAACATGAATCATCTGATAAGCCTTGTGGTTACGCAATATTTCATCGGGATAGAAACGCAAGGCTCCCCTACTGGTGCAAAGCCAGATATTGCCCTGCTTATCCATCTCCATGTTGCGAGCCTGCAACGACTTACTCTCAATCACATGAATAAACTTCCCGTTCAGATAAACTTCCAGTCCTGAACCGAAAAGCGAAACCCACATGCGATTCTTCCTGTCAAAGAGAATATCACTGAGTTTACCCTTTCCCAAAGATGCAGGATTATCAGAATGCACATGATTCCTGCCACCATCAACATCGAAGATTCCGTTCTTTCGAGTACCAACAAAGAGCTTGCCCTGGGCATCCTGAGCCACAGCTGTTATATCATCATGATAGCTATCGAAAGACCGAAAGTTCTTCAACAGTCCATCCGCCACCTTACTGCCATTCTGCATGTTGCTGATATAAATACGCTTGCCCACACGCTTGAGAAGGCGAACATCATCTTCGTGATTAATACCCGACCTATCACCATTATAATATAGATAGCGGGCCTCAGATTGGGCAAAGTTGATGACATACACACCCATATTCTCCAGAGATACCCAGAGATTATGTGCCTTATCTACAAAAGGGGTATATACATAAGGCGATGGAAGAAGGTCGGCATACGACTCCAGCTTTTCCTTTTGGATGTCATAAGAGAAGAGTCCATTTCCATTAGTGGATATCCATAATTTTCCATCACTTGCTGCATAAAACTGATAGCGTGGCTCACTGTTCAACTGCAAGAGTTGCTGATTATAGATGCCCCCAAAATGATAAGTCTTCTTAGATGTAAGATAGAAGACATCGCTACCATCAAAGGCCAGAATGATAGCATTACCCATATTATCCAGCACCACATGAGGCTGCTTAGGATTGTAAGCAGAACGAACCAGCTGTCTTGATTCGAGCAGATACTGATAGATGCCATCATTGGTGGTCAGGAAGATGGAGCCACCCCAATAGGAGGCCTCCGTCACATTGCGTACTGATTTATTAACAAAGGTAGAAAAGATATTAACAAACTTACCATTTTTATATTGATAGATGGTACCATCACCAGCTACTAAAAGTTCCTTCTTTCCTGCCAGAATGTAATTGACTACATCAGAAACAGGGAACAACATTTTTACAGAAGCAAAGTCCTTTCCATCAAAACTGATACGCTTTCCCTCACCCTTTTCGTTCCAAACCATCATCTCTGAAGCAGAAAGAAAGGTGTAACCTTTAATCGGTTGGCTATAGCTACCATTACCCGTAAAATCTACAAAGGCATTTTTCTCTATATCGTAACAGCTATATAGACGACCACGAAGACGAACCCATAAGAATCTATCTCCCCACAACTTGATACCTAAAATACGGGAATCCTGCATGAACTTACGGTTGCCCGCTGTGGAAGGCTTCAACACTTCGGTTTGATAACCATCATAGCGCGCCAATCCCGAAGTAGTGGCAAACCAAAGGTAACCATACTTATCCTGTTGTATCGTACGAACATAATTTGTAGGCAATACATTTTCAACAGAGAGTTGATAAACACTCTGTGCACAAATTTCTGATGACAGAAAAGTTGCCAACAGTAACATAATAAAGCCCTCAATACGTAGAATTCTCTTTTTATTCATTAGGCTGTTTTTAATCGGTTTATATGAAATATGTTGCAAAAATAGCGAAAAAAAACTGTATTCATGTACAAAAACACAAAAAAAAGAGGTCCTAATGAGGATATTTTCCATTATATTGCACAATATTCTATTTGTATCATGCCAATTACTTATAATTTTACAGCACAAAACAAACATGGTACCACTTGAATCCAAAACATTCGATTGCCTACCTAACAAAAATTCCTTTAACATAAACAATAAAACAACAACAATTATGAAAAAGATTTTTACGCTTATTGCATTAGCCGTTATGGCTATCTCCCCTAAGTCAGCTTTCGCTCAAGAGGGCATCACCCAGACTACGTATTGGAACTTCGACCAGTTCCAGGCTGGTAATGAAGATGTAGCATTTGATACACCAGTTAATTATGGCGGACTGTACATTGTTGGACATACAGCAGAGAAGGCAGTTACTACAGTAGTAAAAGGCTTAGATGATGTCAAATTGGGAGACCAGACTTATCAGATTAATTATGGTATTAAATTTCCTGGCGCTTATACATCTAAGATAGCAACCAAGGCTTCTGAAATTACCAAAGATGCCATTGCCTTCGATGCAGGATGTGCAGGAACACTTTATGTATATGCAGAAGGAACTGATGCAAATCGTGGCATCATCGTTTACTTCAACGGAGAGAAGAAACAAGAATTTACAAGTACTACTAAGGGAGAACAGTTCACAGCCAGCGTATCCAACGACCAGGCAGGTACCTATTATATCACAACAGTAAAAGCTGCACAAATCTATGCAGTAAAGTTTGTTCCAACAAACGAAACTGCTTCGAGCAAAAGTATTACTTTGCCTGAGCAGGGTGTCATCACTTTCTCTGATGTTCACGCTTGGACAGTACCTGCAGGTTTGAAGGCTTACATCGCAGGTGCTCAGAAAACCCAGAAAGATGGAACCATCACTTTATCACTTACTCCGGTTGAGACAATCCCTGCATGCACAGGTGTGATTCTTGAAGGCATAGGTGGCAAGAGTTACGAGCTGACATCTACCGACTGCGGTACTGCCATGAAAGAAGACGGTTCTAAATCATTGGCTGATCAGAATTATGCACTCCGCCCAGTTATCTCAGACTATAACTTGGAGAAAACAGAATTAGATTTTACTGGCGATAAAAATACAGACAGTAAAATCTTCCACAACTATATTCTTAGCGTAAAGGATGATAAGACTGTATTTGTTCCAACAGAAGCAGGCGACCTTTCTGCCGGCAAGGCATACTACAGAATTCGCCGCGACCAAGATAAGCTTGCCAAAGCTATCAAGGAGAGCCCAGATGCTGCAAAGGTTATTTTCTTCAACCCAGGTAATGGTGATACAACGGGCATCAATGGGATTGAGAACGAAGCTAAGAAGAATGATGACATCATGTTCAACTTGGCAGGTCAGAAGGTTCAAAAGTCATACAAGGGTATGGTTATCATGAACGGCAAGAAGTTCATCAACAAGTAATCTAACAAATCCTTGGTCATCGGTTTCGATGAAGAATATATAGCACCAGAGTCTGCCCGCTCAAGAAAGCATGATGACATTTGGGACTATTGAAGAGGTTAAGAGTAAAATTAAAGCAATAACATGACAATCAACTTGAAAAAACTTATTACCTTTGCATTTTTGATGACATTATCGCTTCACCTTCATGCCATCAACTACTACGTTTCACCAAGCGGAAACGACAACAATGCTGGAATCAGAGAGGATGCACCTCTCGCCTCTCTTGCTACAGCTCAGAAAAAAGTAAAAGCAGGAGATAAGGTATATATTCTGCCAGGAACCTACCAAGTGAAAGAAAACGAGATGATGGACAAGACATCCAGCAACGTTTGGGACATCATCTTCGATTTCTCCACCAGCGGAACTGCAGATTCACCTATTATATATATAGGTGTACAGGATGCACAAGGAAATCGACCCGTGTTCGATCTCTCTGCCATCAATACCGGCAAGCGACTCACAGGATTCTACATCCATGCAAAATATTTGGAATTCTCTAACTTCGAGGTTATCGGCATCAACGTTCCTAAATCGTCGAGCAATACACAATCAGAAAACATCCGTATCAACGGAGGAAGCTACTGCAGATTCGATAACATCGCAACCCACGACGGTATGGGAATCGGATTCTATCTTACAGGACGTTCGGCACATAACATCATCAGCCATTGCGATGCCTACAACAACTTCGACTCCGTGAACATCTCCGTAAACAATGGCGGCAACAGCGACGGATTCGGCTGTCATGTCAGCGCAAACTGCGAAGGCAACGTATTTGAATATTGCAGAGCCTGGCAAAACAGTGACGACGGATTCGATTTCATCAACTGTCAGTCGGCAGCCACAGCCAGATTCTGCATAGCCTACCGCAATGGTTTCGACAAAGACGGCAACAGGCGTGCCGATGGCAATGGATTCAAGGCTGGAGGTTACGGTATGAGCAAGGAAGTGAAAATCGCCTCTGTGCCGATGCACGAGGTGAGCCACTGTCTGTCTGTGGGCAACAAAGCCAATGGTTTCTATACCAACCACCACCTGGGTGGCGTCAAGTTCGATCATAATTCAGCCTACAGGAATGGCAGTTACAACTACTCTTTCGTCAACAGAAAAGGAAGTTCTCGTGAGGATGCCATCGATGTGGATGGCTATGGGCACATCGTAACCCATAATATTTCCTACAAATCTAGCAAGATAGTGAAATCCATCGACATCAGCCAATGCATCATCCAGGACAACTCTTTTACCTGCACCGACAACGTATGGGAGAATGAAACCTTCAATGACTCCGATTTCTACAGTCTGAATCTTAAAGAGTTAACAGCTGCAAGAAATACAGACGGCAGTCTGCCAACCATCAACTTCATGCGATTGAAAGATGAGAGCAAAGACTATGGCTATGGTACGCTCAACCCAGGTTCATCATCAACGGGCATAGGAAGCAACACAATAAAACAGGCAGATAATAGTTATTATTATACCCTTGAAGGCAAACGGGTGGCTCATCCACTTCGCAACCATATATATATTCACAACGGAAAGAAATTCATCAATAAATAACAAGCATCATGAGAAGATTCATTTGCATACTATCTATCCTGACACAAGCTATGGCACTCAGTGCCAAGAACTATTATGTGTCACCACAAGGCAAAGACAAGAATAATGGTTTAAGTAAGTCAAAAGCCTTTGCCTCCTTAGCCCAGGCTCAAGCCCTTGTAGCTCCAGGAGATACCGTTTTTATCATGCCAGGAACCTACAAGGTAAAGCAGAAAGACCTGATGGCTCCCACCTATCAAAAGGTATATGCCGTAGCCTTCCTGCTCGATAAGAGTGGAACTGCCCAGAAGCGCATCAGCTACATCGGCGTGACGGATGCCCAAGACAAACGCCCTGTGTTCGATTTCTCGGAGGTAAAACCGGATGCCCGCATCACCGGATTCCTGCTGACAGGCAACTATCTCAACATCAAGAACATTGAGAGCATCGGAATTCAGGTAACACAAGCCCACCATACCCAAAGCGAAAACTTCAGAATATTCAATGCTTCTCATAATAAACTGGAGAACGTCTCTGCTCACGACGGCATGGGAATCGGATTCTATCTCATCAAAAAATGCGCCCACAACTACTTCATCAATTGTGATGCCTACAACAACTTCGATACCGTTTCGGAAAATGGAAAAGGCGGTAATAGTGACGGATTCGGATGCCACCCGGGGACACTCGACAGCGAAGAGAATGTATTCATCGGTTGCAGAGCCTGGTATAACAGCGATGACGGTTACGACCTCATCAACGCCCAAGCCCCAGTAAAGTTCCTCTATAGCATCGCCTACAAGAACGGATATGCCAGCATCAATGGTGAAGACAAGAAGATAGCAGATGGAAACGGATTCAAATGCGGCGGCTATGGCATGGGAAAAGTAGCCAGAACGAAGTTTGATAAAGCTCCGATGCATGTTGCCGAAAACTGCATCTCGGCTGCCAACCGTGCCAATGGATTCTATGCCAACCACCATCTGGGAGGTCTGCACTTCATTCATTGCTCTGCCTATAAGAACGGCGGTGCCAACTATAATATGACCAACAGAAAGGATAGAACCGAAACGGGCAACAGCAATGTAAACGGCTATGGGCACATCATAGAAAACTGCCTCTCATACGGTTCGGATGCCATCAAGAGCAACAAACATCTGATGATGGTTGACGGAAACAGAAAGGACTGCACCATACAGAACAACTCTTTCAACTGGAATGCGATCACTCAGAAGTGGGACAACGACAAAAGACTGACAAAGAGCAGTTTCAAGAGTCTGGATGCCCAAGAACTTCTGGCAGAACGAAACAGTCAAGGCATGCTGCCACCCTTCCAATTCCTTGAACCAACCCAGCCAAGCGAATATGGATACAACTTTGCTGATTACCAACGCCTGGTAAATGAATACAGAAACAAATAAAAAATATAATTTTCCATCAATATGCACAATAATACAAAGTATATTGACGGGAAAGTCTTAATTTTACAACAGAAACAACCCAACAGACAATCACTGATTTCAAACTTACAAAAAAATAACAATTATGACTGTAAAAAGCAACATGAAAAGAATATTTATCATGGCATTATCCCTATTGACCCTGGTGCTGAATGCAAATGCAAAGATTCACACCATAGGTGATTCCACCATGGCTGACTATGATCAGAGCGAACCAGACCAGAAAGGAATGTATGGATGGGGACAAGTGTTTGGCGATTATTTCACCAACGGCATGACAGTGAAAAACTGGGGCGACCGTGGTGAGAGTGCCCGCAGTTTCTATCGCAAGTTTTGGCCTAAGGTCAAAACAGAAATCAAAAAAGGGGACTATGTCCTCATTCAATTCGGCCATAACGACCAGAAATCAGTAGCGACTGATGTTTATCGTGAATATTTAAGTAGGTTTATATGTGAGACGCGTGAGCTTGGTGCCACTCCTATCCTTGTGACATCCATTTGCCGCAAGCTCTTCGAGGGCACCAAGATATCACGCCTCGGACGTATAGACAACGGCAAGGCAAAGGGTGTAGATGAGAACGACCACACCTATGATTATCCTTTTCACATGAAGAAGGTGGCCGATTCCCTGAAGGTGGAATGCCTCAACCTCACAGCAGCCTGCAAGGAATATATGGAATCCTGGGGACCAGAAGGCTGCAAGCAGTTCTTCCCTGCCGGCGGTTCTACCCACACCAATGAACTCGGCGCAAGAGTCAACGCCCAACTGGTGGCACAGTTGATGTATCAATCCAACATCTTGAAAAAATACATCGCCATCAACAAAATCAATCTTCCTAAGAATAATGGAAAGGTTGTTGTGACTGCCAGCACCAAAAACGAGCCTGATTCTGACGAAGAAGACTGGAACTACTATATGGTGAAAACGGGAGCCGACGGTTATGCCGTATTCGGCAATCTTTCAGGCGAAAACCTCGCCGTCCCTGAGGGGCTGATAGCCTACGGAGTGATTCAAGGTACAGAGAGCAACCTGGTGAAACTTGTAAAGGTAGGCAACGTGATACCAGCCAACGTGGGTATCATCGTAAGAGGCAAGCCCAACACAGAATATTCGCTTACAGCCACCACAGAAGCTCCGATGTTCAAGCGTCAAAAGCAGAACCTGCTCAGGGTGAGCGAAAAGACAGGAGTCATCAAAGCCAAGGAGAAAGGCGGCTACAACTATCTCTTTACAAGCGAGAAGAAGAAAATCACCTTTATCCCTGCCGACGGAAAGACTTCTCTGCGCATCAAGCGAGCTTATTTGGTGAGTCCAAACAAACAGGAAAGCATCACCATCGAGCGCAGACAGAACAACGGCAACACAACAGCCAAATAGAAAAAATAAAATCATTTCACGTGTCACATATATAATACTCAGAACTATGAACAAAAAAACTTTCATGATTCAAGCCATCCTTGCCGCTTGCTGCATCATTACATCCTGCAGCAGCGACACGGTGGATGGCAACAAAGAATATTTTACTCGTGGGCAAATAGCCTATACACAGGAAGATGAAAGCAAGATTTTCTTCTTCGACAACGAGGATGGCACTGCCATGGTTACCTACAACCGCAAATATCCCATCCAGCTCAACGACAACAACCAGGCAAAACTGACCACCTACGTAGGATCAGTAACCATCCCAGAGACTTTCGTCTTGGATGGAAAGACTTACCGGGTAACCAGCGTAGATGAGATGGCTTTCGCCAACAACACTACGCTCACCAAGCTCACCCTTCCTGAAACCATTACCACCTTCGGACAGGGTGCATTCGCCAACTGTTCGGCGATGACAGCAGTCAACATCCCTGCTGCCATCCAAGAAATTCCAAGCGCCTGCTTCGCCCAATGCAAGAAGATGGCTGCCTTCACTCTGCCAGAGCAGGTGAAGACCATCGGCAACCTGGCATTCGCCAACTGCACCAAGGCAAGCAAGATAGTACTCAATGAGGGCATCACCACCATCGGCGAACGTGCCTTTCTGGGTTGCTCTTCCGTCAAGGAAATTACCTTGCCAAGCACCGTCAGCAAAATGGGTGGCAACGCATTCTACAGAGCCAGCAAACTGACCAAGGTTCATGTCAAGGCAACAACTCCTCCGGCATTGCAAGATTCCCTGGGCGATTATATCTCGAAGGCTACACTCTATGTGCCTACAGGCAGCAAGAGTGCATACGAAACCGACAAACTCTGGAACAAGTTTAAAACAATTGAAGAAGAATAAGTCATGAAACATATATTATTCACCCTACTCTTAGCCTCAGCCAGCATCTCTGGCATGGCTCAAAACACAAAGACCATTCACGGTGTCATCACCGATGGAAACGGTGACCCAGTGATTGGCGCCACCATCAAGGTGGGCAAACAGGGCACCGTTACCGATATGGATGGCAAATATACCCTGTCGGTTCCTAATGGCACTCACCAGGTGGAAGTTTCCTACATCGGAATGAAGACCAGAAAGGTCAACATCAAGGGCGACCAGGCAAGTGCCACCCTGCAGGAAGACTCCAAGATGATGGACGAAGTAGTGGTCATCGGTTATGGTTCCGTGAAGAAAGGCGATGTAACCAACGCCGTAGCCAAGGTGAAGGGCGACCAGCTGAAAGACCGCCCTGTGAGCAATGTGGCAAGCGCCCTGCAAGGAGAGTTGGCAGGTGTTGAAATCCGTACCACCAGCGGTGCACCGGGCAGTGGCGTTCAGATTAACGTGCGTGGTGCTACCTCTATCAACGAAAGCGGAAATTCAAACCCTCTCTTCGTGGTAGATGGTGTTCCTATGGACGACGACTTCGACCTCGTAAACCTCAACCCTCAGGACATCGAGAGCATCGAAGTATTGAAGGATGCCTCTTCCAGCGCTATCTACGGAAGTCGCGGTGCCAACGGTGTGGTTATCATCACATCCAGAAAAGGTAATGACGACGGCAAGGTGAGAGTTAACTTCAGTGCCGATTATTCCCTGAGCGCTCCAGAGCGATATATGGACATCATGAGCCCTACAGAATGGATAGAATGGAGAAAGAAGGCAAACAATGTGCGCTACGTTAACCAATATGGATTGAAGGGCGCAAAGGAGACTGATACTTACGCTGAGCGCATCGCCATCATCGGCAGTGTGAGCGGAAACTATGTGAACGACCCTCGTTGGGACATGCCGAACTATGGCGGTCTGTCACTCATCGACTGGCAAAAGGAAATCTTCCAGACAGCTCTTGCGCAGAACTACAATCTCTCTGTTTCATCAGGCAACAAGAACAGCAACTTCCGCGCTTCTCTGGGCTATGTCAACCAGGAAGGTATCGTTATCAAGACCGGATTCGAGCGCATCAATCTCAAGATGAGCGCCCAGACCACCATCAAGGACAAGCTGACCTTAGGCTTCGACCTGGCACCACAGTTCACCGTTACCAAAGGTGGCAATGTGGACGGTAAGGACAATACCGCCCAGCAGGCTCTGACCCTGGCTCCTGTAGCAGAATCCGAAGCCGGACTTTATACCAGTGCCCAGCCATACACCCGCTATCTGTGGGCAGGAAGCACCGTGAGCCCTATCGCCAACATGGAGTATTCCGGCTATCGCGACGAGAAGATCCGACTCAATGCATCAGCCTTCGCCCGCTATCAGATTCTTCCAGAACTGACTGCCGAGGTTTTGGGCAGCTGGCTGTTCGTCAACAGCGAGCGCCATCGCTTTACCCCAAGCAGCCTCAACAGATATTGGGCGTCTTATCCAGAAGGATATTACAGCGTGGGAAACTGGACGGGCAGCCGCAGCCATAAATATCTGGGCCAGGCAACAGCCACCTATAACAAGGATTTCGGCAAGCATCACCTCAACGTGGTGGGCGGCTGGTCTGTAGAGATGACCAAGGATGGAAGTTCATTCACCATCGGTGCCACACAATATCCAAACAACGCCCTGAATGGCGGTTTCTCGGATATGACCACCGTTACCCTGAAGAATGTATCTGCCGTTTACAATACAGAAGACCGCCTGGTATCTTACTTCGGTCGTGCAGAATATGGCTTCGACAGCCGCTATCTGCTCAACGCCAGCATCCGTAGAGATGGCAGCAGCCGCTTCGGAAAGAACAAGAAATGGGGCACATTCCCTGCCGTTTCAGGTGCATGGAGAGCCAGCAACGAGAAATTCTGGAAGAACAGCTGGCTCGTAAACCAAGCCAAGCTTCGCATAAGCTATGGTGTGAACGGTTCTAACGCTATCCCTAACAATTCGGCTTATGGCGTACTGAGCAACAGCAACTATAGTCAGGACGGAAAGCTGACCACAGGTTTCATTCCGGGTAGCACCGCCAATGATGATCTGGGATGGCAGAAGACGGATTCCTGGAATGCAGGTATCGACCTCGGTCTCTTCAACAACCGCATCTCTCTGGCTGTAGATTACTATATGAAGAATATCCGTGATATGCTCTATCAGATTACCCTGCCTGCCGATATGGGTTACACCCGCGGATACACCAACGTGGGAAACATCCGCAACACCGGTATTGAGCTGGAGCTGAAGACCGAGAATCTGACGGGCAAACTGCGTTGGACCACCAACTTCCAGTTCTCCTGGAACAAGAACAAGGTGATAGACCTGGGCGCCAACTCTACCATCTTCACGGGCTATGACAACTCAACCCAGGTAATCGAGGTGGGACGCCCTGCGGGTGAATACTATCTCTACGATGCCGTGGGCGTTTACGAGACAGCCGAGGATTTGAAGAAATACCCTACCCAGACCGGTTCGGTGGTAGGTTCTGTGAGATACCGCGATGTAAGCGGTCCTGACGGTGTGCCAGATGGCAAGATTACCGAGGCCGACCGTGTTCACATGGGTCATCCGCAGCCATCGTGCACCTATGGTATGACCAACACCTTCAAGTATAAGAATTGGACAGCTTCCTTCCTTATCACCGCACAGACTGGCGGTAAGATTTATGGAGCCTTAGGCCGTGCCTTCGACCGCCAGGGTATGGGAACATCGGTGAATGTATTGAGAAAGTGGAAGAACATGTGGTTCTCAGAGAGTGATCCGGGCGATGGCCATACACCATGTGCCTGGGTATCGGGTATCAACGAGGAGTATGACAACCGCTGGCTCTACAGCAGCGACTTCATCAAGTTGAAGAACATCACACTGTCTTACAACTGGCGCATGCCTAAGAAGGCATTCATCAGCAACGTGCGCCTCAGTGCCAGCGTAGAGAATGTGTTCATGATTGATTCATACGATGGTGGATATTCACCAGAGAGCAACAACTCATCGAGCCGCATCTCAAGCTACGACTACGGAGCATATCCAATGGCAAGAACATTCAATTTTGGTGTAAACATTCAATTCTAAACAAGCAAAACGATTATGAAACTATATCAGTATATTATAATAGGTGTAGCAGCCCTGAGTCTCACAGCTTGTGATGATTTCCTCACGGTTACACCAAAGAACACGGAGACTACCGACAACTTCTACAAGACAGAAGCGCAGATGGACCAGGCACTCACCGGTCTTTACGGCACGCTGAAGCCTGTGCCGAAGTATCTCTTCGCCATGAGCGAACTCCGTTCAGACAATACCTGGGTGCTCACCGACAGCAAGCAGAACGACTATGCCGACGTAGCCACCTTCAATGCCAACGGTCTTCTTACCGACAACCTCGTGTCAGGATGCTGGAGCGACTACTTTAAGATTGTATCAGCCGCCAACACTTTCCTCGACAAGATAGATGCACTCGACTTCAACGACCTGAAGGTGAAGAAGCAGTATAAGGCAGAGGCACGCTGCATCAGAGCCCTGGCTTATTTCGACCTGGTAAGATTCTTTGGCAGAGTTCCTGCTCCTACACATATTCTCACCACCAACCAATCGTTTGAGTTGGGACAGAGCGAGGCGGTGGATGTGTATAACAACATCATTGTGCCCGACTTGCAATATGCAGTAGAAAACCTTGCGGAAACGGCTTCCGACTATCAGGGCAAGGCACACAACGAGCGCCTTACCCAGGTGGCAGCCAAGGGATTCCTGGGCAAGGTATATCTCACCATGGCAGGCTTCCCACTCAACGACGCCGCCAAGAAAGCAGAGGCACAGCAACTCTTCAAGGAGGTAATCGATTATGCCACAGCCAAGAACAAGTATTGGATGGCAGACATGGATGCCTGGAACCAGAGCTGGCTGCACGAGAACGACAACAAGTACGCCATCTTCGAGATTCAGTATATCGCTGAAGCAGGACAGGGCAATCCAATGGTTACACTCACCGTGCCTAGCAATCCAGGCACAGACTGGTGCGGCAACAACCTCGTAACAGGTACCCATGTGTATATCGAGCGAGGACTCCAGCGCCACTTCATCGCCAAGGACGAAATTACGGGAGAATATATTGACAAACGTGCCGACGGAACCCTCAACCTCAAGGAGACCGTGGACGAGGATGGTAACATCGTAACCAGCGAAGGAAATACGTTCTATACAAAGTATTTCGAGAGCAAGGTGAAGCGCGCCAAGTTTGGTATGTCGGATATGGATGCCACCATCGTTGATCGCACCTACTGGCCACAGAACTTCCAGCTGCTCCGCATCGAAGACATCATGTTGCTTTATGCTGAGTGCGTGGGTAACACCACCGAAGGCAGAGAGCTGGTGAACAAGATTCGCCGACGTGCAGGACTTGCAGACCTGGATATCAACTTATCTGAAGAAGAATTCCAGAAAGCTGTGCAGGATGAACGTAGATACGAACTTGCCGAAGAAGGCGTAAGATGGTTTGACCTGGTTCGCCGAAACGAGTATGTAGATACCATCAAGCAGATGTTCATCGATGATGATGACACCGAGAATGGCACCTACAAGCAATACGCCAACC
>OJML01001315.1_pt1 | contig 13228 bp, 10 predicted proteins | sample 1597221 | NCBI WGS metagenome assembly OJML01 (sample SAMEA2452123, study PRJEB22498) | human gut metagenome | biome: human feces; feature: human gut; material: feces | place: Australia | collected 2012 | reverse complement strand
CACAAGCGTCACAATTTGTTGCGCATATATCAGCGGTAGTATATTCTTTATTAATGCAAACTTCAGTAAAATCTTAAACTGCACTTGCTTTGATAATTAATGATAAACAATCTAAAAGCACTCTAATCGTTATCGGAGTGCTTTTAGATTACTAATCAAATTGCTTCTATTATAATTTGAATCCTCTACTTTTTCTTTCTTCCTGTTGCGGCACTCTTGCTCCATATCTAAGCCTGTGCCATTGCTCCCTGAACCAGTCGGCAATCGGCTTCCTGTTTATTGTCAGGTTCAGCCTGCTTTCATCGTCAGGGTCATTTTCCACCCTTAAAATATCATCCTTTATATCAAAGTTCCGCCTGTGTTGCTCGGAATAGATTTTACCGCTACATTTCAGGGCTTCTTTTTTGACTATAAGACTTTCAGTCATTTCTTTAGAGAATCCCAGCATGGCACAAAACTTTTCCATGCGCAGCATTTCCCTGAACATCGGAAACCACCTGAAAGCCTTGTCTATGATTCTGGCGAGCCGTGACAGTTCTTTTTCTTTCATGTCAAGTTCCTGCCTGTGCATTTCTCTGAGATTGTGGATTTGCGTATCATGCTGTTTCTGCATCTGCTGTACTTGGCTCTGCAATTTTTCAATATTGGTGTTCCGTTTTGAAACCTCGTCTTGCAGTTTTTCGTTGGCACGTTCCAGTTCTTTCAGTTTTCCACTCCCGAAAAGAGAAGCAACTCCACTAGTTATGGCTGTCGCTGCCGTGGTGGCTGTCTTCTTTAACTTGTCAGTGCGTATTTCTGATTTCACCTGTTTCAGTTCCTGCTCGGCAAGATTTATCTGTTCTTCTTTGTGCCGTTTGGCTGCATCCATGCGTTGCAGTTCAGCTTTCTGCTTCTCAATGATAAAGTCGTTCCGTTCCAGATGCTCCTTACCAGTGACAGCCTTTGACTGCCCGCGTTCCATCAGCAGGATGTCGGATGCAAGGGTCTGCATCTGCATCATGTCATCGTCATTGAGCTTTCGGCTCTTTCCTGTTTCGTGGTTCATCCAGTCGAAAACGATATGGGCATGATAGTTCGGCTTGAACCATCTGTCCCCGACTTTGAAGCTTTCCCTGTCTTCCGCTTCCGGCTGACCGTTCAGCCAATGCCCTTCATCCTTGTGCAGGAAGATTTGCAGCGGTGTGATTCCCCAGCGTCTTTGACACTCCTCACCGAATTTACGCACGTCTGCCAGTGTGGTGTCCGACCTGACAAGCAGCACTCCTTCACGTATGGGGGAGCATCCCGCAATCTTGACTATTTTACCGTTCTTGCCTTTGCGTTCACGCTCCTTTTCCTGCATGGCACGTCCGGTCTTTTCCTTTACCATCTGTCTGATATTGTCATAATGCATCCGCAAATCCGGACTGCCGAAGTCGGGATTTATCCACTGTTCGTTATCGGTGGATAGTTCAGGAACGACATAGATTCTGGACTCTCCGATGTGGCGCATGTATTCGGCAGTCCTCCTGTTGTGAGCCTCGCTCGATGCGATGTTGCAGGGCTTGATATGTATGCTTGATTTTGTTGCCATAGATACTTGTTTTTTGGTTTGTACTTTATTGTTTGCTTTTCCGCTGTCCGTAAACGCATGGGGTTCTTAGGGGTGCAACCCATAAGCGGAGATTGCAAAGAGAGGGTCACTCTTTGCTCTGGGTTCTCAGGGGAGAAACGCCCTGAGTGGGTCATTAGGGTAAAACCCTAATCCCCTCGGGAGAGCCCACAACTACGTAAGCGGAGCGTGTAGTTATAGTGGGCTATATCAATGGCAAGCCATTGTCTGCAAACTCCAGCCTACGGCTTCCGCTCTCCTCCGTCAGGGAGGTTTTTCATCATCGTTGCCGATTGGAGATGCACCGACCAGCACAAGGTCTAAATCGTCTATCAGTTTTTGCAGGACGGGATTCTTCTCTATCATCCGCTGGAGGATTCTCTCAGCCTCGACCAAGTGGTTGGCTGTACTCATCACCTTGCCCTCCCGTATCTGAAAGATAATCCAATCGGCTATGTCGATATGGGCTTCTTTTTGTTTCGGGGTGGCATTCCTTTCGATGATGTCCGAAACCACCACCTTACAAAAGTACATGCTCTCGGCTCGCTGTTTCCACTCGGCATAAGCATCGGCATCGGGAAAGAGAAGCACGGTTCGCCCTGACAGTACACGGAGTTTCTCTTCTCTCATCTGACTCTTACCACCCGTAGCCAGCCATACATAATCGGGGAAGATAGCAGAACCGATAACGGCACTCTTCTCGGATTCCACCAAGACCACCACCTTGTCGGGATGCGTTTTCAACAAGTGTTCCCCGAAAAGGCATTGGGATAGTTGCCAATCCTCTGCCAACACACGCTGCTTTTTCAATATGCTGTGTATCCAGTTCACTGCCGATGTCTGTCCTCCCTTGATACGGTGTCCGTCTTCGGGATTGTACTGCATCACCTTTCCCGTGCGTACCTTGCCCGTCCTGTCTATCTGCCAAAAGATAACAGAGCCGTCACGGGTAGCCCCCAAACGGTATTCCTCCAACAACCGCTTCAACACCTCTTTCGCCTTGTCGCCATAGTAGGAAGTAAGGAGTGTGAAGAGGAAACGGAAGAAATTGCTACGCTCGCTTTGCGACTTCTCCACATAGTGAGGGGGAATATAGCCGATGGCTGTCGGCTTACTTTGCTGCTTCACTTTCTTCTGCTCTGCTCTTTGCCTGTCAAAAGAGAAATCATTGGTAGTTCTGTGTTCAGGATGCTCTTGAAAATACTCTTTCGGAGTGTAGTGATACCCACAACCGCTTTCGTGGTTACATCTGCCGACCGATGGATGCAACGGCACATTATTTTCGTCCACGTAATAGACGAAAGAATGCCTGTCTCCGCATTTGGGGCAGGTATGCCGTGTTGCCGTTCCTTTATACTTCTGTAATGAATAATTGCCCATAGCTTAGTCCGTTTTTGATGGTTGATTGTCGGCTGTCCCATCCTGTCCCATTGTCCCACACTCTAAGGGTTGGGACAGTGGGACACTTGGGACACCTGCGTTTTTACTCTCTTTGCTGCGCTGGATGATACGGTTTACGGTGGACTTGCCACAATTCACCTGTGAGGCTATCTCCCTGACGGACTTGCCCGATTGGGAGAGTTGCAGAATTTGGCAATCCCTTTGGCTTGATTCATTGTCGCCCAATTTTTTCAAGTGTTCCTTTTCCGTGGAATAGCCCCTGAACACGAACTGCAAGAAAGCATCCACCTTGTCAATCTCGTAAACGATTACATTATCCGCATCATGAGAGAACGTGCCATAGCGCACTTTAAGCTGCTTCACATAGCGAAGCCCTCCGTCTTGGGCACTTTTTCCAATGGTGAACACGCTGTCAAAGAAATTGTAGAGCCGTTTGCTTCCGGCAAGGTCGTTGGATGTGATGGGACAATCCAAAGAGCGTTTGGGCGTATGTGCCAGGACAAGGATAGAGAGCGCATATCTCTTTTTGAGATTGTTCAGCTGAATCATCAGCCGTCCTGCGGCATCGCCTTTCTCCATGGCGCAACACAGGTAGGTAAGATTGTCAATGATGAAAATCTTGCAGTCGGTCTGCACAGCCATCTGTTCAATGCCGCCTATGATAGCTTCCTCAAAGTTGGCATCCAAAAGCTGGTTGCAGTCAATAGACACCCGATAGAGTTTGTCGGGAAAGGTGTAGAGCTCTCCATGCTCGTTGGTATAGCGGAGCTGGAACTGCTTTTCGGACAGTTCAAAGTCCAGATACAGCACATTGTCGGTTCGGGCGATGCGGTCGGCTATCTGCACGGCAAGGATGGACTTGCCCACGTTGGAATCGGCAAACAAGCAGGAGAGTTCCCCCTCGTACCAAAAGCTGTCCCACAGCGCACGGGGCGTAGGCAATAACGATGCTTCAAGAATGGTTTGGTTTGCCGTCTTGATATTCATCATGCCTACACTGTCGGGCATACCGTTATGCGCTTGGGATGCTTTTGTGAGGTCGCCACGTATCAGGTTGATATAGTTCTTATCCTCTTCCATATCATTCACCAGTTACGTGGGTTGGGCTTGCGACGGTGGGAAGAGGATAAGGACTTGTTCAGTTCCTCGTCTGACAACGGTATGGGATTCTTTCGGGCGGTTTCCAGCCACTTGTCCAGTTCGTCACGGTAAAGGCAATAGCGTTTGCCGGGCTTGGTGGCAGGGATTGTCCCTTCTGACAGTTTCATGTAGAGCGTACCCTTAGGGATACCTAAATACTCTGCTGCCTCGTCCACAGACATGGGCACGTGGGTGTCCACCGTTTTGGCATTGTTCACACTGCGCTGCTCGGCGAGCAGGCTTTTCAGGCTCATCACTTCGTCTCGAAGCTGAGCGACAACCTCGGGGAGGTCGTTGAAGGTAAGAATTGATTTTTCCATTCGCGTACTCGTCTCTTTTGTAAGACTTGGCGCAAAGGACTGAAATGATATATCCGTGAATATCTCCACGACACGTCATTGCAAAATAATTCCCGAATAATTAAGCCCAGCCATAAATGACGGGTAAAATTACTCGGGAAACGATGTAAAACAGGCGGTTATGAGTTACCGGATGGTTGTCGTTGGTGTCGTGATTATCCTAATTCCGCACATAATCCTCGGGATAGTGGAAATCAAGTTTGCCGTTTTCGGGTTCATCAATGGGAATTTCCGTCTTTAACGGCTCTACCTTGAAATTCTTGATGGTTGATAAGTCTGTATCAGCAAACGATTTCGGGAAAAGGGCTTTGATGAACTTGGCACGGTTATCCCCATTGTAGTATCTCTTGTACAGGAAACGCTCAGAGATATTCCATACGAAGTGACGGAGTGGAATGTTGTTGATGTCTTTGGTAAACGGTCTTTGTATGGGCTTCGGGGTATAAGTGTTAAGATTCATCCATTTGTCCACCTCAGTACAGATGTGGTTCACGGTTTCTTGGTCGGCAATGCGAGGCAGGTAATAATGGCAATACTCCATGACCATGCGGATGCGCTCTTCCTTTTCCCGTTGCTCTCTGCTTGCGTAATTGGCACGGTTCTTTTCGTGAAGATCCGGGGCGATAGTAAGCTCTATCGGTTGTGTTTGGATAAGTGTCTCTTCTTTTGTCGGGGATGATTCGGGTACAGGCTCAGGGACTGATGTAGGTCCAGGCACAGATGTGGCTTCTTCAAGTGTATTTTGTGACAGTTCTTCCTGCACCTCTATGGCTTCGGCAATCGTTTCTTTCTTGCCGAACTTGATTTTGTAGATTTCGTATGTATCAAAGATAAGTGTCTGAAAGGAGAGATAGAGCAACCATCCCAACAGGTTACAGCATACGAATACTATCCACCTGACAAAGTTGTCTTGGTTGAAGCTGTCCGCTATTACCAGCGTGGCAATGGAAGATATTAGGACGATGGCGAAGCCGACAAAGCCCAAGATGATGTATTTGTCCTTGATTGATGATTCCATATTTCGTTGAGAGATTGAATGTTCCTGTATTATTTTGTGCAAAGTTAATGCTATTTTTCCCAATTACTGCCCGTTATTTGCGGTTAGAACGGTCTTTTTCAATGTATTTCACGAAATGTCATCATATCATACTCTGTTTCATACTCTGAGGGGCTTATAAATGGTGGCATCAAGCCAAAAACATAGAGGGGCGATTATAGCCTTGTAGCCATAACCGCCCCTCTGAATACCTGTCAATGTGAGACATTTATGCCTCCTTGCGCTTCAAGGTTATCTTGTCCACCACCTGACACATCTGCTGCGCTGCTATCTTGGAATAGATTTGTGTGGTGGTAATGTTCTTATGTCCGAGATAGGCTTGGATGACAGCCATGTCCGTTCCCATTTCCACGTGCAGGCTTCCGAAGCTGTGGCGGGTACAGTGAAAGGTGATTTTCTTGGTTATCCCTGCTGCCGTGAGCCACCGTTGGAGTGGTCCTTGCAGCATCTTGTCCTTGAAATCCTCAAAGATAAGTCCCTCGCCCCGTTCTCCCAGCAGTCCATAGGCTTCATCACTGATGGGGTTATGCACTATTTCTTTGGTTTTCTGCATACGGGTGGTAACGAACATCCTGCCGTTGGTGTATGGTTGTATCTGCTGCCACGTGAGCTGTCTGATGTCGCTCTTTCTCAGTCCCGTAAGACAGGCGAAAAGAAAAGCTTTTTTCAAGACCTCCTCCTCACAGGGTGTTTCGGCAAGCCGTATCAGTTCCTCTTGGCTCAAATGCTCCCTGATGGTGGGAATGCACTCGATGCGGTCTAAGAAGCCGTTTGGGTTCTCCTTTATCTTCCTGTCACGGTAAGCGGTGTGCAGCACGGCACGGAAAGTTGACCAATAGCCTGCTGCGGAGTTGATGTGCAGCTTTTGGTTGGTGTGGATGGATTGGGGTGCATCAAGCAGGTATTCCATGAACTTGCGGCACAAATCCACATCCACCTCCTCAAAGGTGCATTTGCCGTTCACGAACCGCTGGAAATGCTTGTATACGTGCTGCCACTTGATATTCTTGCGGTCAGCCAGTCCTTTGAAATAGGCAAGGAAATCGCCCTTCATCTTGGTCTTGTCAAAAAAGCCGTTGTTTTCATTGAAAATGGCTTCGTAGCGCTGGTTGCGCAGGATGACCGCTTTCTTCATCATGCGTGCGTTGAAGTCCCGTTCCTGCTGGTTTGCAGGTTTGGCGAAGATGTAAATTCCTAAGGCTTCACGTGTAATCACTCTCATGGTGACATTGTCACGGTAGCCGGGATAGTAGTCAAGGCATAGTGAATACTGTGTCCCGTTCTTAATCTTGCGCTTACGCAAGGTAACTGTTTTGCATTTACTCATAATAATTATGTTTTAATTGGTTGTATACATTTTGGAGTTGTATCCATGTTTCCGATGGCAAAGGAACAACGTGAAATATCCGTGAATACCTCCACGATACATCATTTTGAAATAATTTTCGATAATCCCGATTTTTCACGGTTATTTGTTCCTTTCAGCCATGACACGCTCCACATCTGAGCGCAAAAGCAGGTTTTTCACACCCACCTTTATCTTTTCGATGTGCTTCACCTTGACGATATGGCAGATGTTGGCTGACGAAAGACCATAGATTTGCTGCACCTGCTCAACGGTATAGTAGCGTTCATCGTTCACAAGGTCAGTTCTGCGGAGTTCGTTCAAATGTGATTTGGAGTAATAGGTACGCCCGTACTCTCTTTTAGTGGGTATCTTATGGCGATAGGTGTAGGCACGGAGTGCGGTCGGCTTCATGCCGAACAGTTCCTCCACCTCCTCGGTCAGTAGCCAGTCGGTAATTTCGCTAATATCAACTGCCACACCGAAAAACTCGTCAATATGCTTCTTGCTGTAATAGTTCTTTCCTGCGATACGGCAGATGGGGATATGGTTACGCTTGGCGGAAGTGTAAAGCCATGACTGCTTTACCTTAAAAAGGGACATCACCTCCTCGCCCGAATAGAAGTCCAACACTTCTTCGCTTTCCTTTTCCCTTTTTTCTCTTTTGGCAGGTAAGGAAGATGAAGATGATTTCCTTGGTGTGGAGGTGTTGCCGGGCAGGATGCGGTGATAGGGATTGCCCTCCAACATCTGCTCGATGTCGGCTCTGCGGATGAATGCCATGCGGTTGCTGATGCGTGAGGCTTTCAGCTTGCCGATGGCTACAAGTTTGTAAATGTACTGTCGGGAACAGCCCATGAGGATGGCTGCTTTGGAAAAGGTGAGATACTCCTGATGCTGTATCTCCATCAAGGGTTGGGCGACTTTGAAGAGGTTGTTCTTCTGCATCACTCTGGCTCGTTTGGCTTCTGCCTGACAAGCCTCACTGCAATATCTTTGCATACCGCTTCGGGTTACAAAGGACTTGCCGCAAAAACTGCATTTTCTGGTTGCTTTCATACCGTTTTATCGTTTAATGGTTCATTTCTTCAATCCTATATCTCTGAAATGGTAAACGGATGTGAACGGAAGTCAACCATTGTCGCTTTTCTACACAGTGTGACTGTTTCCGCATATCGGGGCGGTTATTGTCGCTTGTCGTAAACGGTTGTAAACCCTTGTCAACTGTCTGCACGGTGTGACAAAAAACAAGCCCCGCAAATTCTCCACGTCAGAAATACGTCTCAAAAATATGTGGAAATTTGGGAAGCGACAAATGGCAACCGAAAAGTGTTAAATTTTAGAATATGCTGGTAATTAAAGATTTACACTCGGATATTTCTGATTAGTTTTGGTTGTTCTATGGTTATAAATACAATTCTTAAAAGCGGCAAGTTCTATGGATGTTATGCTGTAAGGTAGCGTTATTTTTTTTAATGAGTGGCATGAGGCAAACATATATTCACCTATTTCGTCATTATGTGTATAGATATTGTACACTCTTCCTGATAAATTGCCTTCACAATAGGTCATTCCACCTTCGCGGATATGCGCATCCGAGAGGTCGATAATCTGCAGGTTTGACTTTATATTCTCCTTTTCCACAAAAGGCTTTCTACCTACGCCCAGCAATTCGCGTAGATATAATATGTCTGTACCATCGATGGCTCCTACTATTTTGAGATTGGTAATGCGTGGAGCGACGGCTTCATCAATCAGTTCCGATAGATACTTTCCATCGGTAATTGTCACTGTCACTTGATCTTTAATCAAATTACCGGTATCTGCATAGGCTGTGCTGCCGAATAACGATAGCAATGCGCAGACTAATGTACATAAAAAGTTGAATCGTTTCATAGGCGTTTGTTTTTTGTGTTAATAAAATAGTGAACTATATTCCATCAATAGATAGCATTTTGAAGAACGTGGTAAAGTTAGTAAATATTTATGAATTAAGCATATATTAAGCCGTTTTTCTAATGATGATCATTAGAAAATGACAAGCTGGTCCACACTACTATTACAGCGACTTACGCTTCGGCGTAGGTCGCTGTTTTTTATACAGAAAGGCATTTCCTATACTTTGCACTTTTATACTAATTGTCATTATTCCAATATCGCTGAACCAGCACCCCTTTGCTGTGAAGCTTCATTATTTTGTTTTACGTGTTTGCCGAAGCCGAACACATAAGAAGCGCTCAGTTTTATGTGGCAATGGCTATCCACGCCATAACCAGACTGCTTGCGGTCGAAATACCTGCTGTACATCTCATTGCTTGAATTCTTCCAGCTCCATGTGAATGGATTTGCAATCTGGGCCAATACATTCCATGATGAGTTTCCCCATCCTATACTCAAGGAGTAGGTTTCTTTATGTTTAGTCCATAATCCATTTATTTCACTTCCCGGTGCACTCTTATCTGAGAAATATTGAGCACCTATATTCCATCCACCGAAATACCAATAAGCTTGCAGCGAGTAGTTCACATCTACATGATCCGAGTTGAAAGGTTCGCCGTTATGGCAGAAAGGCATTGCTATTTGTCCTGCAATCTGCAATCTGTTTTGTAGCAGCCTCACTCGTCCGTAGGCTCCCGTTGTCAATGATGTGAAACCGCCCATAGGCTGTTCTATCGTTCGTAATATTCCGGTTGAGGATGGAGTATATACAAAGGCGTATCGGTCGCGTACCGACCATGCTGTGGCATATACTGAAAAGCTGATACTGTTGTTCGGTATGCAGGTGTAAGTTATGCCATAGTCGAAACTCTTGTAGGGCTTAAGAGCAGGGTTGCCAGTATAGCTCATTAACGGGTTTGACTGTACGACAGCCTCACTACGGTAAGACGAGAGTGGCACGGAGGTCATGTAATGAAATACGGCTGAGATATAATTCTTATTGTTGAACGAGTACTGTACAGATGCGTCCGCCCAAGGTTGGGTGGAATGTTCGATGGTTTGTTCATACTTCGAGTGGTCGTAATTGTATCCCACACCTAAATATATATAGTATTTGTTCTTTGAAAATGAATAACCCAATCCCGGACCTATACGGTATGTAGTGAGTCGGTCGTACATGTCTGTAGTTCCTGAATATCTTGTCGAAGCTCTGTAAAACAGACCCTGACAGAAGATCTTCAGATTTCCATAGTTGCCGAACGAGTGGTTGAACTGCAGTCTGGCGCGGACGGAATGAGAATCGTCCTCGGCATAATTGGGAAATTCTGCAGTCCCTTCTCTATAAAGGTTTGATTGCCGAGAATGGGTATATGAGTAAACGGGGTTGAAATTGATCGTGTTTCTCTTTCCCAGGATGAAATTCCAGTTGCCCGAATATGACAGAGAATTCTGACGCATGGCTTCATTCTTGTCGAAACTGATCAAGTCTATATTGTCGGGATTAATGCCGACAGTTCCCGTAGTGTTATTGATAGGCGTATGGTCGAAAGCAGCTCCGACAATGTTGCTGATAGTGATTTTATCGGTATTGTAGACAACTTTCAGGGTAGGCCACAATAATCTGTTGTGTCTGTCGGCAGCTATGACCGATTCTGTCCGTCTGAAAGTCTTTTCCGAGCCGTCATTCTGAGGAAGTCGGTAGGTCTCAAGGCTTTCTGCGAAATCATGAGTCGATTTACTATACGAAGCTCCCAATCCCAAATCAAAGGTAAATCTCTTTGACTGGAATTTACCAAAAAGGTTAATCTGACCGTCATTGGCTATAAAGCGTTCCGAGCCTAAAGCCTTTAAATATCCTCCATATTCATACCGTTTCATGACAAAGTTCACGACATGTGCATTACCAAGAAATCTTGGGTCGGATGGATAGTCGTAATATTCAACCTTTTTGACATCAGTAGTCCTCATGTTCTTTAAATCGTCTGTAGAAGCAGGAAGCCAGTCGATGAACACTCCCACAGACTTGTTGCTTACGGTGTTAATCTTTGTACCTGCTCCAAGTGCCAATTGAGGAATCGCCATGCGGTTAAGCAAATCTATTCCGCTTTGTGAGGCATTCTTCTGTTTTAAAGTAGGAAAATATGTTGAGACAGAGGCTGAGATGTTTTGTTGATCAGCCTCAACCACTACCTCCTTTAATTGTATAGATAAAGAGTCGTTTGTTTTTACTTGTGCATCAAGAGGCAAGCATACAGATAGTGGTGCTGTGCAAACGAATAGCAAGAGCGCAATTTGGGTTAAGAGATATTTCATAAGCATTCTAAATTTTGTTTCAATCTAATATCTTCCTTTTGGGGTGGTTTATTAGACTAACGTATAAGGTATAGAATTATGAATGGTTATTAACTGTTCTTAACTGTACTGTATCTCCGTTTTGGGATGTTATTGCCACTTCGTTTCTATCGATACGCGCTCTCGTATCAATTGGCGGGAGCACTCGTTTCTTTTGGTATGCGCTCTCGTTTCTTTTGTTGTGAGCCTCATGTAGAACTGCCATTGGGCGACCTTGTGAAGCATGTTGTTGAGGATGCGGTTATGAAAAATCGCTGAACAGTGGGCTGATTGTATAAACAAACTATTCATATTTTGCTCTTTATTGGCTTTATTTTATTACTTTTGCAGTGTTTTATTGAACATTTTGCAATGTTTCTTTAATAAACCGAATCATTTTGGGAGTTATAAAGCCGTAATAAAAACACATTAGATATGGATAACGTCAACGATTTTTTCGCCACGCTCAGCTCGTTTCTTTGGGGCTGGCCAATGATAGTATTGCTTCTTGGCACCCACGTATTTCTTACCATACGCCTGCGTTTTCCGCAACGTAAGCTGTTCACAGCCATACGCCTTTCGGTTCAGCGTGACAAGTCGCAGAAGGGCGATGTGTCGCAGTTTGGTGCCCTTGCCACTGCCCTTGCAGCCACTATCGGCACGGGAAACATCATCGGTGTTGCCACAGCGGTAGCGTTAGGCGGTCCTGGAGCGGTGTTCTGGTGCTGGCTGACGGGTGTGTTCGGCATTTCGACTAAATATTCCGAGGCGTTACTCGCTATAAAATACCGTGTGAAATCGGAAAGAGGAACGATGCAGGGAGGTCCGATGTACACTCTGGAACGAGGATTGGGATGGCGCTGGATGGGATTTCTCTTTGCCTTGTTTACTGCCATTGCTGCATTCGGAATAGGCTGTACGGTGCAGGCCAACGCCATTTCTACGATTATGCATGCTTCGTATGGAATAAGTACCGAGGTGAGTGGTGTCGTATTGATGCTTCTTGCAGCAGCCGTTATCGTTGGCGGCGTACGCAGCATATCTAAGGTTTGCAGTATGCTTGTGCCGTTAATGGCGTTGCTTTATGTGGTGGGATGTATCTATATATTGTGCGGTAATTCCGACTATGTGATGCCGGCACTCAAGCTTATTGTAAGTTCGGCATTCTCGCCAGAGGCTGCCGGGGGCGGTTTTGCAGGCGGATCGGTCATCATGGCTGCCCGTTATGGCATAGCACGCGGTCTGTTCAGCAACGAGTCAGGTCTTGGTTCGGCACCAATCGTTGCAGCTGCCGCACGCACCAAGAACCCGGTGCGCCAGGCTTTGGTTTCTTCAACCGGCACATTTTGGGATACAGTAGTGATATGTGCGCTTACCGGACTCGTCATCGTAAGCAGCATCATAGCCTATCCTGACATCGACTACAGCAACGGAGCGGAACTTACGAAGATGGCTTTCTCAAAGATTCCCGTTATTGGCCCGTTCATATTAAGTTTCGGCTTGCTCACCTTCGCCTTCAGCACCATTCTCGGATGGGGATATTATGGTGAGCGTGCGATGGAATATATAAAGGGCAAGCGATGGACTCACGCCTACCGTTTGCTCTATATCGTGGCTGTCTTTGTGGGTAGCGTTGCCAATCTCACTATAGTGTGGAACATAGCCGACTGCATGAATGCCCTCATGGCTATTCCTAATCTATTGTCGTTGATATTCCTTAATGGCGTAATCGTGCATGAGACTCGCAAGTATCTGTGGCGCGACCGACTCGACCGCGAGATGAATGAGTGAAGTCCGTCTTCCTCCTACAGCGTGAACTTATATCCCGCTGTAATATACACAGCATGGTTGCGCGCTGAAGGTGAGTCGACTGTGGTGGTCCAAGAGTCGTTTGACTTCAGGTTTATAGCTTTTCTGAATTCGAAGCAATATGAGGCGTCAAGTGTGATGTGCCGCCATTCATAGCTTAGGCCAAAGGGAATGCCAGCCACGATGTTGCGGAAGATGCTTTTCACACTCTCCGACTTCTTCTCCTTGTACGTCTCCCATAGATACATTGATGATGT
>OJML01001309.1_pt1 | contig 13275 bp, 9 predicted proteins | sample 1597221 | NCBI WGS metagenome assembly OJML01 (sample SAMEA2452123, study PRJEB22498) | human gut metagenome | biome: human feces; feature: human gut; material: feces | place: Australia | collected 2012 | reverse complement strand
GCCACGGACTATCGTCCGGGTGGCCTCAAGAAACATAAGGGCTGACGCCGTAGCGGAGGGGGCGGTGGGCTGTTTTTGGGCTGACGCAAAGCGGGGTTTTCTGTTACGGGAGGGCGGATTTTCTGTCGTGGGGGAGCGGTTTTTCTGTTGCTCTGACTGAAAAATCTCTCTGGCACAAGTGTTTTTCGGGATTATTAAGAACAAAAAGACGGGGTGTGATGAGTGATAATTGATAATGGCTGAACAGAAAGTACCCTCTACATATAGGAGCACTGAGATGCCGTGCAATGTGCACCACTGCAGGAGGACACAGACATTATATTGGCGCGGACAGTATAAATACGGCGAAAGTTACTGTCGCTTGTACCACCATTGGATATATGATGGACATCAAGCCACAGGTAAAGACAAGCACGCACAAAAGCATATGGGTAAGTTTGCGGGAGATGAATACTCGCGTTCTGTATTTTTTTTTGTAAGTTTGCCATAATTTGTAAATCACACGACATATATATAATATATAATGAAGCACAAAAACTATTTGTTGGGTTTTGTTTTGGCTGCAATCGTTTGTTGCAGCTGCGCCCATTCCTCGATAGGTAATTTGGTAGGCAGCGACCGCGATGAACATGGCTGTATTGGCTCGGCTGGATATACATGGAGCTATGCCCTGCACAATTGTGTCAGACTGTGGGAGGCTGGTACACGCTTTGATGCCGGCCCCGAGCAGGTATTCCTTATATATAGTGCCGATTCTACATTTGCCGAAATTTTTCCGTCAAGCGGCAAGTCGGTACTTTGCAAACGGGTTAAGGGCACGAATGTGTGGAAACCGCGCAAGGGACACGAAGAGGTGTCGATACAAAACGGCGTTACTTGCGTCAAGGTGAACGATTATAATTATACCAGGGCTAACGACTGACACAGCACACTGTAGCCCACAACTTAAAGCACAAGCACCAACAAGAGCCAATCGCATTGGACCCTTGTTGGTGCTTGCATGGTTTGTATGGAAAAGGACAAGTGACGTCCGGACTACAACCATGGGGTATAAAATGAAGCAGCATGCGCCTCACGGCGAACACTGCCTCTCGTCATTTACCTAAAAAACACTATTACCTTATAGCTTGTAATACCTTTATATTGAATGGCAGGCAGATGTGACGCGCTGCGCATTGTTTCGTCATTTTACGTTTGCAAATGTAGTGCTTATTTTCGTTCGCTCCAAACTTTTTAGACAAAGCGACGGTTTTTGTCGACGAAATTATCGTTATGCAACAATTATGCAAGTTGTATTCATTTTGTGCCAGTATATGAAGATAATTACTACGCGTTTGCTACCACTGCGGGGCAAGAACAACTTGATACAGACTTTGTAATAAACGCCGATGACAGAAGCCTCAACAGCATTATAAAGCGCTTGCGTATGGCTTTACAAAACCTCGACGCAATTTCTTTTGACTTCCTTGAAAAGAACACGCATTGTTCGTCCTTACAAAATCGCCTTGTCAAGCCCTAACTGCGCACAGCTTTTTCATACGCACATGATAGGCTACAAGCACCATGGCGCCTGTGAGCACCCACGACAACGGATACACCTGCAACAGCTGTGCAAACCCATGGTAATGCGGACTCACCACAAAGACCCACACCATGCGCAACACGCAAGTGCCGAACACGGTCATGATGGTGGGCAACATGGACTCGCCCATGCCACGCAAGGCAGAACCCGAGATTTCGTAGCTGCAGGCCAGGAACTGAAATAGCAGGACGCCCTGCATACGTATGGCTCCGTAGTGAATGACTTCGGGGTCGGCGGTGAAGAAACTGAGGAAGAAGTGGTTCTGCCAAGTGAACAGAGCGTTGGCTGCGAAACAACCTACAAGGCCCATCAACATGCAGATGCGGAAGATGCGGCGCACGCGGTCGTATTTGCCAGCACCATAATTCTGACCAATGAACGATATGGCCGCACCATTGCAAGCCACAATGATGTAGTAGCAATAATACTCGAAGTTGACAGCCGCAGCCGAGCCCGCTATGGCCGCAGAGCCGTAGCCATTGATGGCACTCTGCACCACCACATTGGACAAGGAGAATACCATGCCTTGCAAACCTGCCGGCACGCCAATTTGCAGCATGCGGCGCAGTTCTTTGCCATAAATGCGCATGTGGTTGAACTGCAACTGCAATGCACCCTTTTCGCGACGCAGCAACACGACTATACATGCGGCACTGACCATATTGGCTATGGCTGTGGCGATGGCCACACCCTCAACGCCAAGGCCGAAACAGATGACCAACACGAGATTAAGCACGGTGTTAATAACACCAGCCACCACCAAGATGTAAAGCGGACGGCGGGTGTCGCCCACACTGCGCAAGATGGCGGCTCCAAAATTGAATATAAGGAAGAAAGGAATGCCCACAAAGTAAAGACGCAGGTAGAGCACGGCCATGTCGAGCACATCGGCCGGGGTGTCCATCAGTTCGAGTATGGGCCGCGACACGCCTATGCCGATAAGCATCAGCAGCACGCCACTGACGACGCTGACCAATGACACGGTGCTGACGGTGCGTCGCACGCCCTCGTCGTCGCGCTGACCAAGGTGATTGGAGAGCACAACATTGGCACCCATCGATATGCCAACAAAAAGGTTGATTAGTAGACTGATAACGGGTGCGTTACTGCCCACTGCAGCCAAAGCTTTGCTGCTGGCAAAGCGTCCGACCACGGCCACATCGACAGAATTGAACAACTGTTGCAACAAGCTGCTGGCAGCAAGCGGCAGGGCAAATATCAGTATTTTCATAAAAAGAGGACCATTGAGCATGTCCACTTTGGTTGAAGTCTGACTCATTGTATTGTGTGTCGTTATTATAAGTAGGTGCAAAGGTACATCTTTCGGCAGGACTGAGGCTTACCCTTATGACCGTTTTTGGTTTATTCACACGTTACAACCGAGTTATAGAAGGTGCAACGCACATAATGCGCCCCACCTTGGAGTGTTACAGACTGACGCAGCGATAACACATGATTATCAACAAGGTAAGCGCCACAACACTCTTGACGATAAACAATATTTATAAAAAAGTTGTCTTAAAAGTGGGGAAAAGTGGGGGAAAATCCGTACTTTTGGAAATTCTTAGGAGATATGATGAGATTTACAGGTACAATCGATGCCAAGCTCGATGCCAAAGGGCGCGTGTTTTTGCCGTCTGACTTCCGCAAGCAACTTGCCGAGTCAGACCCTCGGTTGGTATTGAAACGCGATGTGTATCAGCCTTGTCTTGTGATATATCCCTATGTGGTGTGGAATGCCGAGGTAGACGCATTGCGTGCAAGACTCAACCGATGGGACCCCCGGCAGGCTATGCTCTTCCGCCAGTTTCTGGCCAATGTGGAGGTGTTTACGCTCGATGGTAACGGCCGCTTTTTGATTTCACGCAAAATGCTTGACGCTTGCGCCATCACCGACCGCACGGTGCGCTTTATGGGCGTTGACGACCGCATTGAGGTGTGGAGCGTGGCACAGAGCGCCAAACTGCTGATGAGCGACAGCGATTACGCAGAGTCGCTGGCCAAAATCATGGGTGAAACACCCTTTATGGACAACGATCACACCGCAATATATTAAAAGCTTTAACCATATAACACCATACAGCGTGTATCATATACCAGTTTTACTCAACGAAACAGTGGACGGGCTTAACATTAAGCCCGGTGGCATCTATGTAGATGTGACCTTTGGCGGAGGCGGACACAGCCGCGAAATATTGCGGAGGCTTAGCGATGACGCCCACCTCTACAGTTTTGACCAAGACGCCGATGCAGAGCAAAACATACCTGATGGCGACAAGCGCTTTACCTTTGTGCGGAGCAATTTCAGGTATCTGAAGAACTGGATGCGCTACTACGATGTGGAACATATTGATGGCATACTGGCCGACCTTGGCGTGTCGAGCCACCATTTTGACGATGAGGAACGCGGTTTCTCGTTCCGCTTTGATGCCCCCCTCGACATGCGCATGAATGAACGCGCTGGTGCTAACGCTGCCGATGTGGTGAACAAATATGACGAAGAGCGGCTGGCTAACGTGTTTTACCTATATGGCGAAATGAAAAACAGCCGCCGGCTGGCTTCGACCATTGTCAAGGCACGCAGTGCAAAGGCTATTTGCACCATTAACGACCTGCTTGAGGTGGTAAAGCCACTCATGCCACGCGAAAGGGAGAAGAAAGACCTGGCGCGCGTGTTCCAAGCCCTGCGCATAGAGGTTAACCACGAAATGGAAGCGCTACAAGAGATGCTTGAAGCGGCGTTGCAGGTGCTGCGGCCGGGCGGACGGTTGAGCGTGCTCACCTACCACTCTCTTGAGGACCGTATGGTGAAAAACTTTATTCGCGCCGGACGCATTGACGGCAAGGTGCAACAGGACTTTTACGGCCGCAGGCTGACGCCATGGCGGGCCATAAACAACAAGGTTATTTTGCCTTCGGCACAGGAGCAGGCCGAAAATCCGCGAAGCCGCTCTGCCAAATTGCGCATTGCCGAAAAACTCTGACTCTACCACATTACCATCAAGACTATAACAACAGAACATGAGCAAGAACGATATGCCCGAGGCCGCTACCGACAACAGGCGCCCTGACTCTGAGGAACAGGAAATTGAACGCGAGGAACAAAATGCCCTGCAAGCTCTGCGCGAACTGACTGCTGACGAGGATACGCCCGCAGGAGAGTCGCGCAGCAAAATTACCTTGGCCTCGATATTGGGCGGCGACATACTGGGCGGACGCTGGTTCAGACGCCAATTTTGGTATATTGTGATGGTTGTGGCCATGATTATTGTGTATGTGAGCAACCGCTACTCGTGCCAGCGGGAAATGATTCAGAGCAAAATGCTGACCGACACGCTGCTCGACCGCCGATACAAGGCACTGACCCGATCGAGCCAACTCAAAGAGAAAACGCGACGAAGTTGCATTGAGGGGGCTCTGACCGACACCACACTGCAAACAGCCAACACGCCATCGTTTAACTTGAAGGTGGACGAATAGGCTATACGCTACAACGCACATACAATATATTGTATATAGGCATAAACATTCTTTGTAACACTCTCCTCTCACTACAAACAAGTTGAAATGAATTTCCCCGTCAAACAAGTTACTAAGCGCTACGCTGTCATAGGATCAGTGTTGGTGCTGGCAGGTCTTTCCATATTAGGGAAGGCCATCTACATCATGACGGTAGAGAAGAACTTTTGGGAACAGGTGAACGACCGCTTTATCAAGGAGAATGAGGAAGTCATACCCACGCGCGGCAACATTCTGGCCGACGACGGTGAGGTGCTGGCAGCCTCATTGCCCGAGTACAAGCTATACATGGATTTCATGTCGTGGGAGAAGGACCCCAAACGACGCGCCAAAGAGCAATTTAACCGCGACAGTTTGCTGCACGCCAAAATGGACTCTATCTGCACGGGGGTGCACCGTATATTGCCCGACATAGACCCCGCAGAGTTTAAGGAATTGCTATTGAAAGGCCGCGAGAAGGAGAGCCACCACTGGCTGTTATATAAAAAGCGTGTATCGTATATTACCTACCGACAACTCAAGCAGTTGCCTTTGTTCAAGATGTCAGCCAATGTGGGCGGCTTTCATACCGAAGAGTTCAAAATGCGCAAGAACCCGTTCGGCCACCTGGCAGCACGTACTATTGGCGACCTGTACAAGACCGACGGCAAACCGCGCACAGGACTTGAGTTGAGCTTTGACTCTATTCTGCGTGGCGAGAAGGGGTCGGCACACCGCCAAAAGGTGCTCAACCGCTACCTTACCATCATAGACAAACCCGCTGTAGACGGCTACGACGTGATGACCACACTCAACGTAGGCATGCAGGACATCTGCGAAAAAGCTCTCTCGGACAAGCTTACCGAGATTGACGCCAACTCGGGCGTGTGCATACTGATGGAGGTGGGCACCGGCGACATTAAAGCCATGACAAGTCTGCGCCGCATGGCCGACGGCAGCTATCAGGAAATAAATGCCGATGCTGTAAAGAACCTGTACGAACCTGGGTCGGTGTTCAAACCCATGTCGTTCCTTGTCGGCATGGACGATGGCTACATACACATGACAGATATAGTGGACGTGGGCTGCGGTATTAAAGAGATGTACGGCCGCAAAATGCGCGATGCCAACTGGCGCTCGGGTGGCAGCGGTGTGGTAACTGTGCCACAAATTCTGCAAAAATCGCTCAACGTGGGCGTAAGTACACTCATCGACCGCGCCTACCACGACAATCCTCGCAAATTTGTTGAGGGTATCTACCGCATTGGTGTAGCCGAAGACTTGAAGATACCTATTCCGGGCTATGCCAAGCCCCGTATCCGCATGCCAAAGGCCGACGGATCGAACTGGTCGAAAACGGCTCTGCCATGGATGAGCATCGGCTACGAGACTCAAATTCCGCCTATCACCACAGTCAACTTCTACAACGGCATTGCCAACAACGGCAAACTGTTGCGGCCACGTCTGGTTAAGGCCATTCTGCACAACGGCGAGGTGGTCAAGGAGTACCCCGTAGTGGTGCTGCGCGAACACATGGCCAAGGCCGAAGCGGTGAAGAACATACAAGACTGCCTTGAAAGCGTGGTGAGCGTGGGACTTGGCAAGAAAGCCGGTTCACCTTACTTCCACGTATCTGGCAAAACAGGCACAGCACAGGTATGGACCAAGAGCGGCTTTGCCTCACAATATCTTGTGTCGTTTGCAGGCTATTTCCCGTCTGAAAAACCGCTTTACTCGTGCATCGTGTGCATACAAAAAGGTGCCCCAGCTTCGGGCGGCGGCATGTGCGCACCAGTGTTCAAGCGTGTGGCCGAAACTGTAATGGCACAACGCAGGTCGGACGACTACACTGCCGCACGCGACTCCAACAACTGCCTCAACCCGGTGGTGAGTGCCGGCAGTCTGACAGCCGCACAGTCTGTACTCGAACAGCTCGGCATTAAGTTCACTTCGCCCGTCAACACCGAGGACGCGCCACTCACCTGGGGCCACTGCAACACCACGAGCCAAGGGCTTAACATGAACGTGGTTGAAGAGGTGAAGGGCAACATTGTGCCCGATGTACGCGGCTATGGTTTGCGCGACGCCTTGTTCCGCCTCGAAAAACTCGGACTCAAAGTCAAAGTGCGCGGCATAGGACGTGTGACGCAACAAAACATGCAGCCCGGCTACCACTTTAAGCGCGGCCAGCAAATCGAAATCATACTTGGCGACCCCGAGGATATACCGGCTGCCGAACGCGACACAACACAACAAAATGCCGAGCAGACCAAGGCGCAGCCCAACGAGCCTGAAGACTCCGAACTGACGCCCACAGCCGCTGACGAAAAGAAGTACCAGCAGACTGAGCAAGCGCAGCAGCAAAAGATGCAGGAGCGAAAGGCTGAAAAGGCCAAGCAGAACCAGGCTGAACAGGAAAAGAAAAAGCAACCGGCACAGTCTAAGCCCAAAAAGCAACCGGCTATAGAGCCCAAGCAATCGACGACATCTGCCCAAAAGAAGAGAGACAGAAGGCCCGACAACAAGAATGCCAAGCAGTCCGCAACTTCTTCGGACAAGAAGGAAAGCAAGAGGGGCACCACAAAGAGTGCAAACACCAGCAAAAAGCATAAGCCGGCAGACTAAAGCCGTAAATCTTTTGCAAAAAGCATGCCAAGCAAGCTAAGAAGCAAACAACATAGTCAACAACATATATCTACATAGACACTACAATGAAACTATCAGACGCACTGAAAAAAGTAACAGTTGTAGCCGCAAAGGGCGATCTGCAACGTGAAATAACAGGTGTAAATATTGACTCAAGAAAAGTGGTAGCCGGCGACCTGTTCGTAGCCGTAAAGGGCACACAAGCTGACGGTCACCTTTACATACCCAAAGCCATAGAGCAAGGTGCTGCAGCAGTGTTGGTAAGCGAACCCATACCAGCCGATACCCCCGATAGTGTGACGTACGTGCAAGTGGCCGACACCGAAGATGCTGTGGGCAAAGTGGCCACACAATTCTACGGCGACCCCACCACCAAACTCAAGCTGGTGGGCGTAACAGGCACCAACGGCAAGACAACCATCGCCACAGTGCTCTACAACATGTTCCGCGCCTTCGGCCACAAATGCGGTCTGTGTTCAACAGTGTGCAACTACATTGACGGACGTGCCATACCCGCCGACCACACCACTCCCGACCCCGTGACTCTGAACAAACTCCTGGCACAAATGGCCGACGAGGGGTGCGAATACGCCTTTATGGAATGCTCGTCACACGCCATACACCAAAAGCGTATTGGCGGCCTGCGCTTTGTAGGCGGCATATTTACCAATCTCACACGCGACCACCTCGACTATCACAAGACATTTGAAAACTATCGCAATGCCAAGAAAGCCTTCTTCGACGGACTGCCCAAGGGAGCCTTTGCCATAACCAATGCCGACGACAAGAACGGCATGATTATGGTGCAGAACACACAAGCCACCGTGCGCACCTACTCCACCCGCACCGTAGCCGACTACAAAGGCCGCATTCTGGAGGAGAGCATCGAAGGCATGCTGCTCGACATCGACGGACGCGAAGTAAGCGTGCGCTTTGTCGGCCGTTTCAACGTGTCAAACCTGCTGGCAGTATACGGTGCCGCACTGATGCTGGGCAAGACACCCGAAGACACCCTGCGCGTGCTGTCAACGCTGCACCCCGTCAACGGACGTTTCGAGGCCATTCGTTCGCCCAAGGGCTTCAGTGCCATTGTAGACTATGCCCACACGCCCGACGCCTTGGTCAACGTGCTCACCGCCATCAACGAAATTGTGCGCGGCAAGGGCAAAGTCATCACCGTGTGTGGTGCCGGCGGCAACCGCGACAAAGGCAAGCGCCCGCTCATGGCACAGGAGGCAGCCAACCGTTCTGACCGTGTAATTATCACCAGCGACAACCCACGTTTTGAAGAGCCACAGGACATCATCAACGACATGCTTGCCGGCCTTAACGACGAGCAGAAACAAAAGGTCATCAGCATTGTCGACCGTCGTGAGGCCATACGCACAGCCACCATGCTGGCCCTGCCCGGCGATGTGATACTCGTAGCAGGCAAGGGCCACGAGCCCTATCAAGAAATCAAAGGCGTAAAGCACCACTTCGACGACCACGAGGAGATAAAGAAAGCCTTTGGCATCAACTAACCACCAACCAACACCCAATATTTCGCAACAATGTTATACTACCTTTTCCGTTTCCTCGAGCAGTTCGGCGTGTCGGGTTCGGGCATGTGGTCCTACATATCATTCCGTGCACTCCTGGCCCTCATTCTGGCCCTTGTCATATCGGCATGGTTCGGTGAGTACTTCATAAAGTGGATGAAGCGCCACAACATCAGCGAGACACAGCGCGATGCCAGCATCGACCCCTTTGGCGTGCAAAAAATTAACGTGCCATCAATGGGCGGCATTATCATCATCGTGTCGATACTTGTACCATGTCTGTTGCTCGGCCGTCTGCGCAACATCTACCTCATACTGATGCTCGTCACCACCGTATGGTTAGGCCTGTTGGGCTTTTTAGACGACTACATCAAGATATTCAAGAAGAACAAGGACGGCCTCCCCGGGCGCTTCAAGATAGTGGGGCAAGTGTTGCTCGGGCTGTTTGTCGGACTCACGCTCTACCTCAGCCCCGATGCCACCATACGCGAGAACATCGAAATGCAGCAACACGGCCAAACTACCGAAATTGTGCACAAGAGCCAAGCCGTCAAGAGCACCAAGACAACCATACCCTTTGTCAAGGAGAACAACTTCGACTACGCTGAGCTTGTAAGCTTCTGCGGCAAATACAAGACACAAGCCGGTTGGATAGTGTTTGTGCTTGTCACGATATTCGTCATCACAGCCGTATCGAACGGAGCCAACCTCAACGACGGCATGGACGGTATGGCCGCGGGCAACTCCGCCATTATATTCATAGCCCTTGGCATACTGGCCTACGTGTCAAGCCACATAGAGTTTGCCTCATACCTCAACATCATGTATGTACCAGGGTCGCAGGAGCTTGTCATATTCACCTGTGCCACGGTAGGCGCGCTCATCGGTTTTCTATGGTACAACGCCTACCCGGCACAGATATTCATGGGCGACACCGGTTCGCTCGCCATTGGCGGCATCATAGCCGTGTTAGCCATCATCATTCACAAGGAGCTGCTCATACCCATACTGTGCGGCATATTCCTGCTCGAGAGCCTCAGCGTCATACTGCAAGTTGAATGGTACAAGTTCGGCAAGCGCAAAGGCGTGAAGCAGCGCATATTCAAGCGCACGCCCATTCACGACAACTTCCGCGTGTTACCCTCGCAGCTCGACCCCGAGTGCAAATATCTGTGCAAGTGGCCGCATGGAGCATGGCACGAGTCAAAGATTACCATACGCTTTTGGATAACCACCATCATACTTGCCGCGCTCACCATCATTACATTGAAAATAAGATAACACAACAAGATAAGTAGGTGTTCAAAATTATTTTTACATTGAAAGTGCATTATCGGGGCGCAGATGTTCCCTTCGGGTGAGGGAGCATAGCGGGCTATGTGACCGAGGCCGAAGGGGACAGATGCGTCTCGAGAATGTGCTTTCAATGTGAAAATGACACCTGCTGATTGTATAAAATAATTTTGAACACCTACTTACAAATGAAACTAGTAGTATTAGGAGCAGCCGAGAGCGGCGTAGGAGCCGCCATCCTGGCCCAGAAAGAAGGGTATGAAGTATTTGTGTCAGACATGGGCAGCATCAAGCCGCGCTACAAAGCGATGCTCGACGCCCACCACATAGCCTGGGAAGAAGGACACCACACCGAAGCCAACATACTGTCGGCCGACGAGGTGGTAAAAAGCCCCGGCATACCCGAAACAGCTCCCATGGTGGCCAAGCTCATAGCACAGGGCACCCCCATACTCAGCGAGATAGAGTTTGCCGGCCGCTACACCGACGCCCGCATGATATGCATCACAGGCAGCAACGGCAAGACAACCACCACATCACTCATCTACCACATCATGCGCAAGGCCGGCATAGATGCCGGATTGGCAGGCAACATAGGCCACAGTCTGGCACTGCAAGTAGCCGAAGCCCCCCATAGCACCTACGTGATAGAGTTGTCGTCATTCCAACTCGACAACATGTACAAGTTCCGTGCCAATGTAGCCGTGCTGCTCAACATCACCCCCGACCACCTCGACCGCTACGACTTCAAGATGCAGAACTACGTTGACGCCAAGATGCGCATACTGCAGAACCAAACGGCCGACGACACCTTTGTATATTGGAAGGAAGACGAGCACGTGCCCAACGAGCTGCCCAAATACAGCGACCCGAGCGCCAAGTGCGGCTTTACCGACGAAGCGCAACCCGGTTCGGCTGGCTATGCGGCCAACGGCACATTCGTAGTCAACGCACCGGTACACTTCGAAATGCCACTCAGCCAGCTCTCATTGCCCGGCCGTCACAACCTGCGCAACTCGCTGGCAGCCGCCATAGCCTGCCTGGCCGCCGGCGTCAGCCCCGAAGTGGTACGCCAGGGCCTGTCAGACTTCCCTGGGGTGGAACACCGCCTCGAAAAGGCCGGCACCGTCAATGGCATACACTTTGTCAACGACTCCAAAGCCACCAACGTAGACGCCTGCTACTGCGCGCTCGAAAGCATGACCACACCCGTAGTACTGATATTAGGCGGTAAGGACAAAGGCAACGACTATGCCGAAATCATGCCATTTGTCAAGCAAAAGTGCCGTGCGCTGGTATATATGGGTGCCGACAACAGCAAGCTGCACGCCAATTTCGACGCAACAGGCCTGCCCACGGCCGACACCCACTCCATGCGCGAGTGCATGGAGCACGCCGTAGCCCTGGCACAGCCCGGCGACACCGTGTTGCTAAGCCCGTGCTGCGCCAGTTTCGACCTGTTCAAGAACATGGAGGACCGCGGCGAGCAGTTCAAGGCATGGGTCAAGCAGTATGGCGAGGCAAAGTAAGTAACCTACTACACACGTAACGAAACAAAAAAGCCAGCCTGGCAGCAAACAAGCAATGCAAGCCAAGCCAGAACGCTAAAAACAAGAAAGGACACAACATGGGTTTCTTTACCAGAAAAGACAAAAGCGAAAGCACCACACCGCAAACGCACGCCCTGCCAAAGTTTGAGGAGAAAGTCGAACGCGAAACCACGCGTCTCGGCTCCCTGTTCATGGGCGACCGCGTGATATGGATTGTCTACTTCTTCCTGTGCGTCATATCACTTGTCGAGGTATACAGTGCCGCCAGCACACTATCGTACAAGTCGGGCCGCTTTTGGGAGCCGCTTGTCAAGCAAGCCCTCTTCTTAGGCGCCGGCACCATCATCGTACTGTTGGTGCACCGCATACCATGCCGCATGTTCAAGATACTGCCCATACTGTCCATACCCCTTTCGGTGCTACTACTTATGATCACCCTGTTGTCGGGCGCAGCCACCAACGACGCGGCCCGCTGGATAAACTTAGGCTTCATACAGTTCCAGCCCTCCGAAATAGCCAAAGGCTCCCTCATCATCACCGTAGCCCTCATATTGGCACGCACCCAGCGTGAAAATGGTGCCGACAAGCGAGCGTTCAAAATAATCATGTGGGTAACCCTGCCCATAGTAGGCTTAATATTCACCGAGAACCTCTCAACCGCCGGCCTGCTCTTTGGCGTGGTGCTGCTCATGATGTTCATAGGACGCGTACCACTGGTGCAGTTAGGCAAGCTATTGGGCGTCATGACCCTCTTGGGCGTGCTGATGGGCGTGTTAGTATACCTGTCGTCTGACGTGCCCTTCCTCCACCGTTTCGAAACGTGGAAAGAGCGCATCGAGACACACTTTGGCGGCGATGAAGACACGCGAGACGCCGACCCCGCCACCTACGACATAGACAAAGGCGCACAAGTAGCCCATGCCAACATAGCCATTGCCACGAGCAACGGCATAGGCAAAATGCCAGGCAACTCCGTGCAGCGCGACTTTCTTAGCCAAGCCTTCTCCGACTTCATCTACGCTGTCATCATCGAGGAAATGGGACTTTGGGGCGCAGCCATCGTAGTATTCCTCTACATCATACTACTGTTCAGGGCCGGACGCATAGCGAGCCGTTGCGAGCGCAACTTCCCCCCCTTCCTTGTCATGGGCCTGACGCTGCTGCT
>OJML01001307.1_pt1 | contig 13278 bp, 9 predicted proteins | sample 1597221 | NCBI WGS metagenome assembly OJML01 (sample SAMEA2452123, study PRJEB22498) | human gut metagenome | biome: human feces; feature: human gut; material: feces | place: Australia | collected 2012 | reverse complement strand
AAAACTACCTGTCAAAACTTTTGGAGGCGAACGCATTTTGATGCGTCCGCCCTGAGTTTCGAACTTGTATCCGAAAGTACCGAACTTATGTCCGAAAGTTTCGAACATAGATTTATTCATAAGAAACAAAACAAATTCATTATAAATAGAAGACATTTTAAATGTATAATGAATGCACCCACAAAGACTGTTGTCTTAACTCCTTAACTCCATCAACTTCTCTAACTCCTAATCTCCATCAACTTTCCCTTTTGCGAAAGTTAAGTTAAAAACGTGTGAAGAAATCTGTATCATGTTGGCCGTTTAACGGCTTTTCGCACGATTTTTAATTGTTTTCGCACGATTTTAAGACGTTTTCAGCACTTGCAACCATCACTTTTTACTCTTAAGCACGTTTTTAGACTATTTATACACGGAATATAGCATTTTAGTCACAATTTTACCCTTTTCATGAAAATAATTAAAAAAATACTTGCATTTTAATAAAATTAATTATATCTTTGCCCCGTCTAAGAAGAAGTTTAAAACCTATCCTATTGGACGGCAGATTATCCATTAAGGAGATTTGCATAACATACTATTATTAACTTTATAAATTCAGAGAGTATGAAAAAATTATTGGTTATGGCAGCCATGGTGCTGTCTTCAGTAGGTGCTTTTGCACAGTATTCAGCAGGCGACATCACTATTCAGCCTAAGATTGGTATGAACATTGCTTCTGTTGGTGGCGACGTTGACGGCGACTACAAGGCAGGTTTGGCTGTTGGTGCCGAGGCAGAATATCACGTTTCTCCATTGATTGGTGTTAGCGCTGGTCTTCTTTATTCTCAGCAGGGATGCAAGTGGTCAGTAGAAAATGTTGATGTCAAGTGGAAGCCAGCTTACCTCAACATCCCTATCCTTGCCAACTTCTATGTTGCCAACGGTTTGGCATTGAAGGCTGGTGTTCAGCCAGGTTTCATGGTAGCAAAAGACGATGCAGAAAATGTTAATACATTCGACTTCTCTGTACCAGTAGGTATTTCTTACGAGTACATGAACATCTGCCTCGATGCTCGTTACAACATCGGTTGCACCAAGGTAGACAAAGATGTTAAGGGCTGCAACTCTGTTTTCCAGATCACTTTGGGTTACAAGTTCAAGCTCTAAGCTCAGAACAACAGGCTTTTCATAAGCCCATCCACCCTCTCGCTCCTTGCTGTGAGATGAAAACATAGCAAGGAGACAAAAGAAGGGCTGGATACTCGATAAAGTATCTTAGGATAGTTGTAAACTATTTTAAGATACTTTTTTTATACCCTTTATCGTGCTTTCATTTATGAGCAACAATTTTTATTTCATGACACTTTTCTCGCCATGGCTATTCCAAAGCAAGTTTAGTTCTGTTCATTTAGCTTAATGTAATTTCTCCACCGATTATATATTTCTATATTACTGACCTTATTTTTCCATAGAATAAAAAATACTATAAAATTTGTTTGCATCTTAATAAAAATAATTATACCTTTGCCCCCGTCTAAGAATAAGAAGTTAAAAACACATCCTATTGGACAGCAGAACATTCTTGTTAGTAAGTTTGTACAACACATTATTATTAATTTATAAATTCAGAGAGTATGAAAAAATTATTGGTTATGGCAGCTATGGTGCTGTCTTCAGTAGGTGCATTCGCACAGTATTCAGCAGGCGACATCACTATTCAGCCTAAAGTCGGTTTGAACGTATCTTCCGTAACTGATGACGAAGCTGGTTACATAGCAGGCTTCGTTGGCGGTATAGAGGGAGAATATCACGTTTCACCCATGGTAGGAATCAGCGCCGGTCTCCTCTATTCTATGCAAGGAGCCTCAGTTAAGGACGCAGAAGGTGACCCAAAATTGGAGATGAACTATGTGAATATCCCTATTTTGGTAAACGCCTATGTTGCAAAAGGCCTGGCACTGAAAGCTGGTATTCAGCCTGCATTCAACGTAAGCAACAAAGTAAAAGTTGCCGGCATCAGTATCGACTACGACAAATACGCACCAGAAGGAGCAGAGATAAAGACTTTTGATTTCTCTATTCCTGTAGGAATTTCTTACGAGTACATGAACGTTTGCCTCGATGCTCGTTACAATATCGGTGTATCAAAAATTGCGGATGGTGATTCTGGCCGCAACTCTGTATTCCAGATCACTTTGGGGTACAAGTTCAAGCTCTAAGCTTTAGCGATGGCCCATGACAGGCATTTTCAGTAGAGCCTGTCGCTTATTCATAGAGATGCCCCCGCAGACTCTTCCCCACATCAAGGAAAGTCTGCGGGGGCTCTGTTTTTATAGCTCATTAAGAGGACATTAGTAAACTTTAGCAATGAAGTCTTGGCTGTATCAACAGAAAGTAGTATTTTTGCAGAGCAAAAAACAACAACAAAACAAAAAAAAGGAAATGAATATATTAGTGACAGGAGCCAACGGACAGCTCGGCAACGAGATGAGAATCGTGAGCAAGAACACCACAGACCACTATCTCTTCACCGACGTGAACCAGGTGGAAGGCGTGGAAACCACTTACCTCGACATTACAGACATGGACGCCATACGCAAGATGGTGAGCGAGAACCACATAGACGCCATCATCAACTGTGCGGCATGGACCAATGTGGATGCCTGCGAAAACGACGAGAAGTTGGCAGCACTTGCAGAGAAACTGAATGCCGACGCTCCAGAGAACCTTGCCTTGGCAATGAAGGAGACAGGCGGACTGCTCGTGCAAATCTCCACCGACTACGTCTTTGGCAAGGAACCATACAATGTACCTTGCGGACCCCAGCAGAAGGGAACTCCTACAGGCGTATATGGTACAACCAAGCTTCACGGCGAACAGAAAATCATGGCAAGCGGTTGCCAGTATGTCATCATCCGCACCGCATGGCTCTACTCTGAGTTTGGCAAGAACTTCTGCAAGACAATGCTCAACCTCACTGCCACAAAGCCACAGTTGAAGGTAGTGTTCGACCAGTGCGGAACTCCAACCTATGCTCTCGACCTGGCCAATGCCATCCTCACTGTCATAGACAAGATAAAGTCGGCCGACGACAAGAGCAAATACACCGGCATCTATCATTTCTCTAACGAGGGAGTGTGCTCCTGGTACGACTTCACACAGATGATAGCCCGCATAGCCGGACACACACAGTGCGACATACAGCCCTGCTACAGCTCGGAATATCCTTCGCCAGTGGCCCGTCCTGCCTACTCCGTGCTCGACAAGCGAACCATCAAGGAAACCTTCGGCGTGAAAGTACCCTACTGGATTGACTCGCTCGAAAAGTGCATCGCAAACCTCCTTAAGTAACATTTTAAATAATAAATATAATGAAGCGAAATATCATCATCACAGGCGGCGCCGGATTTATCGGCTCACACGTTGTCCGTCTGTTCGTGAACAAATATCCCGAGTATCACATCATCAACCTCGACAAGCTGACTTATGCAGGCAATCTGGCCAACCTCAAGGACATCGAGGACAAGCCCAACTACACCTTTGTGAAGGGCGACATCTGCGACTTCGAGCTGATGCTCAAGTTGATGAACGACTATCAGGTAGACGGCATTATCCATCTGGCTGCAGAAAGCCACGTAGACCGCTCTATCAAGGATCCATTCACCTTTGCACAGACCAACGTGATGGGAACACTCTCGCTCCTGCAGGCAGCAAAGACCTACTGGGAGAGTCTGCCCGAAGGCTATGAGGGCAAGCGCTTCTACCACATTTCTACCGACGAGGTGTATGGCGCCTTGCAGATGACACATCCCGAGGGCGTGGCAGCACCATTCTCCACCAAGGCTTCAAGTGGCAAGAACCACGAGGCTTATGGCGAGGAGTTCTTCGTAGAAACCACCAAGTACAATCCCCATTCTCCCTACTCGGCTTCCAAGGCCAGCAGCGACCACTTTGTACGTGCTTTCCACGATACTTACGGCATGCCTACCATCGTGACCAACTGCTCCAACAACTATGGTCCTTACCAGTTCCCAGAGAAGCTCATCCCTCTCTTCATCAACAACATACGCCATCGCAAGCCTCTGCCCGTCTATGGCAAGGGTGAGAACGTGCGCGACTGGCTCTACGTGGTAGACCATGCCCGTGCCATCGATGTCATCTTCCACGAAGGAAAGGTGGCTGAGACCTATAATATCGGAGGTTTCAACGAGTGGAAAAACATTGACATCATCAAGGTGGTTATCAAGACCGTAGACCGTCTTCTCGGTCGCAAGGAGGGCGAAGACCTCGACCTCATCACTTACATCACCGACCGAAAAGGCCACGACATGCGTTACGCCATCGATTCACGCAAATTGCAGCGCGAATTGGGTTGGGAACCAAGTCTGCAGTTCGAAGAGGGCATCGAGAAAACCGTGAAATGGTATCTCGACAACCAGGAATGGATGGACAATGTAACCTCTGGCGACTATCAGAAATATTACGAGAACATGTACGGCAACAAATAAATTTGTCAAGCCAAGGCGTGAAAAATTTTGACTTTTTACGCCTTAAGACATGAGCTTGAGCATTACGCATAAAAAAATTGAGCTTTGAACATTGAATCATTATGAGAAAACAAATAACTCTCATAATGCTCAATATTCAAAGCTCAAAACTTATTGTGCTTTATAACGCTTTGGCTTTATCCTTCACGGAAGAAGTCGAAAGCCTCTTTGATTTCGTCGATGGTGGCACTTTGGTTGATGCGAATATCACCGATTCCACCCAACAAGGTAAAGTTGATGATGCCATCCTGATTTTTCTTGTCATGGCGCATCAGTTCTATCAGTTCGTCGTAGTCATCGCAGGTGATAGGAAGCGAGCCATAGTACTCCTTGATGAAGTTCACCGTCTGTCGCATCTTCTCCGTTGGGAATCCCGTCTTCATCACACTCAGATAGAGTTCCGGAATCAGACCGAACGCCACAGCATAGCCGTGCAGAACTGGCTTGCGTTTCAGTGCCCAGCTTTCAAAGGCATGACCGAAAGTATGTCCCAAGTTGAGCGCCTTGCGGATGCCGTGCTCATGAGGATCCTGCTCTACGATGCGCTCCTTTACCGCCACGCTATCGCCCACCATGCGTTGCAACTGCTGCAAGTCGGGATGAGCCAAGTCGAAGCCAACCAACTCCGCCCACATCTTTTCGTCCGAAATCAAACCATGCTTCAGCATCTCGGCATAGCCCGAACAGATGTTCTCGGCATCGAGCGTGCGCAGGAACTCAGTATCGAGAATGACAAACTTGGAGTCGCAGAACACGCCTATCTCGTTCTTCAGTCCACCGAAGTTGATGCCCGTCTTTCCTCCCACCGAAGCATCCACCATCGAGAGGAGCGTAGTGGGGATATTGATGAAGTTGATGCCACGCTTGAAAGTTGCTGCGGCAAAGCCACCCAAGTCGGTAACCATTCCACCACCCAGGTTTATCATGCACGAATGGCGCGATGCACCGCCCTCGCCCAACGACTTCCATACGTGTACCATCGTGTCGAGGTCTTTGTGCGTATCGGTGGCACCAATGGTAATGACCTTCGCATCCTTGAGCGAGAAATAATTTTTCACAACAGGCCAGCACTTGACAACTGTGGTTTCGTCGGTAAGCACAAAAATCTTGTCGTGCTCGCACTCTGCCAAGGCTTCGACTATCTCACTTTCGAGATTGGTAGAAATGATGACTCTCTGACTCATAAATTTATCAATATATTATAAATAATGTAATTCTTGCGTGCAAAGGTACGTATTTTTCTGCATTTTGATGCAAAAGAACACACTTTTAGCATTCTTTTCACACATTTTAGACTAAACCTTATCACAAAGGATGCGTCTAAACTATCAAGCGAACAAAAAAACCTATAAAATACAGAAATGAGAAAATCAGTACTCACCCTGCTCCTGCTATTCATCGCCATGATGATGCAGGCACAGCAACACCTCATCACGGGTGCCATTATCGACAAGGGAACCAACGACCCTGTTGAGGCATCGACCGTACAGCTGCTACGTGCAGACAGCACCTATATCTCAGGCGCCATCAGCGACGAGAATGGACTCTTCAGCCTTCAGGCTCCCGAAGACGGCAGCTATCTGCTCAAGATAACCAGCGTAGGATACAAGCCCACCGTAAGGCGCATCATGATGACCCAGGGCAAAGACCTCGCCATAGGCAAGATAAACATCAACGCAGAGGCCATCATGCTCAAGGCCGCCACCGTCACGGCCATGGCCAAGAAAGTGGTGCTCAAGGAAGACACCTTCGTGTACAACTCTGCGGCTTATCGCACACCCGAAGGCTCCACCATCGAAGAGCTCGTGAAGCGCCTGCCTGGTGCTGAGGTGAGCGACGACGGAAGCATCAAAATCAACGGAAAAGAAGTGAAGAAGATCCTTGTAGACGGCAAGGAGTTCATGACCGGCGACACCAAGACGGCCCTGAAGAACCTGCCCACCAGCATCATCGACAAGATCAAGGCATACGACGAGAAGAGCGACCTCGCTAAGGTGACGGGCATCGACGACGGAGAAGAGGAAACCGTGCTCGATTTCGGCGTCAAGAGAGGCATGAACAAGGGACTCATCGCCAATATGGACCTCAGCATAGGCACCAAGCAACGATACAGCGAACGAGGAATGGCGGCTTATTTCAACGACCGCAACCGACTCATGATGTTCGCATCAGCCAACAACACCAACGACATGGGATTCCCCGGAGGTGGAGGCCCTGGCGGATGGGGATTCAACAAGCAGGGACTCAACGCCTCGAAGATGCTGGGTCTGAACTACAACTACGAGAACAAGGACAAGCTCAAGATGGACGCCTCGCTGAGATGGAACCACAGCGATGGAGACATCAGCAGCACGGTGGCTTCCGAGAACTTCGTGAGCCAGAACTCGTCTTTCTCGAACAGCCGTGCCAAGAACTTCTCGCGCAGCAACAGCTGGGACGGACGTTTCCGCCTGGAATGGAAACCCGACACGATGACCAATATCATGTTCCGTCCATCGTTCACCATCAAGAGCAGCGATGCTCTGGCACGAAGCTTGTCGGCACAGTTTAACGCCGATCCTTACCAGATCACCAACGACCCGCTCGAGGACGCAGCACGTGCCGAACTGGGACTTGAGGACATAAGCACAAGCAAGAGTCTGTTACAGCAGGCTGGAGCTCTCGTCAACCTGCAGTCGTCGAACAGCATCAGCTATAGCGAGTCGGAAAACGTGAAAGGCATGTTGCAGTACAACCGCCGGCTCAGCGCCATGGGACGCAACGTCACCGTGCGCACCGATGCCAGCTACGGCAAGACCGATGCCAACAGCCTCTCACTCACCAATGCCTACATGTACCTTGTAGATGTGGCCAACGGCAACGAGACCGACCACTACAACACTTATCGTTACAACGTGACGCCTACCCGCAACTACAGCTACTCTCTGCAGGCCACCTATAGCGAGCCACTCTGGCGTGCCACCTTCCTGCAACTGAGCTATAAGTTCACCTACAAGTATTCGAAGACCGACCGCTCCACCTACAACTTCTCCGACTTCAGCGATGAGGAGGCAAACCAGTGGGCTTCCATCACTCCCGAGTATCGTGGATGGGGCAACTACTTGGGCACTCTGCGCTCGCCTCTCGACGAGTACTTCGACAGCGACCAGAGCCGATTCTCCGAGTACAAGAACTACATTCACGAGATGCAGCTCATGATGCGGTTCATCCGACCAAAGTACAACCTCAGCTTCGGAGCTATGCTCCAGCCACAGAGGTCGAACTTCATCTACGACTATATGGGGCAGCACATCGAAACGACACGCAACGTCACCAACTTCTCACCAGCCCTCGACTTCCGTTATCGTTTCAGCAAGGTGAGCAACCTGCGCGTCAACTATCGCGGAACCACCTCGCAACCCTCCATGACCGACCTGCTCGACATCACCGACGACAGCAATCCGCTCAACATCAAGAAGGGAAATCCAGGACTGAAGCCATTGTTCACCCACAACTTCCGACTCTTCTACAACAACTATATAGAGAAGCACCAGCGAGCCCTGATGACCTTCGTCAACTTCTCGACGACACGCAACAGCATCAGCGACATGGTGACCTACGACGACAAGACCGGTGGACGAACCACACAGCCCGAAAACATCAACGGCAACTGGAACGCACGAGGAGCCTTCATGTTCAATACAGCCATCGACAGCGCTGGCGTATGGAACATCAACACCTTCACCACCCTTGCCTATACCAATGCCGTGGGCTATCTGAGCCTCGACGGGAAGACCTCGCAGAAGAACACCACCAAGCAGACACAGGTGGGCGAGCGAATCGCCATGGGCTATCGCAACAACTGGCTTGAGGTCAACCTCAACGGAACCCTTAACTACAACCATGCCCGCAACAAGCTTCAGGCATCGAGCAACATGAACACCTGGCAGTTCTCTTACGGACCGAGCATCACAGCCACCATGCCCTGGGGCATGAGCCTGAGCACAGACCTGAGCGAGAGCAGCCGACGAGGATACAGCGACAAGTCGATGAACACCAACGAACTGGTTTGGAACGCCCAACTCTCGCAAGGCTTCCTCCGTGGCAAACCCCTCACCGTGATGATCCAGTTCTACGACCTGCTGCACCAGCAGAGCACCTTGAGCCGTGCCCTTACTGCCATGTCGCGCACCGATACCGAGTACAACAGCATCAACTCTTATGCCATGCTCCACGTCATCTACCGACTGAATATCATCGGAGGCAAGCAGGCACGCGAGACGATGATGTATGGCGGACGCCCCGACTTCCGCGGACGCCCCTTCAATGGCGGACGACCTCCCATGGGACCACCTCCAGGAGGCGGACATCGCCGCTTCTAAGTTTAGAGAAGTTGAAACCCATATACATGATGCCCAGAACCATTCGTCATCGTTGGTTCTGGGCATATTTTTGTCTCATTGGCTCTAACATCTCTACACCTTTCCACATCCGTCAGTTTTAATTTTTGTAAAATAATCTTTAAATAACTATAATTATACAGTAAGAAAACTATAACGATACAAATATTTTCCTAACTTTGCAACCACTTTTTATTATAACAGAAATGAAACATCGTATTTTAAGCATGACAATGTCACTTTGCCTCACCTGCACGATGGGAGCGCAAAGTGCCGAAAAGATTGTACCCATCAAGTATGGAAACATGGATAATTGGGTTATCAGAAACATCAAGGAATCAGGTATTATCGGCGGAAACAAGAAGGTGGTTTATGCCGTAGGTCCGTCGATGACCATCAATGGCAATACCCCCTACACCAACAAGGGCGGCTCGCCCTGGGGAACCTCCAATGTGCTTGCCCACGTGTCTGGTATCTATAAGACCAACAACTCGGTATATCGCGACAAGCACGAGAACGGCCATTGTGCCAAGCTCGTCACCCATATCGAGAAGGTGAAGGTATTGGGACTCATCAATATCAAGGTGCTTGCAGCAGGCTCGCTCTTCCTGGGCGACGTGCGCGAACCCATCACCGGAACCAAGGACGGTCCTAAGGCCATCAACTGGGGCATTCCTTTCACCCATCGTCCCAAGGCGGTGCGTTTCGACTATAAGACCCTGTTGCCCAACTCAGCCACCCGCATCAAGCAGAACGGCTTCAGCAGTGCATCGAAAGTGGCAGGACGCGACTATGCTGTCGCCATCCTCTATCTGCAGAAGCGTCACGAGGATGCCCAGGGCAACATCACGGCCAAGCGTGTGGGCACCATGGTGGTGAAGTACAGCAAGAGCACCAATGGATGGGTGAACGACGCCACCTACACCATCCACTATGGCGACATCCGACACATGGCAGGCTATGACGCCTCGCTCATGGGACTTCGTAATTGTGACTATGCCCGCAACAGAAAGGGCAAGAGCGTCATCATCAAGGAGACGGGATGGGCTTCGGCCAACGAGACCCCTACCCACCTCATCCTGCAGTTCTCTTCCAGTCATGGCGGAGCCTATATCGGAACGCCCGGCAACACGCTCTGGATAGACAACGTGGCACTCGTATACTAACTGTTTATCACATATAAACACCCCTACACATTATTATATACATAACACATGAAGCAGCTTCTACTCTCATGCCTTACATGCCTTCTCTTGCCTACTCTTGGTATGGCAGGGGAGGCTGACTCTACCTTCACGCCACATACCGGGATGGAAAAAGAGGAAGTAAAAATAGGAAAAAAGGTGGACGAAAATGTGGAAGTGAAGGTGGAAGCGAAGGCGGACGAGAAGGCGGAAGTGAAGAAGAAATCGCTCATCACCCGTTTTCTCGACTACTTCAACGATGCCAACAAGAAGAACGACAAGCGGTTCGACTTCAGCATTATCGGAGGCCCACACTATGCCACCGACACCAAGTTGGGCTTAGGCTTAGTGGCAGCAGGCATCTATCGCTCCGACCCAGCCGACACGCTCCTCCTCCCCTCCAATGTGTCGCTCTTTGGCGATGTCAGCACGGTGGGCTTCTATCTGCTCGGTGTGCGCGGAACCCACATCTTCCCCCACGACCGTTACCGTGCCGTCTACACGCTCTACTTCTATTCCTTCCCCTGCAAGTTCTGGGGCATGGGATACGACATGGGCGACAACGACGACAACGAGAGCGACATGAAGCGATGGCAGGTGCACGTGAAGGGAAGCTTCCTGTGGAACCTTGGCAGCAACCTCTTCCTCGGTCCGTCTTTGGCCTACGACTACATCATCGGCAAGCACATCGAGCGCCCCGAGCTCTTGGCAGGAATGGACCGGCATACCGACAACTATGGCGTGGGATTCACCTTCATGTTCGACAACCGTGACAACCTCACCTATCCCCACCGGGGTTATTACGTGAACCTCACCCAGATGTTCCGTCCGCGCTTCATGGGCAACGACTATGCCTTCAGCACCACCGAACTTCAGCTCAACGCCTACCAGCAACCTTGGCGAGGAGCCGTACTGGCCGAGGATCTTCGTTCCACACTCAACTTTGGCAATCCCTCATGGGGCATGATGGCACAGACAGGAGGCAGCAATGCCCTGCGCGGATATTACGAGGGAAGATATCGCGACAAGCACATGATAGAAGCCACTGTCGAACTTCGCCAGCACGTGTGGAAACGCAACTCGCTCACGGCCTGGATAGGCGCAGGAACCATCTTCCCCAAGTTCAGCCAGATGAGAAGCCGTCACATCCTGCCCAACTTCGGACTGGGCTATCGATGGGAATTCAAGAAGAACGTCAACGTGCGTCTCGACTATGGTTTCGGCAAGGGCGGACAGAGAGGATTCCTCTTCAATATCAACGAGGCGTTCTAAAAGCAAACAACACACAACATGAAATCATTCAACAAAATCATATACTGGTATGCCGTCATCGCGCTTACCGTGCCCAATGTGGCCCTTTGTTTCACCGAGCACCTCAGCACATGGGCAGCCCTTGCCAACACCGTGCTGCCCTTTGGTGTCTACATGGCTCTGATGAGCATCTGTCGCAAGCCGGGCAAGATGGTGTGGTGGCTCTTCCCCATCATCTTCTTTGCGGCTTTCCAAATCGTGTTGCTCTATCTCTTCGGCAAGGGCGTCATAGCCGTGGATATGTTCCTCAACCTCGTAACCACCAATCCTGGCGAGGCCATGGAGTTGCTCGACAACCTCATTCCTGGCGTGGCGAGTGTCTTCATCCTCTATCTGCCCCTGCTCATCCTGGGCGTGGTGTCCATACGGAGCAAGAAGCCACCTGTGCTGTCCTCTGCCCTCAGAAAGCGATATGCCCTGTGGGCTTCAGCCTTGGCCATCGTGGGATGCATCCTTGTTGCCACGGCCTGTCTCTCCCGTTCTTCCGAAAACACACAGCTCGACGACCATCACGCCCCACAATATAGCGTGCTCAACGACCTCTACCCCGTCAACGTGTTCTATAACCTCTACCTTGCCGTGAAGCGCAACAACGCCTCCATCCACTACAAGGAGGCATCTGCCCGTTTCCGCTTCGATGCCAGGCCGTCCCATCCCGAGGACTCCTGCGAGGTCTACGTCATGGTGATAGGCGAGACGGCACGAGCCATGAACTTCAGTCTCTATGGTTATCAGCGCGACACCAATCCACGGCTCAGCAAGACCCCGGGACTGGTGACGTTCAGCGATGTCACCACCCAGTCGAACACCACCCACAAGAGTGTGCCCATGCTCCTCTCGCAGGCTTCGGCCTCCGACTTCGAGCGTCTCTTCCACGAGAAAGGCATCCTGCAGGCATTCCGTGAGGCTGGTTTCCACACCGTGTTTCTGAGCAATCAGCGCCCCAACCACTCGTTCATCGACTTCCTGGGCGAACAGGCCGACCAGTGGCTCTTCCTCAAGACGGGCGATGCCAACCCCGCTGGCCGTGAGCTGGCCGAAGCCCCGGGCAAGGACGGCAACTACTATGATGCCGACCTGTTGCCCATCCTCGACAGGATACTGGCCCGGAAGCGCAAGAAGGAATTCATCGTGCTCCACACCTATGGCTCTCACTTCAACTACATGGACCGCTATCCCCGACAGATGGCGCATTTCCAGCCCGACACGCATTGCGAGGCCAAGAAGGAGAACCGTCCCGACCTCATCAACGCCTACGACAACACCATCCGCTATACCGACCTTGTGCTCAGTGGGGTGATAGAGCGCCTGAGAGCACACGGAGGCATGAGCGCCATGCTCTATACGAGCGACCATGGCGAGAACATCTTCGACGACAGTCACAAGCTCTTCCTTCATGCTTCGCCCCGAGCTTCGGAGTACGAGTTGCATGTGCCCTTCCTGGTATGGACATCGCAGAGCTTCCAGCATCAGGAGCCAGCCGTGGCACAGGCTCTCTCCGCCAACCGCCACAAGCAGGCACAGAGCAGCCGTTCCGCCTTCCACACCATGCTCAATATCGGGGGCATCAGTACGCGTTATCTGCAAGCACACATGTCATTGGCAAGCTTGCAATATAAGCCAGCTCCCCTGCTCTACCTCAACGACCATAATGAGGCTATCCCACAAGCTGAATGTGGATTTTAGGTTATTGAACTTGCCAAAGTTCAATTAGGTTATTGAAGTTTCGCAAGTTTTTCCCCACACGCCCTGAAAGGGCAGAAGCTCTTAGCCCAGGGCAGCGCCCTGGGTAATTACGGCAGCAAACCTGTCGCCCTGTAAGGTAGGGTGTTCAAAATCTATCAATTTTTTGACACGTTTTTTGCACCGAAATAC
>OJML01001306.1_pt1 | contig 13300 bp, 19 predicted proteins | sample 1597221 | NCBI WGS metagenome assembly OJML01 (sample SAMEA2452123, study PRJEB22498) | human gut metagenome | biome: human feces; feature: human gut; material: feces | place: Australia | collected 2012 | reverse complement strand
TCATGTTACTTTGTTATTTATTCTACTTATTGTCATTTTGCGAGATTTGTTACTCGCGGTGCAAAGATACGAAAAATAATTGGATTTGTTACCCAAAATAAGAACCAATTACGAACCATTAACTATGATAAATAATAAAATTAAATGGCAAAGTAACAAACAAATAACAAAATACATACTTTATTAAATACTTGCTATATGCTGTATATATTGGTATTTACGCGCGATTTCTTATCATTTTGATTGTTGCATGAGATTTGACGTTGTATTGGCGTTGCTTGTCTGCGGCTTTTTGTTTTCGTCGTTATACACACCTTCAAGCACGTTGGCAAAGTTGTCCTGCTTCATCATCCAGTCGAAGTTGGCCACCCAGCCGCTGCCTTTCCTTCCGTTAAGCACGTCGCTCTTCATGGCGTTGTCTATTGCCCGGTAAACCACAGCAGCATCGCCCCCATGCTCTTTCACCCGTTGCATGATCAGGAGCTGCCTGTTCTTCGTCACTATCGTCAGGCGACGCATGGCGCTGCCGCTCTCCTCACACTTGTCGTTCCAATGCTGCTGTATGTCTACAAACATCGGATCCAAAGGTTCACGCTCTTCTTCATCAGGACAATCAGAACAGCCTGCTGCCGCCGCTGCCGCTGAAAAAGGCTTGCCCTTTTTCTTAGAAGCTTTAGCTTCTTCTTTTATTATATCATTATCATTATCATTATGCATCGACTTGCATCCGTTTGCATGCTTTTGCATCGTTTGCATGCTTTTGCATACATTTGCATTGTTTGCATTGTTTGCATCGTCTGCTGCTTCTTTTTCTTTGCCCCATCTCTTGTTTGCGCTTTCCCTTCTCCGTTCGCATGTCTCCTTGTATTTCAAGCGGTTAGCATCCATATCACGTTTTATGAAAGAGAACGCCATCTGTATGTCTGGAGGCAGTCTTTCAACCTCTTCTTCGCGGTTGTAAAGGAACAAAGCACGCAACAATTTTCCTAATTTTTCATCATTCAGACCTGATAGGATGTCATAATATGATGCGTAGAGAATGAAAGATTTTTCCATAATTCTTGCGGTTTTAAGTTCTTTTTCTTATCCGTTTTCAAGTCTATCCAAAAGCATGCAAAAGCATTTTGTGTTTGCATTTGCAAACTTTGATGCAATTGCATGCTAAAGAAAGCAGATGCATGCAATTGCATGCGAGCGCGTCCTGTTGCACGCCGATGACGCAAGGCGTTGTTGATTATTTTCCCCATATTGTTTGTTGTTTTGCTATTCTTTAAGCTCAAGGGCTTTGTTTATTCCATCTACGCGCTTTCTGACACGTTCTTCTCTTAGCTCAAGATGCACATCGAGGTCGCATCTCATTATGAGGCGTGATATTTCGGGGCGTGTGTCCTCGCTCTCCAAAACACATTCTCGGAAGTCGGCCACTCCGTGATTGAAGAAAATCTCGTAGTAGTGATCGCCTACATGAGGATAGTGATAGAAGCGTCCGTCAACATCCCATGCGATACGATGGTCACGAAGAGCCTTACGGTAGTCGGCAAAATCCTTGGCTGTTGCGAGACGGAGGTGATAATTGCCCTTTCCACCGCCCGGAAGATTGTCTATTAAATCGCCGCCTGATGTGCATGAATGAAACTCGGAATCGTGAAAATCGTCATAAGGCGAATAAGCTTCCCAATGGGCAAATAACTTGTTGTCTTTTGGATTTATGCCATGCCAGAAGAAGATCGTGCGTCCTACACATCCGTCAATAGTCTTTACAACAAGGTCGTTACGCTTGAACCACGGACCACGGTAGATGGACAGTTTTGCTTCCAAGATTCGTGTGCTGCCGTCCTCTTGGTTGGCGTAGAAGGCGCTGACATCATCCTTTTCGAAATATTTGCAGGAGGTTTCTACTAACACCAGGTCATTATTGACTCCACAGTCGAAAGCCTTGACTTCGCAAAGGCGGCCACTTCCGCAAACTATCTTGAAGGGTATGCCTTTAGCCTTGTATGTCTCATATCGTTTCTTGGAGAAACGTTCAATAACGATGGTGTCGTTTTCACACTGTTTGTTGCTTGAGTTAGCCTCAACACTTTTCTTTCCCATATTGTTTGATGTTTAAATGAATAATTGGCGAGAGAGCCGTTTCAAAGCCGTCTGCCGTGTCTTTTCTTTCTGCTGCGGACCGACAGGTCCTCTTGTCGTTATAAAAGGCCGTATGGCCGTTTGTGGGGATGCGTGGAGTCGAACCACGCTTCTGAAAAACCAGCTCCTGAGCTTCGCTAAGCTCTCGTTTGCGCTCTATCCGTGCCGCGCCCGGCATCCCCGTTTGTCAAGGCCACCTTCACAGGCCGCCTCAACGTTTTAGCAAAATTAATTCACATATTTACTTTTATATGAGTTTTAAAGGAACAGCTGCCTTCACAGGTAGCTGCTACTATACAACTAAAAACCTTAAACATTGCCCACGCCTGGGCTTCTTTAAAAATAATTAAATAAGCAATTTATCGAGGGGATGCATGGAGTCGAACCATGCTTGGGCCAAACGTTGTGCGCTCTATCCGTGCCGCGCCCGGCATCCCCGTTTGGCGAGACGATCTTCACAGACAGCCTCAACCCTTTTGTTTTATCTTTAAATAACTAAAAACCTTTAAGCGGGGATGCGTGGAGTCGAACCACGCTTGCCCTAATTTCCTACGCTTTTTGCGCTCTATCCGTGCCGCGCCCGGCATCCCCGTTTGTCAAGGCGACCTTCACAGGCAGCCTCAACATTCTTTCAAACACTAATATGGTTAAAGATGAAAAAAAATCTTTCCTTCCCACGCTTGGGTTCTTCGTGTTCTTTTATTAAAACAAACAAAAAATTATGTAATCATAATCCTATATCCGTCATTCCTCGACAAGCAGTATGTCGTCGATCTGCCGGTGTCTGGCAAACCACACAAACAGGCGCACATCAATGTGCAACAGCACCAAGGCTGCAACCTTTGAGCCGATGAAGATCAGCCAGAAATGTTCTTCTCTCGGCGATGGCAGGGCTATGATGTTAAGCGCAGCCAGCAGGGCGACGGCTCCCATGAGCCAATAACGCCAGTTCTTTACTATCTTTTCCATACTGTTTTCCTTTTTATTGGCGTAACACGCCGTTTTATTGATGATAAATCATTTTCCAACACTTGATAATCTCGGCTCCCGTCGTCACACGCACCCGTCCGAGCTTTCGTCTTTTAAAATGGATGTATCCCTGGGCTGCATACCTTGCCACGGTGTGCCTGTCTACATGCAGCGCCCTGGCAGTCTGTGACAGGTTGTAGAAGCCCTCGGGGTTCACGTCAGGTTTAGCTATTATCATTGTCTTTCTTTTTAAGCTCCACAACGAGCCATGCCTTCTTTATCTCTGTAAGCGAATACCACACGGCGGCGTTGCGGGCCTTTCCCTTCTTTATGGGCGTAACCAAGCCAGCCTCAACCCATCGTTTCAGCGCTGTCGCCTGATAGCCCCTTTCTACGAGAAACCTCTTTGCCTCGCTCTGCTTTATGCGGTCAGTCTGCGGCTCCCTGCTTTTCAGGAAGCCTTGTATGCCAGCGTCAACGGCTATCGTCACCAATCGCTGAAAGTCTGTTAGGCTGATGTTCATGTTCTACACGTTGTTAGCTATTCTTACTTTACCCAGAAGGGTGTCCACTGATACTCTGTATTTTTGGTAGCCGACCTCCGCGTTAAGGCTGCCGGCTATCGTTCTTAGCGACGACACGTTGGTGTCCTTTATGGCGAGGGTCTTGATGTCGCCCTCTGCTATGCCGCGGAACATTGCCTTCAGACAGTCTTTCCGCGGCTTGTAACGTCCTCTTTTCTTTGCCATCATATTATCTGTTTTCTTCTTTTTCGAGATTTTCACCCCTACTTTGTAAATGTGCTATTTCGTCATAGAAAAATTCTCTTTCTTCTTTGCTCATGGCATAACCTTTAATTAATTTAATCATGCATACATTAAATTTGCCGTCCAAGGTAACAGCAATACTGCGCAAAAATTTAGCATGATTTTCATTAACAGTTTTTTCTGCTACTCCTAAAACGCCGTCAACCGCAAGATCCATCTTCTCCCAAAGATCTTCAAGCTTTTTTCTATCCTCTTTCCGTTCTTTCTTAATGCGGTCCCGTTCTTTCTTAATGCGGTCCCGTTCTTCCTTCAGCCTGTTGATGCTGAACGCCAGGCTGTGATACAACGCGTTGACGAGGGTCATGTCTTTGCAGCTCTTGTAAGCAGCGCAAAAGCTTTGCTTGTCCATCTCGGCGCCTGTTGCCATGTACAGTTCGTGAATTTTGTCAAACTCTTCTTCTGTCGGGTTGATGCCCGTGAGCTCCGTGAATTCCTGTTTTGTCATATCTTCAATCTTTTTTTGTTATGTTCTTGGCTGCTGCCTTGGCTTTTTCCAGCAATAATCTTCTGTCGTCGAGGCTTAGCTTATAATCACGTTCCAACATGCGTTGAGCTACCAAATTTTCACGTTCAAAGCTTTTAAAGGAGTCGTCACTCCTGTCTGGTAATAAAGTAATCAAGTACATGTAGATAAATTCTACAATGAAAACAAAGTTTCTATCTTCACCCTTGCCGTATATTATACAAACTTCTCCTTCGGTTATAGGTGTATAGTCTTCCATGCCCAGCTTCTTACAGTCCTCTTTATCAACAATCTTAGAAAAGGCTTTTGACAATTCTGTCAATTCCGTACACAGCCCGTTGATGATTTCAAACTCTTCGTCTGTCGGTTTCAAACCCGTGAGCTTCGTAAATCCTTCTTTTGTCATATTGTTCGTTTTTTTATTTTATATTCTACTTGCCAAATCAAAAACATTTTGTATATTTGCAAATGTATTAATGATTTCGATTGCAAATTTAGAGATAATATCTAAGACAAAAAATCTTTATCTAAGATTTGATGTCTATTTTTAAACATCTTAACACAACTTGCTAATATGAACGAGCGAATTAACATCTTTATACAAAGTTTGGGCATAACAGTGTCCGAATTTGAGCGTCTGTGCAATCTAAGCAATGGGGCAGTATCTAAGATGGGCGACAACACAAGAGTCGCAACTTTAGATAAAATATCTAAGAAATATCCGCTATTAAATACTGCATGGTTAAGAACGGGTGTTGGTGACATGCTTTCATCCTCATCGAACGCAAAGCCTCAACCATCGGCAAAAGCAGAGCGTCTTTCAGACGATGAGGCTTACAAGGTGCCTCTCGTTCCTATCTCGGCTCTTGGTGGTTCATTAAACGACTTCAACACTGCCGTGTGTCGCGACGACTGCGAAACGGTGATATCGCCGATAAAAGACATCGACATGGCCATCAAAATTTCTGGCGACAGCATGGAGCCTGAATATCCATCGGGTAGCACGGTGCTCATAAAGAAAATTAATGAACACGCCTTCCTTGAATGGGGCAAGGTTTATGTGCTTAGCACATGCAATGGCACGGTTATCAAACGCCTCATGCCCACCGACGACCCTAACAAGGTGCTCTGTGAGTCAATCAACCCCAAATATCCCCCTTTCGAGGTTAGCCTCGAACATGTTTATGGAGTATATATAGTAATGATGTGCATGAGTTTCAAGTAAAACAAGCTATATTTGCAATGGGAAACTTTAGTAAACAACAAGAAGAAAAGAAGGAGGCACGCAGCTGGGACAAGACGGTAAAAGAAACTTTAGCAAAATATTTCTTTGACCTGTCAAAACTTGTTTTTACAGCCATCGTTTTAGGTGGATTTGTGCCTCTGTTCGCCAACGAATATAATGCAGTAAATTGGATGGTTGTAGGCTACGGCACTTTCGTCTCCGTGTGCTTTGCCATCTTTGGATATAGAATTTTAAAAAACAAATAAGATGGGAACATTAGAAGCTTTTTTGGTAATCATGGCTGTTATAAGTGGTGGTCTTGTCGTTTGGTCATACACCAAATCGGGGAAGAAATGGCTTAACAGCCTTTAAGGGGGAATAGTTATGGCAGATTATATCGGTCTTATGGCAATAGGCATTCCGTGTGTATTGTTCATCATCTTCTCGATGACAAAGCACGGCAAGGAATGGATGCGCAGAAACAACATGTTGTAAAGAAACATGCATGTTTTTCCGCACCATTTCCGCAAAAATAAAATTTAAACATTAAGTAACTTATTGAACAACAGCGGGGTAAACCTCTTGGTGGTAATTAGTTTGTGGTTCTGAATGTCGTGGGTTCGAGTCCCACCTGCCACCCAAGATAAACCTCATAGATCAGAAATGATTTATGAAGTTTCTTGTTTTTAACAACTTTATCAAACAAAAAAAGTATGATAAGAAACGTCACACCAACAGATGCGAAGGCTATAACCGACATCTACAACCAGTATATCCTCAACACGACCATCAGTTTTGAAACAGAACCGCTAACGGCAGAACAGATGGGGGAACGCATAAAGGACATTTCAACAGAATATCCTTATTATGTGTATGAGAACGAAGACGGCACAATCGGCGGCTACTGTTATGCTCACCGTTGGAAAGAGCGCGAAGCCTACAGCCACACGCTTGAGACAACCATCTACCTTGCACCTGGCATAGAACGCCGAGGCATAGGCACACAACTCATGCACATGCTTATTGACGAATGCCGCCACCGTGGGTTCGTGGCCCTTATAGCTTGCATAACAGGCGACAATGAAGCAAGCATAAAGATGCATGCCTCGTTAGGTTTCGAACAGAAATCGTGCTTTGAGAAAGTGGGCATAAAATTTGGGAAGATGCTTGACGTGGTCGATATGGAACTTTTGCTGTAGATTGCACTCTTCTGAAAAAGGATAAAAGGAGGAATTGAAAAGGAGGAATGAGAATAGGAACACAAGGAAAGACAAAGCGAAACAAAGATAAAGACAAGAAGAACAGACAAAGAAAAAAAAATAACAGGAAGAAGAAAAGGATAGGAAAGAAAGAAAGAAAAGAAAGAAAAGAAAGGAAGGAAGAAGCAACAAGACAAAAACAAAAATTGAGAAGAAAATAAAAAAGCTATAAAATGAAGGCGAAATATTTGCGCCGTTCATTTTTTTTGCGTTCCTTTGTAAGCACAATGCAGACGTCAGCGAAAGAAGCGCAGACAGATGCAGGAAGTTAATCAATTTACAAACCTGTTTTTTTTGAATAATATGCCTAACGAAACAAAAAACCTTCTCGACGGCTCCTTTAATGTGAGGAAGGCCGTAATGTTTGTAGTGGCGGTGCTCATTGCCGCCGTGTTATGGTTCCTTCCTCTTGATGCCTACGGCATAGAGGGACTGACCGTCATACAAGAGCGTGTCATCGCAATCTTTGCTTTGGCCACCATCTTGTGGATAACAGAAGCTGTGCCGTCATGGGCTACATCGGTGAGCGTCATCGGCTTGTTGCTGTTCACCACCTCCAACAGCGCATTCAATTTCATGCGTAGCGGCATCGACAAGAGTGAGCTGCTTGACCACACGTCAATCATGGCTACCTTTGCCGACCCCATCATCATCCTCTTCCTTGGAGGTTTCATCCTTGCTATCGCAGCAACAAAGTCGGGTCTTGACGTTCTGCTTGCCCGCACCCTCATACGTCCTTTCGGAACCAAGAGCGAGAATGTGCTTTTAGGCTTCATCCTCATAACAGGCGTGTTCTCGATGTTCGTCAGCAACACCGCCACCGCAGCCATGATGCTCACGTTCCTCGCGCCGGTGTTTCGCACGTTGCCTGCCGACGGAAAGGGCCGCATAGCCCTCACGCTCTCCATCCCTGTAGCAGCCAACATTGGCGGTATGGGAACCCCCATCGGAACCCCTCCAAACGCCATCGCCCTTAAATATCTTAACGACCCCAACGGTCTGAACCTCAACCTCGGCTTCGGCGAGTGGATGGCTTTCATGATGCCGCTCACCATCGTCTTGCTCCTCATCGGCTGGATGTTGCTCAAGAAGTTCTTCCCCTTCACAAAGAAGACCATTCACCTCACCATCGGCGGTGAGCTGCAACACAACTGGCGCACCGTGGTTGTGGCCGTGACGTTCATTGTCACCGTTGCCCTGTGGATGCTCGACAAGGTCACCGGCGTTGGTGCCAACACCGTGGCCATGCTGCCCATCGTTGTGTTTGCCGTGACAGGCGTTGTCAACGCCCGCGACCTTCAAGACATCAACTGGAGCGTTATCTGGATGGTTGCCGGTGGCTTTGCCCTTGGTCTTGCCCTCAACGAGTCGGGCCTGGCAGAAAACGCCATCAAGAGCATACCGTTTGGTTCTTGGTCGGCAGTGGCCATCCTTATCATCTCAGGCCTCATCTGCTATCTGCTGTCCAACTTCATCTCGAACACCGCCACAGCCGCACTTCTCGTGCCTATCCTCGCCGTTGTGTGCAAGGGCATGGGCTCATCTCTTGAAAGCATCGGCGGCACACCAACCGTTCTCATCGGCATCGCCGTTGCAGCATCTGTGGCCATGGCCTTGCCTATCAGTACGCCTCCAAACGCCATCGCCCACTCTACCGGTCTGGTCAAACAGAACGAGATGATGAAGATTGGTGTTGTTATGGGCATCATCGGCCTTGTGCTCGGCTACTCTCTGCTCTTCATCCTTGGACAGATGCACATCTTCTAAAGACAAAAGAAGCTTTTAATAAAGACGAGAACATCATAAGAAGCAACAAAACAAACATAAAAAAAGTGAGCTTGTAACCATTATGGCACAAGCTCACTTTTTTATGTTAAACAAACTATTCTCAAAAGAAGCGTTATTTTTGCCTGTTGGTGTAACATAACGCCGCACCTATGGCCGTGCAAAACTCCGAATACTTAGGAATATGGAATTTCACGCCATACAACCGCTCGGTTGCAGGGAACACACGGCTACATTGCGGCAGCAACGTGAGGTTGCCGATCATCACAAAATCTTTTATGCCAGAGCCAAGTGAAGAGAGAATGGACGCGCTACAGATGCTCTGAAGCACCATCCATATCAGTCCGATGGCAATATCCTCACGCGAAGCGTTGCTCTTGGCGTTGCCGCAAAGCGAAGCAATAGCATCCATAGGTAGCCCCGGAAGAGGTTTGGCGCTGATGTCTTTTATCAGCAAGTTAATGTGTGCCACATCGCCCTCCTCAGCAAGCTTCGACACCTGCAAGATGTCGTCGGTCTTAAGCAACAAGCGCGACAGACCTTGCAGCGTTCCACCGCCAATACCTATGCCGCCGATGTGCTTAATGTCTTCACCGTCACACTTCACGATAGACGTGCCCGTGCCCATGCTCACCACAATCATGCGGTCGAGCTTGGTCTCATAACGCGCACCAAGACCGTCTGCTATAAACTCTTCTGCCTTCTCTGTGGGCAGATTATATATCGGCTCATTGATGTAAGCGCTACCCACACCCGTGAGCATGACCTTCTCAATGTCCTGAAGCTGTATCTTGTTTACATACAGAAATTTTCCAAAAGCGCCGTAGAGCGATGTCACGGGGTCTGTGGCCTTGATACGGATTGGCGACAACACCTTTCCTTGCTCCACAATTCCCACAATCTTTGTTGTGCTTATGCCAACGTCAATGCCTATTACTATTCCCACAATTCTTGAGATTTGGTTATTACAGGTTGCAAAGTTACATCATCCTACTGTAACGACAAAGAAAAAGCGACACTATCTTACGATGTGCCGCTTTCATTTCCTTTTTCTCGCCCCTACTTATAAACAAAATATCTTGCGTTTTGTCCTTTGCAGAAACGGTTCACCAGATTGATGATAAGCTCTGCTGTGGCCCGCACGGTGTCCTCATTGCCATCGTATCCGTTGACAAGCGCCACGAGGTGACGTGTCTGCAAGCCCATCTTCGTGCGCTCGTTGTCGCTTGTTGGCGTACCTACCCCACCCGTGTTGTCACGATACACAGGCAGACCGGCAATGTTGAGCATGCCACGACCGATACCCTCGTAAGGCTCGCCCTCACGTCCCACGCCGAGCGTGAGCGTGTCGCCGTCAAACTTGTCGCCATCGAAGCCACCAATGCTGTAGCCATATTTTATGCTTGCAAGGTTTATCAGGTCCACGAGCGTGTCTATCTGATAAAGCTTCTTGCCTTGCAGCATGCGGCGAATGAGAGCCTCCGACGACGGACGGTAGCGCGAAGGATCCTTGCCGCAAGCCTTATAGACGCGGCGTGTGGCAGCAATGGCGCTGATGTCTTTCAACGATTCGGTCGTCAGCGTCTGGCGAAACTGCTCACCAAGCTCATCGATAAGCTGCCACAGCTCCTCCGAATATTCGCTGTTCTCAACATCGGCCTCTACACAAGCTCCCACAAAAGAGGGACAGACCGACTCTATCTTGTCTTCTACAAATATTTTCATTATTCCAAATTTAAATGTTTCTGTTAAACATTTTTTCATGAATTATTAATCCTCAAACAGAAGCAGTTGCTCACCACCACCCTTAGACGAAGCTTTAGAGGTTTCTTTCTGAACATTGGAAGATGCAGAACCTTCATTTTGACTTTCAGAATGACCAGAAGAGCCTTCGGCTATAGAGCTTTCAGCCATAGAATCTTCGGCTATTGCAGAATCTTCTGTTGCAGAGCCTTCAATCATCTTCAGGAAAGTCTCCTCGTCCACGATAGCCACCCCCAACTTCTCAGCCTTTTGCAGTTTTGACGGGCCCATATTGTCGCCAGCGAGTATGAACGATGTCTTGCCGCTGATAGAGCCTACGTTTTTGCCGCCATTGCGTTCTATTATTGCCTTATACTCATCGCGGCTGTGGTGCTGGAACACGCCACTTATAACAATGCTCTTGCCTGCAAGCACATCGCTGCCACCTTGCTCCTCGCCCTTCTCAACAGCCATCTGCAAACCATAAGCACGCAGACGTTCCACGATAGAGCGGTTTGTGTCGTTATGGAAATAGGTTATTATGCTCTTGGCAATGACCTCGCCCACGCCCTCTACCTCAAGCAGCTGTTGCAACGATGCGTTCATGAGCGTGTCGATGTCGCCAAAATGTCGGGCAATAAGACGGGCAGAGGTCTCTCCCACAAAACGTATGCCGAGGGCAAAGACCACTCTCTCAAACGGCACCTTCTTTGAGTCGCCAATGGCTTTGACAATCTTCTGTGCCGAACGTAGCTTGCTGCCTCCAGCACTTATGTCCTCAACCTTTATGTCGTACAGGTCGGCGATGTTGTGAATAAGTCCACGACGGAAATATTCATCAACGGTCTCAGGTCCAAGCGAGTCGATGTTCATGGCTCTACGGGCAATGAAATGTTCTATCCGGCCCTTGATCTGCGGTGGACAAGCAGCATCGTTAGGACAATAATGTGCGGCTTCGCCCTCATATCTCACAAGTTCGGCACCACACTCGGGGCAATGTGTTATAAACTCAACAGGCTGCGCCCCTGGCTCACGACGGTCGGTGTCGACGCCCACAATCTTAGGAATGATCTCGCCACCCTTCTCCACATACACATAATCGCTGATGTGAAGATCAAAGCTGCGTATGAAATCTTCGTTGTTAAGCGTGGCGCGACGCACCGTGGTGCCAGCAAGCTGCACAGGCTCCATGTTGGCAACGGGCGTCACGGCTCCTGTACGGCCAACCTGATAGGTGACCTTGTCAAGGCGCGTGAGGGCGCGTTCAGCTTTAAACTTATAGGCTATAGCCCATCGCGGACTCTTTGCAGTGAAGCCCAACTGTCGTTGCTGTCGTAGCGAGTTGACCTTCAGCACAATGCCATCGGTAGCCACAGGCAGGTTTTTGCGTTCCGTGTCCCAAAAGTCGATGTAGGCATAAATCTCCTCAAGCGTCTTCACCTTCTTCATGCCTTGGCTTATCTTAAAGCCCCATGACGCTGCCGCCTGAAGATTCTCATAATGGCCATCCGACGGCAACTCCTCGCCAAGCAGATAATAGAGGTAGCTGTCGAGCTGTCGGCTTGCCACAAGTCGCGAGTTCTGACTCTTCAACGTGCCACTGGCGGCGTTGCGCGGGTTAGCAAAGAGCGGCTCCTCTGCTGCCTCACGCTCAGCGTTAAGACGCTCAAACACCTTCCACGGCATCAGGATCTCGCCACGGATCTCAAACTCATGGGGATAGCCCGTGCCGGGAAGCACCAACGGAATGCAGCGTATGGTCTTCACGTTTGCCGTAACATCATCGCCCTGCACACCATCGCCACGGGTGACGCCACGCACCAGCTGGCCGTCAACATAGGTAAGCGAAATGGAAAGTCCGTCATACTTCATCTCGCAGCACACCTCAAAATCCTCGCCACCCAGTCCGCGCTTCACGCTCTCATACCAGTCGCGCACGTCCTGTTGGTTATAAGTATTAGCCAACGAGAGCATGGGATACTTGTGCACCACCTGCTTAAACTCGCTGTTCAGGTCGCTTCCCACACGTTGCGACGGCGAGTTTGGATCCGCCATCTCAGGATGTCGAGCCTCAAGGTCTTGAAGTTCGCGCATGAGAGCATCAAAGTCAAAATCGGAAATATCCGGACTGTTGAGCACATAATACTTATAATTGTGTTCATGCAGTTCTTTCCGAAGCTGCAATATTCTTTCTTTCTCGTCCATATCTTTTTTATTTTAGGCAAAACGTTAAGACCTTCACAATCAGAGCATGTTGACCTCAGGTCATTTGTTTTTCTTCATAATCACATAAATCACAATTGGAGCGCCCACCAACGGCGTGACGGCATTGACGGGCAACACCCCTCCACCGCCCGGCAGCGAGCAAGCCATGTTGCAAGCCATCGCTATGACCGCTCCCATAAGCAACGTGGCAGGCACCAGCGACAAGTGGCTGTCGGTGCGCATGACCATCCGCGCTATGTGAGGCACGGCAAGCCCTATGAACGCTATCGGCCCACAGAACGCCGTCGTAACGGCTGTGAGGAAACCGACAAGCACCAGCGCCCCGTTGCGAACAGCCGCAATGTTAATGCCCAAGGCTGCTGCATAGTTGTCGCCAAGCCGCATGATGTCAAGACTCTTTGAAAGAAGCAACGCCACAAAAAGGCCCACCCCCACGGGCACGGCTATCCACCACAACTGTTCTGACGACACGTTGGCAAAGCTTCCCATGCCCCACAAGAGGTACGATTTCACGCCATCGGCCGTGGCAAAAAAGTTTATAACGGTTATAAACGCCGAAGCGACATAGCCAATCATCAGTCCGATAATGAGCAGAGCCACACCGCCACGCACGGCAAGCGAGAGCACAAACACCAACGCCGTCACAGCCATGGCACCAATGAAAGCCGCC
>OJML01001298.1_pt1 | contig 13353 bp, 8 predicted proteins | sample 1597221 | NCBI WGS metagenome assembly OJML01 (sample SAMEA2452123, study PRJEB22498) | human gut metagenome | biome: human feces; feature: human gut; material: feces | place: Australia | collected 2012 | reverse complement strand
CCGAGAGCGGAGGCTCGTCACTTTACCAGCGGCGGGCAGGACTACCTGTTCCAACGCAACCTATATGAAACGCGCCGGATGCTCTATACCTTGTATAATGCCATCGGGGACAACCCGGAAACATGGCAGAACGGCCAGCCGGTGAAATTTCCCAGCGGGAATGACAAGGTGAAGATCAACCTGACCATTCCCGCAGAGGTTACACCGCAGAGCTTTTGGCCGTGGCGCTCGGAGCAGATCACCGAGTTGTTTAATTCCTGTCCTCCGGGGACTTACTCTCTGGAGGCATGGAATGTCTACAAAAACGGCGTATTCCAGTACACGGAGTACAGCATCCATGTGAGCTGAAAAATTCATATCCACACGCAGGCGGTATGTGAAAAGCATACCGCCTTTTTTATATCCAAAAAATTCAGGAGGAACGTACTATGAAAAAACGATTGATCTCCATGCTGCTGTTGGTGGTCATGGTGTTGGGAATGCTCCCGGCCACGGCCCTTGCCGCCAGCAGTGAGGAGGAAGCCCTGGGCGAGGTCAATATCTACAACGGAGAGCAGAAGCTCTCTTACCTCTCCATCAACGGGCGAATCCGTGAGCTGATCTATACCTATTTTAACCATGTGGATGCCAACGGCAGGACGAAGGAGATCCCCGCGTACTGCGTCAATCCGAATACAACAGGTGTGCCGCAGACGGTAGGCCCCGGCGAGAGCATCAAATACATCGCCAAGGAAAAGGGCAACGATCCGAAGGTCATGGGCATCATCGCCAACGGGTATCCCACCCGTGGCCTTTCGGAGCTGAAGCTGGAAAACAAGTACCACGCCTACTATGCGACCAAGATGGCGCTGTGGTGCTACCTGCTCCCCAACTGGAACATCAACAACCTGAAGGTCAATCCCAATCTCACAGGAAAAGAGCTTCAGCGGGCGCAGGCTATTCTCGCCGCAGCCAAGGACATCTATGTGCGTGGCACGGCGTGGAGCAAGGTGCTATCGCCCCGCGTCACCGCAGCGGCTGACCGGGACACTGCTTATGCCGTTACAGTAGGCGGACAGCAGTACAAGCAACAGGTGTTTACGGTCCACTCGGATACCTGGGTGTGCGACTATGCCATCCGTGTTGCATTTTCGGACCCTGCTTCTGTTCCCGCAGGAACGCGCATCGTGGACATGAACAACAAGGATATTACGACGATCACCACCTCCGGCACCGGAGATGGCTATGATGGGAAATTCAAAGTCCTATATCCCGCCGCTGCGGTGGCAGGCAAGACCGGCAGCGTCCAGCTTTCCTTCTCTACTAATGTCTATCAATATGCGGTGTTCTATGCCACCTGCGCCGAGGTCAACAAGTACGGCCAGCTCCAGAATTATATGTGCGACACCGACCCAACTACCACAATGAAGCTGTCCACATACAGCAATTACAGCGATGGCGGTGAAGTGGAACCGCCCGACACCGGTCTGAAGATCATCAAGCTGGAAAAAGGTACGGATCCCCCGCTCAGCGGTGCCATTTTTGAGGTGGTCGATCCTGATGGAGCCACTGTCGGCACCTTCGCTACCGGCTCGGACGGCACCGTGACCATCCCTCTGACGCTGGCGGGGAATTACACTGTGTACGAGCGTGTCGCGCCTTTGGATCACCTGCTCAGTGATATGCCCACACAGAATATCAAGGTTGAGTACGGCAAGGTGGCGGAGCTGACCTGCTGGAATGAGCCTTACGGAACGCTTCGCATCGAGAAGCTGTCCGACACCGGAGCGCACCTGCCCGGTGCCATGGTGCAGATCAAGCACATCGAGAGCGGCGTGACCTACACCGCCGAAACCAATTTTGCGGGCTATGCCATCTTTGACAACATCAAGCCTGGTGCTTACGAGATCAAGGAGATCACCGCGCCCTCCGGCTGGCTGAAGGACGACGCCACCTATACGGCTTCCGTGGCCACCGGCGAAACGACGACCTTTTCTCTCGTGAACAAGGAACTGCCCGGTCTGCGGATCATCAAGTATGACCGAAAAAATATGGCAGCCATGTCCGGCGTCACCTTCGAGATTTTCCGTGACAGCGTTTCTCTCGGCAAATTTAAGACGGACGAGTTTGGCGAAATCCTCTTGACCGATGCTGCCCCCGGCACCTACCGCGCCGTGGAGGTGGACACCGGCAGCGATGGTCACATCCTCGACACCACGCCGCAGGAGGTGGAGCTGTCCGCTGGTGATGGCATCAAGGAGCTGCTGTTCTTCAATGATGTGAAGCCCGGTATGCGCCTCATCAAAGTGGACAGCACCGATCCAAGCAAGGTGATTCCCAACGCAGTTTTTGAAATTAAGTCCGTGGTTGGTGATTACGGCCCCAAGGAGTTTACCACCGACCAGAACGGCGAGATCGACCTTTCCAAGCTGCCCACCGGCGCGTATGTGGTGACGGAAAAATCCTGTGAGGGCTATATCATCGACCAGGCCCAGCGTATTATTCAGCTTGACGCCAACGAGGACGCACAGTTTGTTTTCACCAACACCATCAAGCCTTCGTTGCAAATCATCAAGACCAGCTCGGACGGGAGCCGCCTGAAAAATGTTCATTTCCGTATTGCCAAGATCGAGGACGGGACGCATTATCTCGACCGCACCACCAATGAACAGGGCGAAATACTGATTGCTGATTTGGAACCCGGTGTTTACTCCGTCAAGGAAACCGCCACGGATTCCTCTCATATCCTCGACCTGCGGGAGTATCACATGGAACTGTTCGCAGGCCGAACCAGCACCCTGACCATTGAAAATCAGAAGCGCCCCAACCTGACCGTCTACAAGCACGACGCCGATACCGGTGAGCCGATTGCGAACACTGTGTTTGAAGTCCGCGCCGCAGACGGTCACAGCGTCGATCAGATCAAAACAGACAGTGAGGGCAAGGCGGAGCTGAAAAATTTACTCCCCGGCATGTACGAAATCTCGGAAAAATCCGTGCCGTCGCCGTATCTGCTGGACGCGCCCTCTCAGCTTGCCACCCTCTACCCCAACCGCGACCACACCGTGTATTTTGAAAACCATCAGAAGCCCGCGCTGACCGTCAAAAAGGTGGACAGCGTGACGGGAGATCCCTTGCAGGGCGCGAAATTCCAAGTAATCTACGCCAGCAACAACACCGTTAGCGGCGAAATCAATGACCTCGGCACCTACTATACCGACGAGCATGGTCAGTTCCAGCTCACCGGTCTGCGGGACGGCTGGTACAAGGTAACAGAGCAGGAGCCGCCCACGGGGTACTCCATCAAGGAGGCCACGCAGGAGGTCTACATCAAGTCCGGCACCGGTAAAGTGCTGACCTTTGAAAATATTCCGCTCTCTGCCCTCGTCGTGTGGAAGTACGACAGCGTGACGGGCGCAGCGGTGCAGGGAGCTGTGTTTCAGGTGAAGTATCTGACCGGCACCTCCGGCACTGGCGGCACAGTCATCGGCACCTACAAGACTTCCGCCAATGGCAGCTTCACCGTGACGGGGCTGAAAGAAGGCACTTATATCGTCGAGGAGCTTGCCAGTGACAGCGGCCATGTCATCGACTCCGCACCGCAGACGGTCTACATCAGCGGCAAGCAGCAGGATGTGGTGCAGCTCTATTTTGGCAACAGTCCCAAGGGGGCATTGTTGGTAAAGAAAATCGACAGCGTGACCCACAAGCCCCTTTCTGATGTTGAGTTTTTCGTGACCACAGCGGACGGCAGCGTGGTGGGCGACGCCAACGGCAAATATATCACTGACAGCGCAGGCAGCTTTACCGTCAGCGGCATCAACCCCGGCACGACGCTGGTGGTGAAGGAAACCCGCGCAAGGGACGGCTATCTGCTGGACGATGCCCCGCAGACCGCAACCATCAAGGCAGGCCAGACCGTGACGCTGGAGTTCCGCAATCAGCCGCAGGGTTCTCTCATCATCAATAAGCTGTCCAGTGCGGATAAGAAAACACCCCTGGAGGGCGTGCTGTTCCAGATCACCTATTCCAATGGCAGCTATGTGGATAACGGCGCACTTTCCAGCAAGGGCTTGTACCGAACGGACAAAAACGGCCAGATCATTCTCAGCGGCATCACCGGAACGGTCATCGTGACCGAGGTGGAAACCATCAAGGGGTATCGCATTGACGATGCCTCCCGCAGTCAGACCATCGAAGTCCGCGCCAATGATACCCAGCAACTATGGTTTTATAACACGCCCGTTTCCGGCATCCTGATCCACAAAATTTCCAGCGCAGACGGAAAGGAAATCCCCGGTGTGACCTTCCTGCTCTATGACAGCACTAACACGCCGGTCGCACAGGCCACCAGCGATGACCACGGCTATGCTTGGTTTGAGGACTTGCCCGCTGGACGCTATTTCCTGCGCGAGATGGAAAACGAGGGCTATGTGCGGGATACGCAGAAAAAGACCGTCTATGTGAAGTCCGGCGAGACTACTGAGGTCGAATGGGAGAATACCCCCATCACCGGACAAATCCAAATCACAAAGCGTTCTGCGGACTACAACTCCACCAATGGCCTGCCTGCCGGGACGCTGCTGGAGGGCGCGGTGTTCGAGATCACCGATAAGGCCGGAAATGTAGTAGATACCATTCGTTCCAACAGCCGTGGACTGGCCATCTCCAAGCAGCTGCCGCTGTCCCGCTATTTCGTCCGCGAGGTGAAAGCGCCGGAGCATTACGGCATCAGCGAAAAGGAATTGACGGTCTATCTTGAGTATGAAGGTCAGATCGCCCGTCTTGAGGTGGAGGACAAGAGCCTCACTACTGGCGTGTCTATTACCAAGACCGGCCCCAAGGAGATCATGGCCAATCAGCCGGTTCGGTATGCGTTCTCGAATATCGCCAACACCTCCAATGTCAGCCTAAGTAATTTCTACTGGCGGGATACTCTGCCCGCGCAGGTACGGTTGGAAAAGGTTGTGACCGGCACCTATAACTTCCCCGGTACTTACAAAATCGTCTACCGTGTCAATGGGGGCGATTACCGCACACTGGCCGACAACCTCTCCACCAGCAAGAATTACACGCTGGCAGCGTCCTCGGTGGCGTTGGGTTTGGCCTCCAACGAGCGCGTGACGGAGATCATGTTCGTATTCGGACAGGCCCCGGCGGGCTTTAGTCGGGTCGAAGCACCCTATCTCCACTGTAAAGCTGTGGCCGGGCTACCCGCAGGTTCCTTTGTAAATGTAGCTGACGCAGGCGGCACCTATAACGGAACATGGGTGCAGGCGGTAAGCCGCTGGGTGACATCCGTATATGGAAAGCCCACTGTTCCTAAGCTGCCTCGCACGGGATATTGATGCTGTCGAAATGTGTCTCAAATTGAGCCGCATTTTAGAGGCCGTTCCTGAAAAGGGGCGGCCTCTTTTTGCGTAAAGGGGGATTACATGAGACGAAATCAAAATCAAAACCCGCTGCTTTGGCTGCTGCCTGTGCCGATGGTGCTTTGGCTGGCAGCGCTGCTGGCAACGGAGTACAAAGCAGGAATGACGGTGTTTACGCTGATGGGGCGGCTTTCATGGCTGATGGAGCATCCCTTTTCTGTGCGGTGGACGCCGCATACGCCGAAATTTATGCTGTGGGCACTGGCGGCCTATGGCTTTGCCGTGGCGCTATACCTCTCGACCCGCGAGAACCGCAGACCGGGCGAGGAGCACGGCTCCGCAAAATGGGGCAGCACCAAGCAGCTGAACGCCAAGTACCGGGACAAAGACCCGCGCAATAACACCATCCTGACACAGAATGTCCGCATGAGCCTGAACGGGAAAATGCACCGGCGCAATTTGCTCCAGATCGTGATCGGCGGCTCCGGCGCAGGCAAGACGAGGTTTTTTGTTAAGCCAAATCTGATGGAGGCAAATTGCAGCTTCCTTGTGACTGACCCCAAGGGGGAAACGCTCCGGGCCGTAGCGCCGCTGCTGCTCGAAAGGGGCTATGTTATCAAGGTGTTTGACCTGATCGAGCCATCCCGCTCGGACAGCTTCAATGCCTTTGCCTACATCAAGGATGATAAGGATGTGATGAAGCTGGTAAACAATTTCATCAAAAACACCACGCCCAAAGGCGCGCAGCAGAATGACCCGTTCTGGGAGCGCTCGGAAATCGCACTGGATACAGCTCTCATCCTGTACCTGATCCATGAAGCGCCCCCGGAGGAGCAGAACTTTGAAATGCTCATTTACATGATTGAAAACGGCGGGGCCAAAGAGGATGACGATGACTACCAATCTCCCTTAGACCTTCTGTTTGAGGCATTGGAGGAGGAATACCCGAGTCACATCGCCGTGCGGGAATATAAGATTTACAAACAGGCGGCAGGGAAAACCGCCAAGTCCATCTTGATCTCCGCAGCTGTGCGGCTGTCCGCCTTTATCCTACCGGAGATCCAGAATATCACCGCCAAGGATGACATGGAACTTGAAAAAATGGGAGAGCGCAAGCAGGCTGTGTTCGCCATCATCCCGGATAATGACGGCACCTTTAATTACATCGTGGGTATGCTCTACACCTGCGCCTTTCAGAGCCTTTACTATCAGGCCGACAAGGTACACCAAGGGGCGCTGCCCGTTCCCGTGCGAATGATGATGGACGAGTTTTGTAATGTCTCTCTCCCGGATGATTTTGGCAAGCTGCAAGCTACCATGCGCAGCCGCAACATCATGTCCACCATTGTTTTGCAGAACATTTCCGCTCTCAAAGCGCTGTTCAAGGACGATTGGGAGGGCTTGATCGGTAACGCGGACACTCTATTGTACTTGGGCGGCAACGAGGTCAGCACCTTCAAATATATCTCTGAGCTACTGGGAAAGGAAACGCTGGATACCCGGACGCGCAGTGTATCCAAGGGGCGCAGCGGCTCCAGCAGCGTGAACTACCAGCAGACCGGGCGGGAGTTGATGACCCCGGACGAGGTGCGGGCGCTGGATAATGACCACTGCATCCTGTTCATCCGCGGCGAGCTGCCGGTGATGGACAGAAAATATGACATTCTGAAGCACCCCGATCTGAAGCTGACAGAGGATGGCGGAGCCGCACCGTATATCCATCGCCCCGGCCTGACCTATGCGCTGGAGGACTTGCCGTTGTCCACGGACAGCTGGGAGTCCATTGAAATTATTGAATGAATAGGAGAATGACACCATGAAGAAGAATCGTATTCCGTCTGAAGCCGACCGCAGGACTATCCGGGCCGGGCGCTGCTATGGGGCGCTCGTTTTGACTGTGCTGGCCTGCGCTGCTCTGACCTGTTCTGCATTGGCTGCTGACGATCCCCTCACCATCGTCAGCAACCTGTCCGACTTTGTGTTTTCCATCATCAAGGCATTGGGCGTTATCATCCTCGGCTGGGGCATCGTGCAGGTGGGTATGTCCATCCAGTCCCACGATGCCAGCCAGCGAACGCAGGGCTTTCTGTGCCTGTTCGGCGGCCTGATGATCGCCTTTGCCAAGGAAATCTTGACCGCCATTGGCGCGGTCTAACGGAAAGGGGCAGGCCGTGGAGCCTGCCCCTCTTACTTCTCTGGAGAAATGGGGTGAAATTATTTGAATAACTGGATCGTCGGCAATCTGCAAGCGTCCTTTGATACATGGAACGAAAAGCTGACAGAGATATGGAGCCTTGTCACCACCACGCCGCAAGCCTTTCGCGGCGGCGAGATTTGGAACACCATCGTCACTATCAATGACGGCCTGAAAGCCTTTGGTTATGGCTTGCTGGTGCTGTTTTTCGCTATGAGCGTGTTCCGCTCTGCCGCCAGCTTCCGCGACCTCCAGCGCCCGGAATTTGCCCTGCGGCATTTCATTCGCTTCATAATCGCAAAGGTGGCCGTGGGAAGTGCCATGGAAATTATGACTGCTGTGTTCTCCGTGTGCGGCGGAGTAGTGCAGTCCATCATGGGATGTATTGGCGGCATGAGCGCCGCCAGCGTGACACTGCCGCAGGAGATAGCTGACGCTATCGAAGAAGTGGGCTTCTTTCAGTCCGTCCCCCTCTGGATGGTCACATTCTTGGGGAGCCTGTTCATCACAGTATTGTCATTTATTTTGATTATGACCGTCTACGGGCGTTTTTTTCGGCTGTATATGTTTACGGCTCTGGCCCCGCTGCCGCTGGCCTCTTTTGCGGGGGAGGATACCTCTTTTATGGGGAAAGCCTTCCTGAAAAGCTATCTCGGTGTCTGCATGGAGGGTGCTATCGTGGTGCTGGCCTGCCTAATCTTCTCCGCCTTTGCCGCCAGCGGCGCGCCGATTGCGGATACCTCGCTGCCCGTTGTTACGATGAGCTGGCAGTATGTAGCGCAGACCATTTTCAATATGCTGATATTGGTGGCCCTTATCAAAGGTGCGGAACGCATCGCAAAGGAGATGTTCGGGCTATAAGACAAGAAAACGGCGGGCCGAAGCCCGCCGTTTTTCAGTCCTCATATTCAGGGATAGGTACGCCGTTGCACAACTGAAAGCCGGTGATGGTACGCCCCTCCGCATTGGCACGGTGCAGGTCATTTTTGATCTGCCGCTCGGCCAGCCGCAGCATTTGCCGTTCCTGTACCCACTCCACCACCGGGCGGAGCCAGCAGGACAGCGCCAGCAACGCGAAAAGTGCCAGGACACCGTAGAACACAAATGGATGTGCCGCCGCCCATTGGGGGTAAAGGCGGCCTACGCCCAGCCAGACCAGAATAGGCAGAAGTTGCAGGCGCAGGAGCAGAGCGAACACCAACCGGATTGCAAAGATAAACAGAACAAATGCGGCGAAAGCAAGAAGTACCTGTTGCAGGATCGTCATAGTAAAAACCTCCTATATTTGGTACTTCTATTATCTCATACCTCAAAAATCGTGTCAAAAAATCGAAAAATAAATCAATTCAGAAGAAATGCGGCTCAATTTGAGACACATTTCGACAGCAGAAAGGAGCAGCCAAATATAAGACATGAAGCGGTATCAAATCATTTATGCCGATCCTCCATGGCGATATGAGCAAAAAAGTATGCAAGGTGCAGCGGAAAAGCATTACCCAACGATGAGTATTGCTGATTTGTGCGTACTGCCAGTTGCGAATATAGCCGCAGAGGACAGCACACTATTTCTGTGGGCCACATTCCCGCAGCTTCCTACTGCACTTAAATTGATTCGTGCGTGGGGTTTTACTTACAAAACTATTGCGTTCCTCTGGCTGAAAAAGAACAAAAAGTCTGATAGCTGGTTTTATGGCCTTGGCTTCTGGACAAGGGGAAATGCGGAAGTTTGCTTATTGGCAACAAAAGGGCACCCAAAACGCAGGGCAGCTAATATTCACCAGTTCATCATTTCTCCGATTCAAGAACACAGCAAAAAACCCGATGAAGTGCGAGAAAAAATTGTAGACCTGATGGGTAATGTGCCGCGGATTGAATTATTTGCCCGCAGCTATACAGAGGGTTGGGATGTGTGGGGAAACGAAGTGGAGAGCGATATTGACTTATCAAAATACATTACGGAGGAGTGATGAACATGGAAATTAAGATACCCAAAGAAGTCCGGCAGCACAGCGAGACGATTTTCTTCGGCTTGTCTACTCGCCAATTTATTTGTGCGGTGCTGGCCGTAAGCGTTGCTATCGGCACCTACTTTCTGACGAAGGGAGCTATTGGCAAAGAAACCGCCAGCTGGGTGTGCATCGTGGCCGCCGCGCCGCTGGCCGCAGCTGGCTTCTTCCGCTATAACGGCTTGACCTTTGAGCGGTTTGTGTGGGCTGTTATCAAATCACAGATTTTATGTGCAGGGCCGCGCGTGTTCCGTTCCGAAAATCTGTACTGCAAAATTCTGAACGAGAAGGAGAAAAACATCTATGATTAAAACGCTGATTGCCGCAGACAGAAGTGAGCGCGAGCGGTTCCGAATCCCTCGCAGCGTCCAGCAATCCATCCCCATCCAAAAGATCTATCGGGACGGCATCTGGCAAACCGGCGGCAAGTTCAGCCGCACATGGCGCTTCGCAGACATCAACTATGCACTGGCCTCCCATGAGGATCAGAGAGATATGTTTACGGCCTATTGCGGCGCACTGAATAGCCTGCCAACGGATGCCACTACCAAAATCACCATCAACAACCGGCGTCTCAACGGCGCGGACTTCCAGCGCAGTGTCCTGATGCGGGAGCGAGGGGACAGTCTGGACAGTTACCGCAGGGAGTACAACCGCGTCCTGACCGACAAGGCCGCAGAGAGCAACGATCTGATTCAAGACAAGTACATCACGGTTTCGGTGGCTCGGAAGAACATGGATGAGGCCCGCACCTTTTTTCACCGGGTAGACGCCGATCTCAGCAAAAACTTCGGACGGCTGGAGAGCGGCGCAAAGGCGCTGGACAACCAGGATCGGCTGCGTATCTTCCATGACTTCTTCCGCCCAGGCGAGGAAGAACACTTCCGCTTTGACCTGAGCGATGCCATGAAGAAAGGGCATGACTTCCGGGACTATATCTGCCCGGATGGGCTGTGCTTCAAGGCAGACCATTTCGAGTTGGGTGGCAAGGTGGGCCGTGTCCTGTTTTTGCGGGACTACGCCAGCTACATCAAGGACGAGATGATCTCCAAGCTGTCTGATTTTCCGCGAAACCTCATGCTGTCCATTGATATTCTCCCCATTCCCACCGATGAGGCCATCCGGGAGGTGCAGAGCCGTATCCTCGGCATCGAAGCGGATATTGCTCGGTGGCAGCAGCGCCAGAACAGCCGCAATAATTTCACGGCCAGCATCCCCTATGAGCTGGAGCAGCTGCGGACGGAGACGAAGGAGTTTCTGGATGACCTGAGTACCCGCGACCAGCGGATGATTTTTGCCAATGTCACCATCGTACACATGGCGGACACGCTGGAGCAGCTGAACACCGACACGGAGACGCTGCAAGCGATTGGGCTGGAGCAGGCGTGTCAGTTCTCCGTTCTGCGATACCAGCAAGAGGACGGGTTGAATACGGCTCTGCCCTATGGCCTGCGCCGCATCAAGACCACCCGCACACTGACAACTGAATCTACCGCCGTTTTAATGCCGTTCCGCGTTCAGGAGATCCAGGATGCGGGCGGTATTTATTATGGCGTCAATGCCGTAAGCAAAAACCTTTTGATCTGCAACCGAAAGAAGCTGCTGAACCCACACGGCTTTGTGCTGGGTGTATCGGGCAGCGGCAAGTCCTTCAGCATGAAGGAGGCTATCACCTTTATTGCCCTCTCTACCAATGACGATATTATTATGATCGACGCCGAGCGCGAGTATGGCGAGCTGACGCGGGCACTGCAAGGGGCGGTGCTGGAGATCTCGCCATCCAGCCCGCACCACATCAATCCGCTGGATATTAACCGGGGCTATGGAGCCGGGGAGAACCCGGTGGCTATGAAGTCCGAATTGATGATGAGCATTTGCGAACAGCAGATGGGTGTCGGTCAGCTGGGGGCGTTCCATAAGTCTATCATTGACCGCTGCACCGCCAATATCTATCACGATTTCATCAAGAGCGGCGGCGAAGGCAGGATTCCGACTCTCCCGGATTGGCGCAACGAGGTCAAGCGGCAGCCGGAGCGTGAAGCACAGGAATTGGCCCTTGCGTCGGAGCTGTTCGTAGAGGGCAGCTTGAATATGTTCGCCCACGAAACCAATTTTGATATTGATAACCGCATTGTCTGTTTTGACCTCTACGAGATGGGTGAACAGCTCAAGCCCACGGCGCTGAATGTGGTGCTGGAGACGATCCAGAACCGCGTGGCGGCAAATCGGCTGGCCGGAAGGTACACATGGGTATTCGTGGACGAGGTGTATTTGTTCTTCAAGTATTACTACTCCGCACAATTTCTCTACAAGTGCTGGAAACGCTTTCGCAAGTACGCTGCTGCCATGACCGCCGCCACGCAGAATATTGAGGAATGTCTGCGCTCGGAAACGGCCCGTCTGATGCTGGCCAACAGCGAGTTTTTGATCCTGCTCAATCAGGCGGCAACTGACCGGGCGGAGCTGGCGAAGCTGCTGCATATCTCGGAAACGCAGATGAGCCATGTGACGAATGTGGAGGCCGGTCACGGCCTTATGCGGATCGGCAGTTCCATCATCCCCTTCGTCAACGAGTTTCCCCGTGACGGCACCCTTTATCGCCTGATGACCACGACACCGGGGGACAAATGAGCATTGTCGAAATTCGTCTCAAATTGAGACACATTAAGGGGGTGTACCGGATTGCCGGAATTTAAGGAGAAGCCTAAAATGGGCCAGCCCAAGAGCAAGCGTACCGCTATGCTTGATCCCCGCCATCGGACCAAACTGCTAAAGGAGAAGTACCGCCAGCAGTTGGCGGAGCGTCGGGAGCTGGAATCAGACAGCGCAGAAACGCAGGCTGTCGATGAAGTAGAGAACACGGCCAACTGGGCGGTGGACACGGTGCAGGATCGTGCGGCGCAGGTGCCGAGGGCAAGGCAAAAACCGCCGATAAAGGAAAAATCGGCTGCGAGTATTCCGCGTGAGCGTAAAGCAAATGAGCAAACCGCCGCTTCGCGGGAACCCCCTGCAAGATACACAGTGCCTAAAAATAAAAACTTCTTGGAGACTCCTTCCACTGAAGAAGCAAGGCCACTGGATGAAAAGCAGCAGTTTGAAACCCGTCGGCAGTTCGTAGTGGACAAGCAGAAAAACAAGCTGCTTTCGGAACGGCGGGCCGTTCGTTCTGTGGAGAAGCCGCCTACTTTCTATGACGCAGAATGGGAGCCGGTTTCACCATCAAAGACGGATATGCCGAAGCACAGCGCTTTCAAAGAGCAGAAGCGTTTTGCCGTGAACGATCATAGCAGAAGCAAGCCAGAAAAGTTCCTGCCTGCTCCAAAGGTTAAGCGTACATCCTTCAAAACTGCGGCAAAGCCTATATCAGCAGCGCAGAAAACCGCTTCGCAGCAACAGATTCACCAGACTGCGGCACGGGCAAAAAAGACCGCCAAGACAGCGGTAGAGCTGTTCAAGCGGGCAGCGGGGATGTTCCGCCGTGCCGCTGCTGCCCTAATCTCTGCCTTGGCCGGTTTCGTTGGCGGCACGGTGGTTTTGGTGGCGCTGGTGGTCATTATCATCATCGCGGCTGTGGCAAGTTCCCCCTTTGGGCTGTATTTTGCGGCAGAGCGTAACGCACCGGATACTGTGTCGGTAGCTGAGGCCGTGGCGCAGGTGAATATCGCCTACAACGCCAAGCTGGAGGAGTTGCAGGCCGGAGACTATGACAGCATCGACATTCAAGGGCAGACCCCGGACTGGCCGGAAGTGCTGGCTGTCTTTGCAGCTAAAACCGCAGGCACGGATGATGGCGTGGATGTGG
>OJML01001292.1_pt1 | contig 13393 bp, 18 predicted proteins | sample 1597221 | NCBI WGS metagenome assembly OJML01 (sample SAMEA2452123, study PRJEB22498) | human gut metagenome | biome: human feces; feature: human gut; material: feces | place: Australia | collected 2012 | reverse complement strand
TAAGAAGATTGTTGAGCGTATCAATAGTATCAGTCTTCAACTTAATCTTAGCCTCTTTGATACGCTCCTGGCGCAGGCGTTCCTGCTCAGCCTTACGCTGCTGTTCTAGCTTGTAGGCAGCATATTCATTGCGCTTCTCCTGAATCTTATAGACAACAGAATCTGTATTCTTGGCAGAGATAAGGCTCTCCATCATCGTAAATCCCTTACGGACAATATCGAACACTTGGGTAACACCCTTACGTTTCTCCGTCATTGCTTTCTCTGTCAGTTTAGCCTTCTTGATAAATTCAGCAGCTTTCTCGTCAAGAGCATCATTCATACCAGAAGCACTAATATCAGACAGAAGAGATTCACCTGCCTGAACACATGCCTCATAAGACTTTCTGTTAGCTTGCACCGCATTTTCTGTATCTGATTTGAGCGTTGCAATCTGTCTTGTAATATTGTTGGCTTGTTGTTGTACCAACTGCAATTCTGTATTTTCAGCCATACTTTATAAATTAAAATGGAGAATCATCGTCAACCTTTGCCTTAACACCATTTTTCTGTGTCTCAGTTTGCGAAGCACCAAAAGCTTCTTGTTGTTGCTGTTGTTGAGGTTGGCTGTCAACATCAGCTTGCAACATACCGCCAAGACCGACAGGTAACTTAGGATAAGTCTTAAAAGCATGCTTACAAGTCTTAGAGATAAGGAATCCTGTATCAATATCCTTGAAGTACATTTTGCCATCATTACCAGTATAACTACCTCCATATAGAGCGTTAGCCTTGTGGTCTTGACCGCCAAATTTAGCAGAATATTCACGCAATCTGTCGATACCTTCACGGTCAAGAACGAAGTAATCGTATGAGTTATTTGGAAGGATAATCTTTACGTAACAAGCAACGATACGTGAATTTGCTGGTCGTGGATAGGTCTTCACATAATCAACAAATTTATGACCGTCACGCTCACCGAAGCGGAAATCATCGCAATCATATACCACTACAGGGTTGTCACAACGAAGAATCTGTCCAGCCCTTTGACGAAGAAGAATCTCACCATATCCTGTATATGTAATCTTAGCCGTATAAGTTGATTGTCGGGTGTTCTTGTCGTAGTTGCTATAGCCCATAAGGTAACAGAGTGTCGTAGTTCCCTTTTCGAGAGACAATCCGTTAATCGCCAAGTTCATGAAAGCATCGTGAATATTCAACGATGTAGCTTTTTCGAGATAACCCTTAAATGAGCCGTTGAGAAGCTCATTATTAAACAGAGCCTTCTGTTCTTCAAAGAACACTTCTCCACCCTCTCCGAACTTCTGATTGTACACCTCAATAAACTTATCTCTTGCCAAGTCGCAAATCTGATTATGAGACGTTTTATTTAACTGTTCTATATCCATTTGTATAGATTTTAAAATTAATGTACTCTATCAATATAACTGAAGTAAGTTTCCACGTTAACCTTTTCACCTTTAGAGTTAACTCTTTCGTAATGACGTGGAATGTTACCGAGCTTTCTTCCCTCGCCCTCCATATAGTCGAGGTAGATAGCTCTAGCCGCCAGGGCTCTAGCATGATTTGTGTCGAGTTCCATCAGACAGGAATGAACCTCTCTAAGGTGGACCACGGCAGCTGCTACTCCCGGCGGCATAGATGCGATGATTTCGTTGATTCTACTCATTCTGATTCTCTTTGTTTTCCGGAGAGGAAGCTGACTCGTACTCGAAGACATCCATCAGCTTTGTCTCGTTGAGACCTACGACATCGTAATCAATCATGGTCTTCCCCATCACCTCATCAACATAACGAAGAGCACGGGCAAGCGACTTGGCCTGGACGAGGTAATTGACATTACTACGCTTCTCCTTCTCACTCTTTTCATCAATCGTGATGAACTGGAGCTTTGCCGAGAACCACTTGTCGTCATCATCCTTATCGGAGAAGAAAATCTCACTAAAGTTGGCCTTCTTTGTACTAGGAACCTTGGTTTCCCCGTGACTATAAAGAGCCATCTCCTTGATGATAGATGCTTCTGCCTCTGTGCAAGACAGAGCCTCCACGATGTACGACTCGGTAACGACCTTCTCAGAGCCGTCTTCCATACATTTCTGATACTTAATCTTGGTTTCGAACCAAGATGCTGAACGACTTCTCATTACTCGCCCTCCTTCTTTTTTGCAACCAACTTCTTGACGAAATCCATGAAGTTCTTTGCCTCTTCGCCAGAAATCTTGACAGCACCGATAACTTTCTGCTCTTCCTCTTCGTTATCCTCAGGAATCGGAATCTCTTCCTCTTCCTCCTCTTTCTTAAGGCGAACACCAAGGAGAGCGTTAGGATTGTTGTGCAACAACTGGTCGAGAATCAGCAAACAGTGAGTCTTTTCAAGCGAAGCATCCTCACGAACGATCTCATCAGTACTCTCGATGATTTTCATCATCTCGTTGTACTCTTCTGCGGACTCGCAGTTCTTTGCGAGCATCTTGATGACTTTAAAGCGGTCAACTTCAAAAGTCAACTTAATCTTACCTTTGTCCATAATTTAAAAATATTTTAGAATTAAACTAACTATCTTCCTTGTCAAGCCCGAGTGCATGTGCAGCCATTCCTACGACTGCAAACATCAGCACTGTGCATATTAGGCATTTTACCAATACTATCATACATTAAGTCTCCTTAAAGTCTAATGGCAAGATGGCGGAAGAGATTCTAATCTCCACCGCCATCACAGCCAAAAGCAACAAAAATAAACTATATAACAATAAAACACTTATACCTTATTATATAATGGTGCAGTCAGAAGGAGGGTAATCAACGATTTTCCACTCATCCTTCTTTATCTTAATAGCCTTGCGGAATATCACGACAGACTCGCCGTTGTGACGTTTTCTGTTGTGGGCAATAAGTCTTGCCACGACAGCCTTAGTCGTTATCGAGAACTCTCTGAGCTTAGAGGTGTAGAGGCTCTTTACATCGCATATCACAATCTTATCACCTTCCCGGTAAACGAAGTCGGCAGTATAGTTATGGCCGTAAAGCAGTGACCTTCTCTCGTACTTGACCTTGGTCTTAAGCTTCTTTGGTTTCAGCATCCATACCGGATTGATTGCCGTGATGGTCACCTGTCTGTGGATACAGCTTATGCCAGGATCATCGAGGATGGTCTGCATGTACAGGTACTCTTCCCTGGAATCGTATTCGTTCCCGTCAGGAGCATTGTATTTCTTCGACCCTACTCTTCCCATGCTGCTCCTGCCTCCTTTCCAGGATTCTTCAGAAGCTTCTGGAACGCCTCGGCTCCAAACCTCTGCCATTTACCACTATTGAACTGCACAAGATATTCTCCCTTGCGTAGTTCTGGTTTTCCGTCCGTGTAGCCAGGAAGCAGCTTGACAACGATATTGCCATCATGCCACTGCTCGACACGTTCGACGCATTCCTGCTTAAGGAGCTCGTTAACCGTCTCCTTGCGCACTATTATTGTCTTTTTTACCTTCATCTACAAGAACCTCTCCGGTTAGCCCACCACGCAAGGCAGGAGAGGTGATGCACGTGGTTATACAATATGAATACATTACTAAATAGCCTACTCAAAAATCGGGAGGAGGATGACTTAACAACCTCGCTCCCTTTCTCTAACCAATAAAAAATTTAAAAAACGTTTGGCAAATACATTGAGCTACATGCAGGACTCGAACCTGCGACCCCTTGGGTACAAATCAAGTGCTCTGACCAACTGAGCTAATGTAGCGGATACCTCCTACTTTCACAAGCAAGAGGAAAATCTAAGAATGTTTTCATTTTCATCTAATCATCATAATGGAATACTCTGAACGCTTTCAGAGGAACAATGATAAAATAAATACAAAATTTACCTACTTGTGAAGCCCAGGAGAGATTCAAACTCCCAACCTCGCGGATACCGCGGCTCTATTCAGTTGAGCTACTGGGCTTTCCATTTCAACCAATTTAAAATTTTACGAAAAACGGAAAGAGCTTATAGGGGTGGAGGATGGACTCGCACCATCGACCTCCTGCATTCATAACAGGCGCTCTAGCTACTGAGCTACTCCACTTGATTTAGAACGAATATAATCTATTACACGAAAGCTCTTTTAAAAGCAGCCTACCCTCACGGGCGAGCTGCCTACATGTATCAATCTTTTTCACCTTGTTTTAATTTGAAGAAAACTTTAGTTGCAGGTGCAGAACTCGAATCTGCGACCTTTGGCTCATGAGGCCAACGAGCTAGCCAACTGCTCCAACCTGCGATATGGCAGCCTATTCTCCCGAACCGACTGCAAAGAAAACAATTCAATAAAGTCATTTATACCAAATAAATGAAACGAAACAAGTAATCATTTGGAGGTGATGAAGGACTCGAACCTCCATCTCACGACGATAAGAACGTTATCATCTAGTTGTCGCTGTGCTTCCGATTACACCAATCACCTCTTTTATCTGAATTAGCAAGAACCTCAAGTCTGTGTATTCTACACACCTTATATATAATATAAGAGGCTTACCAACGCCAACCATTCTCGATGGTGAACTTGCATGGCCATAGGGTTCTTTGACTCTCCGGTGCCGGGGTTATAGGTCCAGGCACCTTCGGCCAGAGATTTACATCTTCTTCTCATTGATCCTCCGCTTACCACGACAATTCTTCGTTCCGTGGCAGTTCGGCGGATGGGAAATTTATGAAAGAGTAAATCATGTCTAACTGGTCTTCCGTGCTACGTGCGTTCCTTCTGGGCATCTTCGCTATAGGTTCCCGACCTGAGATAATTAAATCCGCTCTACCCGTACTATCTTACACGTACACTAACGCTATAATGCGCTATATGTCCAATATGTCAAAGAACTACTTCTCCAATCCTTTCCGAACCTCTCCCGATGCAAGATTGTAGCTGCCCGAACTACCTACTTTATAAGGTCGTGGGCTTATCTTTGCACCGTTCGAGATACACACGAAACGGAATTAGTAAGAGAATGTGAACCAGACGAGATTCGGACTCGTGACCTATCCTTTAGGGGAGGATTGCTCTTCCGCTGAGCTACTGGTCCATTTTGGAGCGGACTAACCAATTAAAAATCCGCTCCGCTATTCACCGCTGTGAACTAAGTTAACAATACCCAACTAACAATGAGTTTTTTCATTATAAAGCAACAGAACCATCACGGGCAAATTCAATATAATAAGTAGAATTTATGTACCTATACGATTCTATTCTTCTCTATCATCTTGCGGACATCAGCACACCTTGTGTCCTTCGATGAGCTCATCTATATCGGACTTCTTGAAGAATGCGGTGTTGCCTATCATATAATGATGGATCTGACCGCTCTTTCTTAAGTCGTGTATGTAACCTGTACTCATGCCGATATACTTGGCAAACTCTTTTGTGGAGAGCCATATCTTTTCGACAGGCTCAACTGATACTTTCTTGCGAGGCATAGGCTATTTCTCAATTAATGGAAGGATATCATGTTTCTTTAACTCATCATACAAGAATAGTCTTCCTCTCTGAGTCCACTTTGTGTGCATTACAGAACCTGCACTACCGATAGAAACTGTTTCTGACTGAACGTAACCACAAGGGAGATACTTTGCGTAGAGAATCCACTGACCACCAACTTTACGTTGAACGCCGAAGTTTCTCAGCAAGATATTGAACACCTTTGCTGATTGACCGTAGTCTTGAGCAATCTGTGTCGTTGTAACGGTCTCCTTGCTCGAAAGGATTGTATCAACATAACTAACCTTTGGCTGCATCTCTGTGATTGTAGCCGAGAGCTGCACAATCTCTTCGTTCTTTGATTCAAGAGCAAACTGCTGTTGTTCTATCTTCTCCTGCTGCTTTGCTGCAAGCATAAGAGCTTCGGCGAAAGACTGAGGAACTTGATACTGTTCCTTCTTCTCTAATTCTTCCCAACGAAGAACAAGCTTTGCTCTCGCCTCGTCATTGAACTTTGTCGCAATATAGAGACATTCTGTTTTTGTCAACTGATAGCAAGGTCTTTTCTCTCCTTTCTGGTCAGTATATTCAACCAGCCTAAATCTCGACCCGTTGATTTTCTCCCAAGCAACCTCCATTTTTCTAATGGCTTCCATGATATGCTTATGAAGCTTTCCTGTAATCTCTGCAATTTCGAGAGATGTCATTGTATCGGTTCTTCCGAGTTTTATAATTTCCTCCATACTTTAATCTTTTAAAGTTTACTACTCAACCGGAACAGCGGTAATAATCGCCGTATGGTTCTTGTAATCTGCCGAGGTTGAGTATTTAAGCACTCCCTTCGGTAAATCTTCATATTGAGCGAGCTGATAAGCGTATGTCACTGCCGACCTGACTGCTCTTGCGGACTCAAGCAGAAAGACTTCAAATTTTCCTGGTTTGATGTCCAATATGTCCTGTTTTGTTATTCTTGCAACTTTTTTCATCTTGGTTACTTAAATAATCCGTTTAAAATTTGGAGTTATGCGAAAAAAGTCGTATATTTGCAGTGTCAATGTAAAGTACGTACTTTCGGTCGCACAAGCCTCCGTTTGTAACGGCTTAGTTAGTTACTTGACCGTCAACGAGTGCAAAGGTACATGATTTTCGTGTAATCACCAAGGATTTTACACGATTTTCTTGTACCATTAACCTTTATTATCACTTTAGGCGGTTTTAGTTACATATATAAAACTAAAAGTGTATGGCAGTAACAGAAAATCGTGTAACAGGACTACAAGAAAGACTGAAGGAAGTTATGAAGTGCGAACAGCTTAACAAGCAGCAGTTCATGAAGGTGACCGATATAAGTAATATCGGCAGGAAACTCGACGGCAAGGTTGCTATCACCAAGGTGGACATAAGCAAGATGAAGCGCTCATTGCTAGTTAACGACCAATGGCTCGAAAACGGCATCGGCCCGATGTACTTACCTGAAAAGCTAGATGAGAAGAAAAGAGAGCTAAACAGAATGTCCGGCAGCTATCCGCATCTACATATTGCTGACGACTTGATAAAAGAGGAAATAGAACGAGCAGCTCAGCATGCAAAAGACTGTTCGAGTCCATCAACGTCAGTAATAGCAAGCATGTTTGGCCACCATAACAACCAGAATATCGAAACTGGCACAGAACGGGCCAAAGAGCGAGAAGGAGAATCTCTTAATGATAAGAATGCCCAGCTCATTCAGATCATCAACGCCAAGAATGAGATTATCAAGGCAAAGGACAGCGAGATTCGTCTTCTCAGGAAGATTCTTGCAGATAACGGAATCGAGGTATAACATTATTATATATAAGGATTATGAAGAAGGTATTATTAGCAGCAATGATACTTCTTGCAGGAGCATCATTCACATCATGCAGCAGTAGCGATGATGACGACAATGAGAAACAGGAACAGAAGTTTGATGCCAGCAAGGTTATGAGCGGCAAGTGGAAACTGAGCAAGATTCAGGATTTCCCCATTCCGATAAACCACTACTCCATTCAGAAGGGAAATACAATTTCATTCTTGGATGGCGGCATCCTTCGCACAGAGGGAGACTTCTCGGTAGTAATCAATGGTGATGCGGCCATACCTATGACAATGCCGTTTGGTGGCTACAAGACCTGGAAAGCTAATACCGCTTACAAGCAGGACGGAACCGTTGACACTGGCACTTCTGCGGTGTACTTCGATGGAAGCGAAATGTACGTAGCCTACTTTGTTTCAGCAACGGAAATTGACCTAGTAAAGTTTGCAACAGAAAAATTAGGCATGGTGTACGTACTCACAAAAGTGCAGTAAAATACGATTTTTGTGAGTAATATGTGAGTAAGTAACCGGTAATTACACTAAATACTATCAGTACTAGAGACTTACCGAGATACACGAGAGTCTTCCCAAGCCTGTGAGGCGGGTTCGACTCCCGTATCTCGCTCAAATACTAATAATCAGTCACTTACATCATTTTTCACCATTAAAAACATAGCAAAATCCATCATTTTCACCCACAAAATAGGTACAAAAACGTGCATAATGTACGCCAATGTGAGTAGTTTTGTGAGTAATATGTGAGTAAAATTGAGTTGTGAGTAAAATCTGTGAGTAAGTATGAATAGCATCAAGACATACGTTGAAGGAAAGTCACTGAAGGTTTTCTTCATCATAAGTTACAACGGAAAGAGATTCCAGGTCTATACCGGCATCACGAGTACGGTCAAGTTCAGCGGGATGATCTTCCCGAAGAGTGTTCCGAATGCAAGAGCCAAGACGGCCATGTTAGCAAGGCTATTTGCGTCCGTGGAAGAATATGTCTATATGAATGGTGATCTTCCGGCAGCAAGGATGAAGGACGAAATCAAAGCCATCATCAACGGAAGGGCTGCATCGGTAGAGAAGAATATCCTCTACTACATCGATGAGTTCATCAAGACCAAGGCCAAGGACAGCACAAAGGAGATATTCCTCAGAACAAGGAAGAGGATTGAATCCTTCGATGAGCATGCGGATTTCGACAACATCGACAGGGACTGGCTTGAAAGATTCCAGGCACACGAGCTCCTGAAGGGTCGTATGAGCGGTGGAATAGCGATCGACCTCAGAAACATACGTACGGTATTCAACTGGGCCATAGACAACGAGATTACGACCAAATATCCCTTCCGTAAGTTTTCCATCAAGACGGAGCGTCAGCAGTACCTGTATCTGAGTGTCGAAGAGATGAGGGAGTATCGTGACTTTCCGGTAGAGCCTTTCATGGAGAAGTACCGTGACTTGTTTATGCTCGGGTTCTATCTGATAGGCATCAACCTCTCCGACCTTCTCGAACTTCCTGCTGACTGCATCAAGAAAGGGCGCATCCAGTACAAGCGCAACAAGACCGGCAGACTCTACGACATCAAGGTTGAGCCGGAAGCTATGGAAATCATCAAGAAGTATAAGGGAAAGGACCATCTTCTGTGTATCCTGGATGACGGAACGAAGGAGTCAAGCTTCCGTAGAACGCTTGGTGACTACCTGAAGAGAATCGGACCTACCGAGATGAAGAAGAACAAGCGAGGCGCCTTAATCAAGAAGGAAATCAAGCCACTTCACAAGGATATAGTATGGTACACGGCCAGGAGAAGCTGGGCTACCATAGCTGCGAGCATCGATGTTCCGAAGGAAGTTATCGGTAAGGCTCTAGGGCATAGTGAATGGGATTCATCCACCACCGACCTCTATATTCAGTTCGACAATAAGAAGATAGACGAGGCGAACCGAAAAGTCATAGACTATCTGAACGGTTAACAAGGAAAATCCCCACGCCATCAGGAAATGACGTGGGGAAAGTTATTTTATGACAAGCATCTATTTATCGAATTCGTTCAAATCCTTGGTAAGCTCAGAGATTTTTTTTGAAATCTCATCACACCTCTTATCGGAATGATTCATCGCATCGATAAGTTGTCTCAATGTTATCCTGTGCTTGCAGTAATTAACCTTTGCGTGTTCGCATGTCCATTTCTCCCTCCACAACATTTCCAGTAAGACGTAGAATCGGATAATCCTACTCTTCTTGACGATCTGATGGATTGCAGTATCCGACTCTTTCTCCGCCTCCTTCAGCTTCTCCTTTGTCTCTATCAGCTCTATTTGAAGCTTCTCGTTGCAGCGGAGGATGTAGCAGCATTCGGTAGCAAGGAGAGTTATGAAGAAGCAATCAGCAAACATGTTCCAGATTCCAAGAAAGGCTTCCACAATACAGAAGCATAGCCCGATGACAATGCACACGACAAAGATGTCGATGCGGTCGAAAATCATTTTTAATCTTTCTTTCATACGCTACAAATCGTTTTTATAATCGTTAGAAATAATCCAGGAGCTCATTACAACATTGAATATCAGCAAGAGAATAATGATGGCCCAGTACTGCCCGTCGGTAAGCTCGATGGTAAGATAATCAAAATCCTCGAAGTTCTTTCTGTGCCATTCCTTTTCTACAATCGGACCGATGTACTCGGCGTAATTTTCGAGATTTACAGGATTACTCATAAACCAGTCTCTACTCTTAACGCCTACGACCGGGCTATCACACCATGAAAATGCGTTGCACCACTTGACATTCTTGTTTTTGTCAATACCGACGCACACGACAAGCTCATTCTTGTTGCCGCCCTGCCAGTATGAGCGCTGCTTTTCAACGATTTCTTCCGGCTTGTTCTTAAAGAACAGGACGAACACCCTAAACTGCTTCCGCTCGCCATAGTATCCGTTCAGCCATCTCATCGCCTTCTCCTGATTCTTCGGAATCTTCAGTCCGAGAACAGGATTCTGGTCGTAAAGAACGATATCCGGATACTCGAACAGTCCAAGCTTTCGCGCCTGCTGATAATCTATATCCTCAAACTTGAAAATAGAACGTGAGGCTTTCACTTTATTCTTATAATCGTGCTCGGAAGATAATGTGTACGAGTTTTCAATGGAGCCATCCCACGCCCATTCCTGAGCATCGCCATCCTTAGTGTAGTAATCCCTGTGCATATCAATAAACACGCTTTGGGTTCCGAGAATCTTTCTGACTACATTAAACTCGTTGTCGGTCATGAAGTATTCTTCCTTGTTCCTAGCATCAAAATAAGTCCAACGTTCAGGGTGATTGTCTACGTACGAACAATCGTATGTTTCCGTACGTTGATGCTTTCCGCTTCCAACGGTCCTTGTACACGTGCGGTGTATGTACTCATTCCAGGCATCGTAATGACGGATTCTTGTCACGTAGCTTCCGAGATACTCCGTGTCAGCAGCATTTGACTGTTTGAACACGAACTCCATGAGGATACCTATGAGGATGGAAGGAACAATGAGTACTGCGTATTCCCACCAGGTGGTCTGCTTCCTGAAGAAAATCAACAGGAAAGCAGCAACCACGAATGGGATTAGGAATATGAATATTTCCATAAGCCGTTACTTCTTGAACAGGTCTACGTCGTTATCCTCTCCAAGCTGCATAATCATCTTTGTCTTGGATGAGGAGATAACCTTGTATTCGATAGGTTTTGTATCGGAGATGAACCATTTCGCCGGATATGTCTTCACGAGCGTCTCGTGCTCACGGATGATATCGAGCATTCTCTCCTGTGATGTCTGGAACTCGGAGCGCTGAATCTCTATGGACTGCATGAGGTCCTTGTAGAGCGAAACGTCGAAGTTAGGATTACTTTCCTTGATCCACTTCATAAGAGAGCCGTCTCCCTTTGAGTATCTGCCCTCGATAAGTTTCGGATAGATGGACTCGAATGCGGACTTGTACTCATCCGTAACCTGTGCCTTCTGCTGAAGAACCTTCCACATCTTGTCGTGAACACCCTCAATCTTGCCACGCTGAGCCTCTGACTGCTGGCGAAGTGAGATTTCCTGGTTGTTGTAATGGAAATAACAACCGATAACTGAACCTGCGGCGAGTACTACTATTGCGAGTACTGATGCCAAAATAATGTTTTTTACACTCATATTTTAAATATTAAAAATTATCCACTAGAACAGCTCCTTGATTCTTCGGAAGTCCTCGCCCTCTGGAACCGGGCAATCCTTCACCCACTCCATGTCCTTCACTTTCCACATAGACAGGTCGATGTCCTTTGGGAGTAGAGCCCTCATGTCTGCGAAGAGGTTGAGACGGAGAGAGCAGCCAGGGTTGAAACCATTGTCGTTCCATCTGTATTTCTTATGTCTGAGCATAACATCGTTCATTTCAACGAACTTTACCACATCGAGCTTGCTGTGGAGCGTGAGACAGATTCCGTCGAAGTCATAGCTGCGATTGCGGAGTGTTCTGTAATCAACCCATGCCGTATAGAGGAAAAGTCTTGGTGCAGGGATTCCGAGCGTACGGAATACGTTTCTGATTCCGTGAGCAAGCCACATTGTCTTTCCGTTGCAATCCGGCAGAAGAGGTTCTCCACCCGTGATACTAATCTCATCATAGTCCAGTCTGTCAACTACCGGAATCTTCTCGAAGTCGAACTGGTTGTTGCAGCACATAGGACACTTGTTGTGACACTTTGCAGTCACCAGCAATCTTAGTTTCTTGTTCATAATCTTTTAATATTTTTATGCAAATGCGATTTTCGGTCACATTTCGTTCATATTTCCTACCTTAATTATTCGTAAACTATCGCAACTCTCCTCTCGCACTCTTCTACGGAAAATGCTGCAACGTACGTTCTGAGATTTCCGACCTTTTTATACTCAGTATAGCAGAGCTCCCAGATATACTTGGCCTTGAGACCAGTCTTCAGGGTTGCGTCGATAATGTTCTCGAATGTATAAAACATACCAGTCAAGTTGTTATATAACGTAATCTGTCGATCGTCGTTAAAATCAACGCTATCATTGTTAGACGTGAAGTCTTCTACCGATTGAGCATGGTTCTTTTTGAGATTGAACTCATAGTAGCTCTTAGCCTTTTCGTACGTGTCTGCCTTCTTGCGAATAAAGCCAGACTTTTCTATATACTTGCAAAGCAAATCTTTTGCTGTGTCGAAATCAATTTCGGTCATCTCGTCCAAGACGTAATCATTACTGATTCTACAGATAAAGCGCTGCTTCTTGCGTATGATGCGGTCTTTTTGAGAGTCGATAGCCTTTTGCTCTTGCGAGTTATGCGAAGCTCCGTCAAGTTCGAAGTATATTCTCCAATATGGAACGAAGAAATCGTAATAGCACCATCTTGTGCCAATCTTGTAATTCCCCTTCTCTCTTGTGAAGTAGATGTTGGCATCAATTAACATCTGCTCAAATTTGGACTCGGTTTTCGAGTTTTTATTGAGCAACTTGTTCTTTACAGGAGTAAAACTATGTCTTACATACCCTATATTCTTTTTATTAACTTTCATCTTCCCTATATTTACTTATTTAAAATTAATATTTTCCTTTTAAAAAGGTTATATGAAACAGGCAATAGACCTCTGAGAGAGTGGTTCTCCCCCTTCCCCCATCATTCATTGAAACGATGAGAGCTTGGTAGGAATATTCCACTCGAAGTTACATGAACCCAGTATAATGAGCCCCTTCGGTCGGATCGGTTGCCAAATCGTACAGCACCTAATCTAAGCAGCTTTCTGGGTACGCCCAGCCCTGCCCGCCTTCTGCCTTCAGTTCCTGCGGTGTCACCATGCGCCTCTTGTGACGTGGGTTTTAAGTCTGTGTAGCCGAGTGTATTTAGCCGACAAGCCACCAAGACTACCTGTCCGACCGAAAAAGGAATAGGGTAAAGTAAAAACCCTATCCTTTGTTCGTGTAACGCTCCGAACTCTGGATAGGGTCGTATAGGGAAGTGAATAATCACTTAATTATACTCATATGTCCGCTGTTTAGTGCGTTACTCCTAACAAGCACTGCAAAGATACGACGATTATCCTTACCTTCCAAATGCCTGATTT
>OJML01001290.1_pt1 | contig 13410 bp, 16 predicted proteins | sample 1597221 | NCBI WGS metagenome assembly OJML01 (sample SAMEA2452123, study PRJEB22498) | human gut metagenome | biome: human feces; feature: human gut; material: feces | place: Australia | collected 2012 | reverse complement strand
GAAGACGATTTACAAACACAAAAAGATAACTTAGAATCAAGATTAAAGATAGCTCAAGCCGAATACGATGCAAAGAAAGAAGAAGAAAAGGCAGGCGTAAAAGGCTTAACACCGGATTACACCGGTCAAGGTTAATAAGTAATAAATTAACAAAAAATATTAGAGGCTCTCCAAAACGAGCCTCTTTTTTTTATATTTATATCTTTCGATTATTTCGTCAAGACTTTTTATTGCTTTTTCTAATGGTGTAAAATCAATTTTATCCATATCTCAACCTACTCACTTACGATTTGCGCACCTTGAGGTTCTATAGGTAAAGTCATTAAGTTAACTTTAACATTCATATCTTCCCAAGTTTCTTTAACAATAGATTTGATTTTGTCTAAATCGTTTTTCTGAGAAATTACGATAATCGCAGGACCTGCACCGCTCAAAACACACCCCAAAACATTTTCTTCATGTTTAAGATTTTCCAAAATTTTATCTAATCCGGGAACGAGTTTCATCCTGTATGGTTGGTGCAATTTGTCTTGTAATGCGTATTTCATCAATTCTGCATCTTTAGTATTAACTGCTTCAATAAACATTGCTAAGCGTTTTGCATTAAATACTGCATCTTCCATAGGAACTTCTTTGGGCAAAACGGAACGGGAAATATCTGTTGATAACTCATAATCAGGGATACAAACAGTAATATTCCATTCTTCCGGCCAATTTAATTTCCGATAAAGGATAGAACCGTCATCTTCTTGAGAAGTTAAACAAAGTCCGCCAACAATTGCAGGGGTAACATTATCAGGATGCCCTTCAACCTCTGTTGCTATAGATAAAAGAGCAACTTCATCAGCAGGATGACCCAATAATTCATTTGCAGCTAAAAGTCCACCCACAATAACTGATGCGCTGCTTCCTAGGCCTCGTGCAATAGGAATTTGGGATTGTACTGTAATTTTTAATTCACTAGGAGTTTGCCCAATTGAGTTATACAATAATTCAACTGCTTTGTATATGATACTTGTTTCATCCATTGGAATATGCTCAAATATCAAGTCATCACTGGTTGAAGCATCATTTATAGCATTAATTTCAATTCCAGTTCCCGGAAGAACTGTTTCTTCAATAGTAATTGTATTATAAATAGGCAGTGCCATTCCTAAACAATCAAAGCCAGGACCTAGATTTGCCGTTGTTGCCGGTACTTTTACACTTATTTTCATAATTCCCTCATTTTAATACTAGTATTGTACCAAAAACATTAAAAAAAGGCAAAAATGAAGATATATAAAGAATTTGAACTATACAGTATATGGCTTATAATGGCTATATGTACGTATTATACCCATATTTTACAAATGATGGCTCTGTAGGGTTATTCTCACCAGAGGCCAATGATATTTACCATTCGACTTATGGAGCGTTAACAGAAGCTTATGAAAAATTTATTTTGCCTTCTGATTTTGAAAAATTTTTTAGAAAAAATTCAGAAATAAAAATTTTGGATATTTGTTTTGGAATTGGTTATAATTCAAAAAGTTTTCTAAATAAATTATTAGAAATTATCTATAACGATACGATAGATACAAATAATATTTCTAAAACAATAAATAACGACAAGATATATACCAATAACAAAAAGTATAAAATTTTTATACACGCTATAGACACAGATAAAAATCTTGCAACTTTATCTCCATTTTTTAAAACGTTTGAAAAAAATATTGGTAAACTTAATTCAAAAAGCGAAATTATATATAAACAGGAAAAGATTAAAAAGTTATCAGCAAATACTGCTAGTACGAAATATAAATTGCAAAATGAGGTGAATATATTATTACTTCAAAAGATGTTAAACAAAATTGATAATAATACTATTTCAATTTTATATGATAAGAAATATCGACAATATTTTGACCTTAAAATGATACGTCTATTTGAATTTTATCAAAATAATATGTCTATTTATACCCCCATAATGCGTTTAAAAGCCTTCTTACATAATATATAATATCAGTATATCATGTTTTGATATAAAGCAGGCATTCAAAAAAGAAAGGAGATTTTATGTCTGATTTGAGTGTTGGAGCTAGAGAAATGTTAGAAAGTCATGACGAGTATTATGAAGAGGATTTAAAAATTGGCTCAATGGATTGTGATGGTATTTTCGCCATTTTTGATTATTGTGCTGGTGTTTACTGTACTCCTTTTGTTATGGATAGTGCTAATTTAGCAATGCGTAGTTTTTCAGATTATTGTTGTATTCCTGATACTTCTATTTCTAAACATCCGGAAGATTATGCTTTGTTCCAACTTGGTGAGTATAACAAGAAAACTGGTAAACTTATTTCTTTTGAATGTCCTTGTTTGTTGTCAAGAGCTTCAAGTGTTATTTATGAAATGAAACATAAGTTATCTGTAGTGAAGGAACCCGAAAATAGTTCCGCAACGGAAGATAATACCGACTTGTCGGTTAAGGAGGTAGGTGAAAATGAATAAGATTTATTCAAAATTTAAACTTCCACCTCGTAAGGATGTAGGTGATATTATTTTTACTCAGCCTTCTTTGACTGAGCAGTCTTTTAAGTTTGAGTGTGATATTAATAATATCGCATCTGGTAAGGCTTTTAGTTCTTTGCCTGTTAATCATAATACACCATTGTTTGATGATTTTACTAATCTTGGTAAATATCAGGAAAGTTTGGATATTATTTCTAAAGCTCAATCTATGTTTGAGGAATTACCTTCTGCAATTCGTAGTAAGTTTGAAAATAATCCTCAAAAATTGGTTGATTTTGTTTCTAAGCCTGAAAATTATGATGAAGGATTAAAGCTTGGATTGTTTAAAGAAAAACCAGTAGAAACTGTTTCTAAGGTAGAAATTGTAAAAGGTAATGATTTATTACCTAAAGAAAATTTAAACCCTGTTAATGGGTCATCTGGTGGCGGAAATGCCCCAGACGTCACGCAGTAGTTAGCGTGTACGGTCGTGCCGATAGCTACTTGATATAATAGGCACGACTGACACCTTCAAGCCTAGTGCCGTTTTGAAGGTGTTTTGTAAGTAAGAATTATATATAAATAATATATAATCATAGTATATATATAGAAAGGAAATTATTATGTCTGTAATGGATAAAATGGAGATTTTTAAAAATATTCTTAATGTCGTTGGTAAAGTTTTGGATGTCTTGGTTCATCTAGTAACTTATATTTTGCAGGTAATTAATAATGAAAAAGCTTAGTGATGTTGAGATTTATTTTTCTCGTTCGGATACTGATTATTTGTATTTGTTACGTAGTGCCGTTATTGCTTATTGCGCACGTGAATATCGTAATTCTGATAATGAAAAAGTTACAGCATTTACTTGCAGTGAGTTACTTAATTACGTTGATAAAAACTTTAAAGAAAGGAAAATAATTAAATGAAATCAGTAATGATTAATAAATTTCAGGATGTACCTGATATTGATGTCCCTAGAAGTAAGTTTGACCGTTCTTGTGGTTATAAAACAACTCTTGGTGCAGGTTATTTGTACCCTGTATTTTATGATGAAGTTCTTCCTGGAGATACTAAACGATTAAATACTACTTTTTTTGGTCGTCTTTCTACTCCTTTAACTCCATTTATGGATAATATATTTTTAGATTATCATTTATGGTTTGTTCCTAGTCGTTTGTTATGGAATAATTGGCAAAGATTTATGGGTGAGCAAATTAATAAGGATGATAGTATTGATTTTTTATTGCCTGAATGTAAATCTCCTGAAGGTGGTTTTCCTCGTTATGGTTTAGCTGATTATTTAGGCATTCCTCCTGCTATTGCTAATTTGTCAATGGATGCACGTTATTTAAGAGCATATAATCTTATTTGGAATGAGTGGTATCGTTCTGAACAGTTACAAGATAGTGTTGAAGTTCCTCTTGATGATGGTCCTGATGATTATTCTAAGTATAATTTGTTAAAACGTGGAAAACGTTTTGATTATTTTACATCTTGTTTGCCTTCTCCTCAAAAAGGTCCCGGAGTTGAATTACCTCTTGGTACTTCTGCGCCTATTCGTAATTCTTCTGCTTATGATAAAAATACTGCTTTTTCTCCTACTTGGTATAATGCACAAGGTGGTTACCCTCTTGGTATTATTAGTTCTGATAGTGCAAGTGCTGATAAAACAGTTGTTAGACCTTTAGTAGGTGGTAATGCTGGTACTGCTTATTTGAATTTAGAAGCTGACCTTTCACAAGCTACTGCAGCTACTATAAATACTTTACGTCAAGCTATTGCTAAGCAACAATTTCTTGAAAGAGATGCTCGTTATGGTACAAGATATATCGAATTAATTTATTCACATTTTGGAGTTCATTCTCCTGATGCAAGGTTACAGCGTCCTGAATATCTTGGCGGTGGTACTACTCGCCTTAATATCAATCAGATTGCTCAAACATCTGAAACTACTGAAACATCTCCACAAGGTAACTTGACCGCTTATGGTACTTTGGCAAGTACTGGTAACGGTTTTACTCGTTCATTTACTGAACACGGTGTAATTCTTGGTTTAGTTTCTATAAGAGCTGATTTGAACTATCAGCAAGGTATTGATAGGACTTTTTCAAGAAAAACTCGTTATGATTTCTATTGGCCTTCTTATGCTCATTTAGGTGAACAAGCCGTTCTTAATAAAGAAATCTATGCACAAGGTACTGAAGTAGATGAAGACGTATTTGGTTATATTCCTCGATATGATGAGTACCGTTCTAAATTCTCTTTAATTACTGGTAAGTTTAGAAGTTCCGACCCTCAGACTTTGGATAGTTGGCATTTAGCGCAAAATTTTGGTAATTTGCCTACATTGTCATCTCAATTTATTGAGGAAAATCCTCCTATTAAGCGTGTTATTGCGGTCCAGGATGAGCCTGAATTTTTGTTGGATTGTTATCACGATTTTGAGGATATCCGTGAAATCCCTGTTTATGGTGTTCCTGGATTAGTGAGATTGTAGAAAGGAGATAGTTGTAATGGCTGAATTCCCTTGGGAAACTGGTTCCCGAGATATGCAGTTTTTTGTTGGTATGGCTGGTTCTGCTTATGCTGCTAAAAAACAGTTTAAATATAATCAGCGTTTAATACAGATGCAACAGAATTGGCAAGAGCGTATGAGCAATACTGCACATCAACGTGAAGTAAGTGATTTGCGTGCTGCAGGATTAAATCCTATTTTGTCTGCTATTGGTGGAAGTGGAGCCTCTGTTGGCTCCGCCTCTGCTCCTTCTGTTAGTGTTGAAAATCCTGTTAATTCCGGTTTTGCTGCTATGAATATGTCAGCTGAGCGTAAATTGATGAAACAGAATGCTAATACTGCTGAAAGTCAGGAGCATTTGAATAATTCCCAGAAAAAACTGACTGATACACAAGAGCAAAATGAATATTTGCGTTCTTTTAATATTCATAATGAAAATGAGGCAATTATTCAGAAGATGTATAATGATAATGCTTTGAATGATGCTATTGTTGCTAAAACTTTAGCAGAGCGTGATGCTATTAAGATGGATGCTGAAACTAATCGTATGAATGCGAATACTAATAGCGCACGTGCTCAATCTGAGATTAAATGGAATGCTCGACGTGCTTCTGGTTATTCTGAGACTAATTCAAGTACTGTTTCTGGTGGCGCTAATGTTGGACGTCATGGAATTGGTGGTTCTGGAAGTTATAGTCGTTCTCGTTCTCGTACTTGGTAACGTTGTTAAAAAATGTGTTGAAGAATATCGTAATGATTATTCCGGAAATAATTCCAATTGTTATTATAATTCCTATAATGCATTTAGTAATTAATAAAATAGTATCTTTAATATTTTTATTCATCTTAAACCCTCCTCAATAACTATACAAGAAAGAAAGGAAAAGTCAATTATGGCAAAACGTCAAAAAATGTCAAAGAAAGCAAATAAACAAGCTTTCACTGGTGCCGGTGTACTTACTAATAAAATTAATGTTAGACCTCCCATGATGAGAGGCGGTTATCGTTTCTAACCGTTTTATACTCTCAAACCTGTTAGGATGAGTAAAATCTCTGATTTTGCTTAGCCTAATAGGTTTTCCTTAATGGAAAAGCTCCCCTTTCGGAGAGCCGTGTTTTTGTGTAGTTTCATTATATCGTGTTTTTGTGAGGTTGTCAAGTGGTTTGCTATCACCCTGTAAAATGTATATATCCTATCCATTCTGATTATGATGGAAAACGTCGCTTAGTTTTTGGTTCAAGGATTACTGATTTTGAAATTAAAGATTATGAATGCCGTGTAATTCATAGTAGTGATGATATTCCTTTTGGAAGTAATAAACGAATTTATTTTAGAAATGATAGTTTTGATTATAATACTGGTGTTTATCAATATACTCCTTCTGGTATTGAAATAACTGTCCCTTGTGGAAAATGTATTGGTTGCCTTTTAGATAAATCCCGTTCTTGGGCTACTCGTTCAATGCATGAATATCAAATCCAGAAAGAAGTTTATGGACAAGAAAGTTGTTTTGTAACTCTTACTTTTAATGATGAAATGTTACATCAGAGAGAAAAACCTGATAGTCTTAATAAAAAAGAATTTCAGAAATTTATTAAACGTATGCGTAAAGCTATATCGGAGCGATATAATAAAGAAATACGTATTTTTGGATGCGGTGAATATGGTTCAAAGTCTTTTCGCCCTCACTATCATCTGATAATTTATGGTTTTAATTTTCCTGATAGAAAAATTTTTAAGTATAAAAAAGGTATTGCATATTATCGTTCTGAATTTTTAGAAAGTATTTGGAAGCCTCCATATTCTGAAAAAGGTTATGGATTTAGTGTTATTGGTGATTGTACTTTTGAAAGTTCTGCTTATGTTGCTCGTTATTGTACAAAAAAGATTATGCACAATTATGACGAAAGATTAAAAGGTAAAGAGCCTGAGTATATTATTTCTCCCAGAAAGGTTGGATTAGGTTATGAATATTTTGTCAAGTATTATAAAGATATTTTTAATCATGGTTATGTTACATTACCCAATGGCAAAACCATGTTTATTCCTACTTATTATGTCAATAAATTAAAGGATTTTGATAATGATTTGTATGAGGAATATCGATTAAAGAACTTGACATTTATGCTTGAGCAGTGTTATAAAGAAAATGTTGATGAAACTGTCCAGCGTTTACAAGCTCGTGAAGAGCTTAAAAAAATGCAATGTGATAGATTAATCAGAGTTTACGAAATGGATGCCTTCTTACATAATATATATTATAAGTATCTATCTAAAGGCTATAAAAAGGCTTCTAAATGCCTAGAATTATTAGATTTTGATTTTAACTTAGAAATCAATGATGCAAGACAAGCCATAATGAATGATACAAACAAGTACAATTTTGTATTTTTAGACGCTTTTACTCCAACAAAATGTCCTTGCCTATGGAGTATTGATTTTTTTAAACTATTATATGAACACCTTGAAGATGGTGGATTAATTTTGACTTACTCAAATTCAGCACAAGTCAGAAATTGTTTTTTGAATGCCGGTTTTATTGTAAAAAAAATATTTTCAAAAAATCAAAACAAATTTACCGGAACTGTTGCTATTAAACCTTATACAGATGTTTCACAAAATAATAGAGAAACAAATTATAATACTGAATTAATTCATGACCTCTCAGATTACGATTTAGGGCTTATGAAATCTAGGGCAGGTATATTTTATCGTGACAAAGATTTATCTCTCGATAATGAGGCGATTATAAACAACCATAAAATTGAAGTTGAAAATTCAAATCTTATTTCTAGTTCAAAATTTATTAAAACATATAAAAGAGGTAGTTGCTAATTATTGGTATATATCTAAACGATAGTATCGCTAATATTTTTTTTTATAGGGGAATTTTTTATATTTTTGTGAAAAAATTTTAATAGAAACAAATTTTTTTAAAGTTATGACAAAAAATTAACTTTTTTGCAAAGAGAAAATTTATAATTTATAATTATAAAATGGATAATTATGATTTGATAGTTGTTGGTGGAGGCACTGCTGGTTGTGCAGCGGCTTATACTGCCGGCAAATTAGGGCTTAAAACACTTTTAATAGAAAAGAATATACACTTAGGTGGAACGATTACATCTGCGCTTGTTGTTCCTGCTATGAAATCAGGAGAACATCAAATAAACACTGATTTTTACAATGAATTAACAACAGAACTACACTCAATTGGTGGTCAAGCGACATATTTAGGGAATAAAGGTTGGTTTAATCCTGAGTTAACTAAAATTGCTCTAGACACTCTAATGGCAAAAGCTAATGTAGAAGTGTTTTTTGACTGCCACATTAGGGATGTAATACTTGAGGATAACAAGATTAAAGGTGTTATTATTTCTAAAGAAATGTTATCTGTATATAACGAAAAGATAGAACAACAAAACAAAGATTTATTGGTATCTATCGAAGCGAAATATATAATTGATGCTACAGGAAATTGTGAAATTGGAAAACTTTGTGGCTGTGAATTTTTGGAAGAAATGAAAAAAGATCAACCGGTTAGTTTACGATTTATGATGGGTGGAGTTGATGTTCCTCATTTTGCAAAATGGTTAAAAGATTATGATAAAGATAAAAACGTTACTACTGTTGAGGATATAGACGGCTTTATTCACCTGTCTACCGCATATACGTGGGATAAAGGTAAAAAGTGGGCTTTAGCTCCGCTATTTGAAGATGCAGTAAATAAAGGGATACTAAAAGATCACGACAGGAACTATTTTCAAATATTTACAGTCGCTGGAATGCCTTCTACTATTGCATTTAATTGTCCTCGCATAATAGATTATACAAAAACTTTGGATGTCGTAAATATGTCAAAAGCCTTGCAATTAGCCAGAAAGAACATATTCAGACTTGCTAATTTTTGTAAAATATATCTTCCTGGATTTGAAAATTCCTATATTTCAAACATTGCAGACATGCTCGGAGTAAGGGTTTCAAGAAGAATTAAAGGTAAATATGTTTACACAATTGATAACGTAAAATCCGGTAAAAAGTTTGAACACCCGGTTGTAGTTTCAAACTATCCTGTTGATGTTCATTCAAAAGATAAGGATAGCTCGACTTTAGAGATTGTAAAAGATTATACATTACCACTAGAAAGCTTAATGTCAGCAGATATTGACAACTTATTTGTCGTCGGAAGGTGTATTTCTGCAGATTTTATGGCTCAGGGAGCATTGAGAGTTCAAGCAAGTTGCTTTTCTATGGGAGAAGGTATAGCCAAATATCTTGCAAATCTTAAGTTTTGACCTTATTCATAAGAATTTGAGAAGCATTCAACAAAGGATCAATAGTAGGAGAAAATGGCGGTGCATAAGTCAAGTCATTTTTGTAAAATTCGCCAACTGTCATTCCGCCTAAAAGCGCAGCTGCAAGCGCATTTATTCTCTTATCCGCATCACCTGCACCAACTGCTTGCGCTCCTAAAAGTTTCCCGGTATTGTAATCAGCAATTAGTTTCAATGTAATATTATTAACATTTGGCATATATCCGACCTTGTCATTTTTGGTAACAGTAACTGAAACAGGAGTATATCCCAACATAGCCGCTCTTTTTTCGGTTAAACCTGTCATTGACATAGTCAAATTAAGGCATCTTGTTACAGAAGAACCCAATACCCCGAAAAACTTGTCATCCCCTCCGCAAGCATTAATAGCTGCCGTTCTACCTTCTTTATTTGCATTAGAGCCTAATGGTAACCAAATCTTAGAGTTGCTTACAACTAAATGCTCTTCAACACAATCTCCGCAAGCGTAAACATCTTTGATACTCGTTTCCATCTTTTCATTAACCTTAATTGCGCCTGTTACACCTAAGTCTATACCTGCATCTTTTGCAATTTCAACATTTGGAGTAGCACCAGTACATAAAACGACAAAATCAGTGTCAAATACTTTCCCTGTACCGGTTTTAACAGATTTTACTCCGTCAATATCTCCGGAAAACTCTGTAACAATTTCAGAAGTCATTATTTTAAATCTATTATTACTTATTGAATTTAATTGCTCCTGAATTAATTTTGACATATCTTCATCAAAAGTTGTCATAACACAAGAAGAATACTCAATTAAAGTTACTTTCAAATTCTGTTTTACCAAAGCTTCTAAAAGTTCTATCCCAATGTATCCACCGCCTACAATTGTTGCGTGTGTTGATTTTAATGCCATTTCTTTAATTGCAATTCCATCTTCAATTTTTCTCAAGGTGAAAATATTCGGAAGATTTACATTTTTGATTTTTGGAATAATTGGTCTTGCTCCTATGGCTATAATTAATTTGTCATAGTCAACTAAATAGGCTCTTTGCGTAGTCAAATCTTGAATTAACACTTGTTTTGCTTCCGGAATGATTTTTACAGCTCTATTTTTAAGATGTACATGAACATTTTTCTTTTCAAATTCTTCAGGCGATACAACCAATAATAATTTATAATCCTCAAAATTTCCTTCAATATAATAAGGTAATCCGCATGAAGAATAAGAAATATGCGTATCATCCGTGTATAAATCGATTTCAGCATCAGGTAAAAGCCTGCGTGCTTTAGCTGCTGCTTTTGCACCTGCTGCGACACCACCTAATATAACAATTTTCATACACCAAATATAAATAAATACTTGATTTATTACATTAGCCACTAGTTTAGGTTAGATGTACTTAAAAACATTTTTTTCATTAATTCGCAATACACATCAACATTTTCTTTAATTTTTTCTATATCATCTACCAAACTGTTAATTTCTTTTGTAATTTTTTCTTTATCATTATTTTCAAGCATAAAATACACTCCCTATTACAAATTAATCTACGGAAGTTTTATGTTCAAACTTTAAAAATTTACTTCTTTTCGTTACAAAAATTAATCCTCATTATATACTAACTTTTTCCGCAAACTCCACTGAACAAGAGTTAAAACAAGGATTATAAAGAATAAAACGTAAGCGATTGCAGATGCTTTTCCGATATTAAAATATTCAAAGGCATTTTTATAAATCGCATAAACCAAAACATTTGTACTATCTAAAGGGCCACCTTGCGTCATTAAATAGATTAAATCAAATACTTGAAAAGAGCTTATAGCTGTTATTATTACGACAAAAAATATAGATGGAGAAAGTAGTGGAATTGTTACATTTTTAAAAGTTTGGAAAGGGGTTGCACCGTCAATTTTTGCAGCCTCAAACATGCTTTGAGAAATTCCTGACAAAGAAGATAGAAATATTACCATATTATAACCGATTAATTTCCATACAGACACAATTATCAAAGCCGGCATTGCGAAATGTGTGTCATAAAGCCAGTTTATGTGCAAATGTAAAATGTGGTTCAAAAGCCCAATATTTGGGTCAAAAATCCATTCCCAAACAACACCTATTACAATCATTGGTGTTATAAAAGGCAAAAAATATGCTGTTTTATAAAATTCAGACCCTCTGATTTTTGAATTTAAAATACATGCCAAAATAAGCGGAATAATCACTCCCAAAACAGAAGTTGATATCGCAAAAACGACAGTATTCCAGAATATCTTGAAAAATAAAGCTTCTGAAAAGATTTCTTTGTAGTTGTCTAACCCAACAAACTGGATAGGATTTAATAAATCCCATTTTGTAAAACTCAAACCGAATGAACATATAACAGGAATTACGATAAATATAAGAGTTCCTAATAAAGCAGGTAATATAAATACCCAACCAGCAAAGCGTTCATTATTAAAGATATTTTGTAATAAATTTTGAAATTTCATAGTTTATGCTATTATTTTAACATAAGAAATAAGATTAGGGAGTAAATTAACATGCAAAAATACGAACACGCCTTTGGAAAAAATGATATTAGAGGAATTTATGGCGAAGATATAACAGAAAAACTTTTTTATAATACAGGAATTGGTTTTGTTGAATGGTTGAAAGAGCAATCAGGTAAGAAAACTGCTGATATGTGGATTACAATTACACGAGATGCAAGATTGCATTCTCCTGCATTAGAAAAAGCTTTAGCAGACGGAATTACCTCTACTGGCGCAAATGTAATTAATCTAGGGCTTGCTCCTACTCCTATAGGTTATTATTCGGAAGTTGTCGGTGTTGAAGGTTATGATGTAATCGCTGCGGCAATTATTACTGCAAGCCACAACCCTAAAGAATACAACGGTTTGAAAATGACATTTAATAAACGAACTTTGACAGAACAACAAATTAAAGAAGTTCGTGATATTACGTTTAAAAATTGGTTAAGTCATCCTGAGGCTATAGCCGAAGTATCTCAAGAAGATTCTTCGCATACGCTCAAAATGACAGGCAAAGTTGCAGAAGTAAACATTATTCCTAATTATATTAAAGATATGGAAAATCGTTTTGGCAAAATCGGCGAAGGCGTTAAAGTTGTTGTCGATAGTGCAAACGCTACAGGTGGCGTTGTCGGACCTGAATTGTATAAAAAATTAGGTTGTGAAGTTGTAGAATTATTTTCTGAACCGGATGGGAATTTCCCTAACCACCATCCAAACCCAAGCGTTGAAAAAACTCTTGATACATTAAAAGAAGTCGTTCTAAAAGAACACGCAGATGTTGGTATTGCTTACGATGGCGACAGTGACAGAATTGGTATCATTGACACCGAAGGCAGATTTTTGACAGGTGACAAGTTACTTTTAATATACGCACAAGATTTGATTGAAGCTTGCAAAGATAAAAACATTCATCCGACTGTTGTTAGTGAAGTTAAATGTTCACAAGTTTTGTTTGATACTATTGACAAATTAGGCGGTCATTCTGTTATGTGCAAAACAGGTCACGGATATATTAAAGACAAAATGAAAGAAACCGGCGCATTATTAGCTGGTGAAATGAGCGGACATACGTTCTTTAAAGACAGATATTACGGCTTTGATGATGCTATTTATGCAGGTTGTAGGATTATTGAAATTATAGCTAAGCATAAAAAAATTAATCCGGAATTTAAAATTTCTGATATGTTGAAAGCATTTGATGAGGTTTATTCATCAGCAGAAGTCAGATATCCTTGTCCAAATGAGTTGAAAAAATCAACTTTAGAAAAAGTCAAATCAATGATTGAGGCTGATAAAAATATTTTTGGTTCTCAAATTAAGGATATTATCACACTTGACGGTATGAGAATTGTATTTGATGGAGGTTTTGCGCTAATCAGACAAAGTAATACAGAACCTGTATTTACATTGAGATTTGAAGCAAAAACAAAAGAAGAATGTGAAAAACTAAAATCAGCAATGCTTAATATGTTAGGTGAAATTTTAAAATAATTAAATAAAATTGTACAAAAAAGAAGGGAGTATTATTATGCAAAAAAATATTGCAACAGCATGCCCCCCC
>OJML01001289.1_pt1 | contig 13411 bp, 9 predicted proteins | sample 1597221 | NCBI WGS metagenome assembly OJML01 (sample SAMEA2452123, study PRJEB22498) | human gut metagenome | biome: human feces; feature: human gut; material: feces | place: Australia | collected 2012 | reverse complement strand
GATTTTGTGGATGAGAATACCGCCCAAAGTATCAATTCTAAAGTTCTAAAGTATCAATTTGATACTTTAGACTGTACTTTGGAAGAACTTGCGGTTTTTGAACTGGTTGCAGAGAACCCCACAATGAAACAGCAAGAGCTTGTTGAAGCAACCGGAAAATCGATTGCAACCATCAAGCGAATTATGAAATCGCTGCAGGAAAAAAAATATATCCGCCGTGAAAGCGGCAAACGCTACGGCAAATGGGAAGTTTTGGTTTGATATATAAGAATTGAGGTATTGATTATGAATTTAAAAACTTTATCTTCAGAAGGTAAAATCGCATATTTGATTAAACCCATATTAAAGGTATTGCAAGAAGCAGGCGGCCAATTAGAGCGTTCTGAAATCAAAGAACGCATTGCTGATATGGATGACCAAATTGCTGAATATTCTGTGCTTGAAAAGAAATCAAAGCAAACCGGTAACACATATAAAGAGTTTAATTTCAAGTTTAATTTTGCGATTAAAGATTTATATTTTAATGACTTGTTGACATACACAGATTCATCTCCTGTTACTTTAACAGATAAAGGATTATATCTTGATGTTGATAAGCTTGATGTTCAAAAAGAAATTATTGAATCATCAAAGAAGCATTGGGAAGAACTCAGCAAAAACAACAAAAAGAACAAAACTGTTAATGTTAGCGACAACGAAGAAGAAACTCAAGCCGAAGAAAAAATCAAAGACGATTTCAAGGAAAATTTGCTTACCGCTATTGCTAAAATGTCACCAAAAAAGTTTGAAGCTTTTTCAAGAGCCCTGCTAAACCGTATGGGTGTTGAGTTCACTGAAAAAGGCGTTCAGATCAGCAATGACGGAGGAATCGACGGATACGGCTACCATATTGATGCAAATGATTTCAGAACTACACGAGTGGTAATTCAGTGCAAACGATACAATGTCGCTCCCGTGTCCGAGCCGGAAATCAACCAATTCTTAGGTGCTATGAATAAGTATCAAGCAGACTACAGTGTATTTATCACAAACGGTAGATTTACCAATGCTGCAAGAATTGCAGCAAGAGAAGGCTCACCCATTACACTGATTGACGGCAACGAATTAGTAAGACTGGTTATAAGATATGAACTGTACATCACACCGGTTAAGACCTATGTATTAGATGAGTTTTATAACACTGAAGAATAGTGATAATCAAAATAAAATATTATCCCGCATATATCTTTTCCTCAAGCCCATATTCATTGGCGCCATTGGTGCGAAATTTGTAGTTGATTGAGGGAAAATAACGAAGGAGGTCTAACAGTGACCTTAGATAAAAAGCAGATGACTGAAGAAGACATCAAATTACAATATATAACTCCGGCAATACAAGCAAAATGGGGTCCCGACCGTATTACGATGGAAACTAAAATAACCGATGGTCGAATCAATCTTAAAGGAAATATTGTGATCCGTGAGAAGCCTAAGAAGGCGGACTATGTCTTATATTTAAATAAAAATAAACCTATCGCTATTGTTGAAGCTAAGGACAATAACCATTCTATTTCCTATGGGCTGCAGCAAGCAATTACCTATGCCCAAATGCAGGATATACCTTTTGCATACAGTTCCAACGGTGATGGTTTTCAAGAACACGACCTGCTTACTGGTTTAGAACGCACCTTATCTATGGACGAGTTTCCCACTGTAGAGGAACTTACTCTGCGTTGGGAAACCGAATCCAACGGTGGCGAAGGACTTTCTACAGATGAAAAGAAAGTAATCAGGCAGCCATATTACTCTAGTCAAAACACCTATGACCCTAGATATTATCAGCGTAACGCTATTAACCGTACTGTTGAAGCCATTGCCAAGGGGCAAGAGCGTCTACTGTTGGTTATGGCCACGGGTACCGGTAAAACCTATACCGCTTTCCAAATTGTTTATCGCTTACTGAAAAGCGGATTAAAGAGAAAGGTACTGTATTTAGCTGACCGAAACATTCTTGTAGATCAATCTATTCAGCAGGACTTTTCTCCGCTCGAAAAAACAATTCATAAAATTAACTTTGCAAAAGACGATCCCGTTACCATTACTTCTCACGAAGTTTATTTCTCTCTTTATCAGCAGCTTGCAGGTAATGAGGAAAATGAAGATGAAGGAAGTGGAGAGGAAGCTGTTGCTCGATTTGCAAAACTCTTTAATAAGGATTTCTTTGATCTTATTATCGTTGACGAGTGCCATAGAGGTTCTGCAAAGAAAGACAGTAACTGGAGAAAAATCCTTGATTATTTTTCTTCTGCTACTCAAATCGGTATGACCGCAACACCGAAGGAAACCAAATATATTTCCAACATCGATTACTTCGGCGAGCCTGTATATACCTATAGTCTGCGTGAAGGAATTGAAGACGGCTTTCTTGCGCCATTTAAAGTTATCAATATCAAAACAGACATTTCAGACGGATGGCGCCCCTGCAAAGGCCAGCTCGATAAGTTCGGCAACGAAATTGAAGACCGCATTTATACCAACAGCGATTTTGATTACAACATTATTTTGGAAGACCGCACGTACGAGGTTGCTAAGGAAATAACCGAATATTTAAAGAGCACCGACAGAATGCAGAAAACTATCGTATTCTGTGCAACTGAAGATCACGCCGAGCGTATGCGCATAGCCCTTAATAATCTGAACGCCGATATGGTCAAAGAAAATCCCGATTATGTGGTCCGTATCACCGGCTCGGATACTTATGGCAAGAGCAAACTGGATTATTTTATTTCTGTTTCGGCAGCGTATCCAGTTATTGCCACCACTTCAAAACTACTCTCCACCGGTGCAGATTGCAAAATGACAAAACTAATCGTCCTCGACGAAATGATCAGCTCGATGACTGAGTTTAAGCAGATTATTGGTCGTGGTACCCGCATTCGTGAGAAAGAAGGCAAAAACCATTTCGTGGTTATGGACTTCCGCAATGTAACAAGACTGTTCTCAGATCCCGATTGGGATGGTCCTATCGAAATGATGGACGGTTATGATCCGGAACATAAAGCGACGCCAAGACCTACGAAGCCCGGTAACGGTGACGATCCAGTTACTCCTCCAACGGTAGATAAATATATCGTAGACGAAAACGGTTGTGATGTTCACATCATTGGTAAGCGTGTTGAGGTTTATGATATAGATGGTAAACTTCTCCGCCAAGAAAGCATCGTTGATTATACAAAGTCAAATATTCTCGGCAAATACGCTTCCCTTGACAACTTTATTCTTAAATGGACATCTGAAGAAAAGAAGGAGGCCATTCGAGAACTGCTGAAACAACAAGGCATCGACCTTGAACAAATGAAAGCAGATCAAGGAATGACTGATGTAGATGACTTTGACTTTATTTGTCACGTTGCCTATGACCAAAAGCCTCTCACTCGCCGTGAACGTGCGAACAATGTTAAGAAACGTGATTTCTTAAGCAAATATAGTGGTGTAGCGAGAGAGGTGCTGGAAGCCCTTCTCGATAAGTACATGAATACCGGCATTTATGAGATCGAAAAGACCGAAATTCTTCAGCTCGATCCTTTCAAGAAGTTCGGTAAGCCTTCCAAAATTGCTACCTATTTTGGCGGCAAAGCGGGCTATCTCCAAGCCATAAAAGAATTAGAAGAAGAATTATATAAAGCAAGTTAAAATCAGGTGGTTTTATGGAACATAAGCGCATTTGCAATCTGACACCGATAGAATTTGAAAAGTATTGTTATGACTTTTTGAATGGATATGCCCAAAAGGAAGGATTGCAGGATTTCAAGATAACTCACAACACAAAACTTAAAGCTTCCGATGGTAAATATCAGATAGATGTTTATGCTGAGTTTACTGCTATGGGCTCCCGATTCAAAGTTTTGTGTGAATGTAAGAAATACAAAAACAGAGTAAATAGAGATAAAGTGGCTATTCTGCATCGCAAACTTGAGAGCATCGGCGCTCAAAAAGGTATTTTGATTTCAACAAGCGACTTTCAAAGCGGAACTGTTGAATATGGAAAAGCACACGGAATTTCTTTGATTAAAGCCGAAGATTATTATTTTGAATATCTTTCACATTCCAGTGGCCAGAAGCAAAACGATGACAATGATCCATTTCTTTATGCTGAAACACATATGCCGCCTTATGTTGCGTTAGATTGCACTGCTGATACTGAGGAGCCTCTTAAAATATATCCCACACGGGAAATGATTAAAGAACTCCTCATAGAACGAAACCGCAAGATTAAAGAAATACTAGGTATTGACGTACCGCTTGATTTTTCAGATATAGAGATATAAGAAAGCGCAGGTTAAAATATATGAGCAATTTATCAGGATTTGTAAAAAGACTTCGAGATATTATGCGTAATGATGCAGGTATCAACGGTGATGCCCAGCGTATTGAGCAAATCGCATGGATGCTCTTTTTGAAAGTATATGATGCAAAAGAACAAGATTGGGAGTTTGATGATGATAGCTATACATCTATCATTCCCGAAGAATGCCGTTGGGCAAATTGGGCAGTTGATGATAAATCAGGTTCAGCAATGACCGGTGATAGATTGCTTGATTTTGTAAACAATACTCTTTTCCCTGTGCTTAAAGGTAATGACATTAAGGACTCTAACGGCAACGTGTTGATAGGTGGCGTAAAAGTAGATGCATCAACCCCTATCAAAAAAGCCATTGTTCAAACAACCTTTGCCGATGCAAATCAGTATATGAAAGATGGTGTTCTTCTTCGTCAGGTAATCAATGTTATTGATGAACTTGATCTTTCCGACTATGAGGAAAGCCATGCTTTTGGTGATATTTACGAGTCTATCTTGAAGGAACTTCAAAGCGCAGGTAGTGCGGGCGAATTTTACACTCCTCGTGCCGTTACTGATTTTATGGCACAGATGATTCAGCCAAAAATTGGTGAAACAATGGCTGACTTCGCTTGCGGCACAGGTGGCTTCATCACAAGCTGGCTCAAAGAATTGCAGAAGCAAGTACGCAGTACAGCTGATGCAGAGAAATACGGAAACTCTATTTACGGTATTGAGAAAAAGCAATTTCCTTATATGCTTTGTATTACTAACTTGTTATTGCATGGCTTGGATATTCCTCGTGTATTTCACGACAACTCTCTCTTAAAAGATGTTTTGGACTATACTGCGGATGACCAATTTGACGTTATTCTTATGAATCCTCCCTACGGTGGTAGTGAAAAGGCAGATGTGAAAAATCACTTCCCCGCCGACCTTGCAAGTTCTGAAACCGCAGATCTTTTTATGTCGGTCATTATGTACCGCCTAAAACAGAATGGTCGTGTTGCGGTGATTTTGCCTGATGGTTTCCTGTTTGGTACCGATAATGCCAAGGTAAACGTCAAGAAGAAACTGTTGTCCGAATTCAACCTACATACCGTTATTCGTATGCCGGGTAGTGTCTTTGCACCCTACACCTCGATTACGACCAACATTCTGTTCTTTGATCGTACTAAACCCACCGAAGAAACTTGGTATTATCGCATGGATATGCCGGAAGGCTATAAACACTTCTCTAAGACCAAGCCTATGAAGCTGGAGCATTTTGCACCTGTAATGGAATGGTGGAATAACCGCCAGGAGATCACAGTGGATGGATTTGACAAGGCAAAGAAATTCACCGTTCAACAGCTCACTGAGGACTTGGCATATAATTTGGACCAGTGTGGCTATCCGCATATTGAAGAAGAAATCCTTGATCCTATGGATTTAATACAGCGTTATCAGGAGGAGCGTGCCTCTCTAAATGCTGAAATTGACCGGGTATTGACTGATATCACCGTTATTCTCGGAGGTGGTCAGGAATGACACCACAGGAATTGAAGTATAGCATTTTAAGTTTGGCAATACAGGGAAAACTAACGGAACGGTTTCCTGAAGATGGTGATGCAAGAGCATTGCTTTGCGATTCTGTTGTAGGAAATAATGTTGATGGCCAACGGGTCAAGGTAAAAACCGTAACAGAAATAACTGACGATGAAAAAGCTTTTGATATCCCAGATACATGGGAATGGGTCAAGCTTGGCAATGTGTGCGTAATAGCAAGAGGGGGTTCGCCACGTCCAATCAAGGAGTATATTACAACTGCTGAAAACGGCATTAACTGGATTAAAATCGGTGACACAGAGAAAAACGGAAAATATATTAGCGCTACAGCAGAAAAGATAAAGCCTTCCGGTGTTTCGAAAAGCCGAATGGTTCGTGCTGGTGATTTTCTTCTCACAAACTCAATGAGCTTTGGTAGGCCGTACATTTTGAAGGTGGATGGTTGTATACATGACGGATGGCTTGTAATAAGCCAGACAAAAGAAGTTTTTGACCAAGATTATTTGTATTGGTTGTTGTCTTCCAACTATGCATACATGCAGTTTTGTGGGAAAGTGAGCGGCGCGGTAGTTAAAAATTTAAATAGCGACAAGGTTGCGAATTCGGTATTTCCGCTTCCACCGCTTGCTGAGCAGAAGCGCATTGTGGCGAAGATCGAAGAACTGCTTCCCCTGATCGACCGCTATGAGCAGGCGTGGAGCAGGCTAGAGGACTTCAACAAGCGTTTTCCTGTGGATATGCAGAAATCCATCCTCCAAATGGCGATTCAGGGAAAACTGGTTCCCCAGCTCCCCGAAGAAGGCACCGGCGAAGAACTGTTCCTGCAGATTCAGGCAGAAAAGCAGGCACTTATCAAAGCTGGCACCATCAAAAAAGAAAAGCCACTGCCTGGAATTACAGAGGACGAGATTCCGTTCGACATTCCGGAGAGTTGGAAGTGGGTGCGATTCTCAGATGTTCTTGATGTTAGAGACGGTACACACGATACTCCTAAATATGTAACTTCGGGCATTCCACTTGTTACAAGCAAGAACCTGGTTGATGGTAAAATCGACTTCGACACCACGAAACTGATTTCGCAGGAGGATGCACAGGCAATCAATCTAAGATCTGCGGTTGATGATGGTGATATTCTGTTTGCTATGATTGGAACTATTGGAAACCCAGTTCTTGTCAAAAAGGATCGTGAATTTTGCATTAAAAACATGGCGCTGTTTAAGGCAATCAATAAGGATTTGTTCGATATGGAATATTTACTGCTGTTTCTTCAGAATGAGCAGCATGTCATGAAGAAAAAAGCTAGCGGGGGTGTACAATCTTTCGTGTCACTCAAATTCTTGCGAAATTATCTTCTCCCGCTTCCTCCCCTTGCCGAACAGAAGCGCATCGTCGCCAAGCTGGAAGAAATCCTGCCGATGTGTGAGAGGTTGAAATGAAGGTGAATTGATATGGCTAATCGTTTTCAAAAACTGCTTTTCAACTTATCAACTGTTTCGCCGCTCGCCTTCTTTATGGCTATTGTTTGGTGGCTTCAATGTGGTGCAAGGGAGATTACAACGACTACAGGAGAGATTCATCTGTCTGCAAAATCGATAATAATTTCGATTGTCGGAATACTGGGATTGCTTTACGCATTTCGCTCAATCCTGATTGTTAGAATTGCCAATAAGAAACTTGAAACTGTTACGATTGGTGTGAACTCCGTAAAGTCAAAAGGCAACTTTCCAATTATTGCAATTATTTCTTATGTGTTGCCATTTTCAAATCTTGTGTTCGGAGATTACAATATTTGGCTTTCACTATCAATCATAGCCGTTGCAATGATTTTTCTCGCCTTGAGCAATACCGTTTGGCTAAATCCCATTCTGATGCTTTGGAGGTATCATTTTTATGAAATATCAAACACAAACGGTAGTGAGGAATTACCTATGATCTCAAAGAGAAAAAGCATTCAGGATGCCAAATCAATTAAAAAGGTCATTACCTTATGGGATTACTTTATGATTGAGGTGAAAGAATGATATTTACGGATAGTGTACTTTTTGCTTGGATGGATACGAAAGACAAGTCCATACAAGTCAAACGTGTTATTGAGAATCGTGATGCGCAAATAGCAATCAATAGGCTCTTCGACGAGGCTTCAAATCAAATGGTTGCTGATAAATCTCCGGTTATATTTGATGGCAAATATACGCCTGCTCCTGATGGCGAAGAATATCTGTTTATAGATAAATTTGAACTTCCGCAAGAAATCATTTCTGCAATAAAGAATCCGCAGGCGTTAGAAGCATTAGAAGCCGAAAGTGACGAAATCCCGAAAATTAAGGCGTTGTTTGTCGGAGTACATTCCGAGGCTAACGGCGTTGATACATATTCGGCAGCTTTCCAAAAATTCAAGTCAGATCAGTATATCTCAGCTACAAAAATCCACTTGTTCTTGTCCGGAAACACATTTGTTGCAGATAATAGAATTGGATTGACGATCAGCAGACATATCGACTGCTTGTTTGTGGATGGTAAATTGCAATTCCCATCGTTTTTCTTTGCGAGGCAAGTCTTTGATTTATCGGAGTATTACCGTGAAGCAACCAATTCTGACATTGTTGATTTTGTTGGAAATGAAGCGATTTCTATGGATAATGGTGACGAATTTTCACAAGCAGCAAATAGTTGGGAACGCAGAAAGATTGCATCTATTATGGATTCTGGCATTTTGCAGAATTATACCCCTGCAAAAATAAAGAGTATTGCAAAGCAAACCGGCATTGACTTATCTGTCGAAGATAAGAAAATTGTAATTCCTACTGACAAAAGGGAACGTCGGATTGTTCTTGGCTTCCTCGACGAGGAGGTTTATAAGGGCGCTTTTTCTCAGACGATTTATCAAACAAATTCCAAGAGGAAAGCAAAATAAACCCTTTTCTACATAAGCGCACAAGAATAAAATGAGGTGACAATATGGCACAAACTATTTTATATTACCCTAATATCAATATTCAGGATGGTACTTGGTTAAGAAATGCAATACTATATTGGGACGAAGTGTCATCAATTGTCCCTTATGAAAACTACGCGGATTTTTCTCCCGAATTATTGTACCTTCAGAATTCAGGCGTATATAAGCCAGTATACCCTCAAGATCTATTCTTTTCCGAATATGCTGAGGACTTTTGTAATTGTATCGTAAAAAGAATTACTAATTATGATAGTACAATTACAAGGAATAGTCATACTCAAAATCAAAGAATAAGAATTCATAAAAACAAAATATATGCACCTGCTTTGCACGAATTGATTCATTATAATAAGTTACCACAAAACCTACTTCAGTTTTTCAAGAACAAGAAATATGTAAATGATTATAGTACTAACGGCTGGATGGAGATGGATCAAAAAGTTGCGCAAATATATATGAAAACGCTTGCGGAATATTCAATAAAATGTTCTGATAAAGACATAGTATTGGGAACAGATACTGCGACTCATAATCGAGAAATCTATAATAATGCTCGTAGTCGCACAGATTCCAAAACTCAGTGTTGTAAAATAAATATTGAGAAGTGCTTGCCGCAACCTGCTATGGATGTAAGTTTTGAAGATATTCTTGACTTCAAAGTAAGAAGAAAAGATGAACTTTTGGCTTTTAGAACAAAAATTAGAGAATTGGAAGCCAATATATACAATGCTGATAGTGTCGAATTGATAAAGCACTATGAAGCCCAATTTGTTGAGAGTTGGGAGAACTGCTCCAATGATTTTTATAAAGTCCTAAAAGAGGCAAAAATTAGATTCTTATTAGGTAGTCTTATCAGCATAGTTGCAACGCCTTTTGTCGGAAAAGTGCTGTCACAATATTTAGGGTCAAATCTTTCTGATGCTATTCAAACAGGTGCTGCAGTGATCAACATAGGAATTGGCCATTTCGATTATAAAAATAAGATTAGTCCAGTTAAAATCGACGGTGGATTTAGCTACATTATCAAAGCAATTAGAGATGGCATAATTCACATTTAATCGCTTAATTACAGTAGAGAAACAAAATAAATCATAGAGGAGAATACAAAAATGAAAATTGCGATTGTACATTTAAGCGATTTCCATATTAACGCCGGAGAGCGGTTTTTATCACAAAAAATAGATGGCGTTTTGTCGGCGCTAAATATTCTTGGAAAAGTAAATGATTATATTGTCGTCTTTTCAGGAGATTTATCATATTCCGGACAGGTAAATGAGTTCAAGAGTTCAAGATATTTGTTTGGAAAAATAATCAATGGCATCAAGCAAAAGAACGGCAATAAATTTGTCAACTTATTTATGGTTCCCGGAAATCACGACTTATGTCTTCCTAAAAATGCACGTGATAGGAAAGATATACAGGCTCACTATGACAACGGAACAATTTCAGAATTGCTTCCGGTTGAAAAATCATATTTGGAGAACTATTATTCATACTCAAATGCTAATGGAAAAATACCGTACGATATTTTCTTGAACAAAAGATCTTGCACTTTCGACGGATATAAAATGCAATTCAACTTGATTAATACGGCACCGTTTTCGACTCTTCAGCCGGATGACAAAGAACTGCATTATTTCCCGGAAGATAAAATCAATTTATTGTCACGATCTGCAGATACAAATTTATGCATTACAATTATGCACCACAGTTATGAGTGGTTTAACTGGAATTACAAATCCAACTTAGAAAAGGCTATTATCGACAATTCTGAGTTGCTTTTATATGGTCACGATCATCGGGAGCATACCACGTCATTATCTATTGATAATAGTTTAGACACGTGGATTTCGTCAGCGGGTGAGATGAAATTCTCTTCACTCGATGCAGAAGATTCTTTTAATTCCATTGTAATTGATACTGAAACTAATTCTTTCGATGGTTATGTTTTTAACTGGGATAAAAAATCACATATTTACACACATAAACTTGTTGCATCTCAGAAAAGTTTGCAAAATCATTCGTCTAAGCTTATGCCTTTGCCCAGTTTCATAAAAGGTATCAAACAGGATAACTATAATCAAGCTGATGATTTTACTGACTATTTTGTATTTCCAAAGTTGGTATCAAAGTCTCAAAATGAATACAATAAAAACGAGATAGTCGCTAGTGTAGAGGAATTAACAGATTTATTAAATGAAAAGAAAAAAATCATCATTAGTGGTGCAACAAACTCCGGCAAAACAACATTGTTAAAATACTTGTATTGCACATTAACAAATAAAAAGATTCCATTATATTTAAGTGCAGATGCAAGGCCAAATATAAAGGCACACAATTTTATTAAACATCTCTTTGAAGAACAATATGGCGAAGATCCGTCTCTGTTTGAAAGATACCAACAGATGGAGCTGGATAAAAAAGTGTTAATTGTAGATGGCTGGGATTTACTAAATACCAAAAGTCAAAATTCCATTTTGCAAAAAATCGAAGAATCGTTTGGTTATGTAATAATTAGTGTTGGCAACTCTCGAACCAATATAATTGATGAAATCAAAGGTGAACTTGATGAATCAACACAATACTATGAGCTACACATCAAGCCCTTCTTCGCGGAAAAAAGGAATGAATTGGTTCGTAATATTTGCCTTCAAAAAAGCATATTTAATGACGACGCTGCAATAAATGTTAATCGACTAATTGACAGTCTCGTTCAGAATAATAGCGGATTGTTTTCCTTAAACCCTGCGTTCATTGTTAGATATACAAATTGTTTTATTCAGGATCCATATCAAGATTATACAAAGGGAGAAGCGGTCTTTAGTAAAATTTTCGAGTTTGAGTTAAATCAATCGATAATTAAGTTTGCCAAACGGCGGGATGCAGATGAGTTGTTTACGGCTTTTGAAGAAATAGCCGGCTATATGTATGCAAATAAAAAGGACGAACTTCGGGTTGAAGAAGTCCGCACAATAATAGATAGTTACAATAGTATTTATGGTGAACACGTCAATGTGAGAGATGTCATTGACATTGGAAAAAAGGCTAAAATATTACGAGAAACAGCGGATTTATCAGTATACTTCCTCAACAAAAATCATTTGTCATATTTTATTGCCAAATATTTAATTAGAGCTTCACAAGGAGAGCCGGCAGATACAAGCGGGATTGAATATGCCTTAGAGAATATTTGCTTTGGAATAAATGCGGATATTGTGCTGTTTATTTCCTACATACTGAATAACACAAGAATTCTTACATCTATAAGCAACTATGCTGGTGAATTACTGGAACCTTGGGACGCACTTAGTTTCTCTGAAAAAAATATATCAATACTTCACAATGTTCCATTGGAACAAATCAATCCTCCTTCGGAAGAAGAAAGAAAGAAATATGATGATAGTAAAGAAAAATCAGAAGAAATAAACTATTCGGAAGACACCATCGAAGCAAAAGGTCTGTTTGATTACGATGATGGCGATATTGATCGATACCAATATAGGCTTGTACGTGCAATAAAATATACTGAAATGATTTGTAAAGCTCTTCCGGCTTTTCACAACACACTTAAGATTAGCCAGAAGAACGAATTGGTTGATTCTGTATATTTATATCCCCGCAAAATTGTTTATGCCCTCTTACGTCCATTGGATATGAATATCAAAGACCTGTGTGGGGATATCCTTGAATACGCTAAGCAGAACGAAAAAAAGAAAAAGGATGGCAGCGAATATACCGAAACTGATATTATGAAAATGTTTAATGATTCGGCTCGAGCTGTAATGCTCAGTATGTTCGACCATTTTTCTGAACTTGCTACAAGCCCAAAATCGTATGAACTGCTCATTAACAAAAAGGCTGAGGATATGAGTGAACGTATAGAAAGACTGCTGATAATCGAAAGTACAGGCAATACTGATTACCTGACAAAAGAAGCAGAGTCATTACTTAAAGAATGCCAAGGAACAGAGTATGATACAATGATACGGTTAATAGTTCGTAAGCATTTATTAACTCATAGGGAACTGCTCTTCAGTAAGAAGCAACAAGTAGTTGATAAAATCTTTGGACAAGGGTATAGAAAATATTTTCTTATGAATTAAGAATAACATATTGCCGTGTTGGTCCCGCCCCAACTTAGTCGTTTTTGTTCCATAGATTACGACTCAACTTTTGGAACAATTAATGGGCGTGTCATCTCGCCACGCTGACGGCAATATGTTAATAATAGTATATGTTGCTTTTCTTTGAATTATTCATTTATAATACAAGCAGGCACGAGAGGTTTCTCCCGTGTCTGCTTTACTATTTTGCGAACTTGATTATGACCCCATCAACGCCGTCTGTATATTTGCCTTGTGCTATTAGGGTACTGCGCAAATCGAGCAAGCATTTAACTACAAGGTGGCGCTCTGTGTCAGTGATGGAGAGGTGGTATTTCTGCTTTTTCATACGAACACCACTCTGCATTAACCGTTTCAGTTACACGCTCACGGATATTGTTCATCCTCCGCACCCATTCCATCTGATCCTGCATCTTCAGTTCTTCCGTCACTCCCCACTGCACAGCCATCTGCTCCATCAGTATC
>OJML01001287.1_pt1 | contig 13450 bp, 7 predicted proteins | sample 1597221 | NCBI WGS metagenome assembly OJML01 (sample SAMEA2452123, study PRJEB22498) | human gut metagenome | biome: human feces; feature: human gut; material: feces | place: Australia | collected 2012 | reverse complement strand
CATCGACCGATAAAGAACTCCGTTATCAGAATCGAGCTGAGTCCTTCGCCCGAACATACCCAGTTCTATGACATAGAGGACTGGCAAAAGCTCTGGCACGACTTTGCTGAGGAGTTCGACAAACAAGTGATTATCGGCAAGGACGGAAAAGTCCGTTCTTGCCAAACCAATTTGGCTAATAGCAAATACTCGGTTTGGCTGCATACGGAATCTAAAGGCGAAGTCCCCCATCTCCACGCTGCGATTTGCCGTTTGGATGAAAATGGCAATATCAACAATGACCACAACATTCATCTTCGAGCACAACGTGCAGCCGAGCGAGTGGCAAAGAAACGTGGCTGGACGACTGCAGCACAAATCCGAAATCTCAACATTCCACAAGTAAATCGGGACTGCATGGAGGTGCTGAAAGCAATGCCATTGTGGTCATGGGATGACTACAAGAATGCTCTTATACGGAAAGGTTATACCGTCCATGAAAGGGAGGACAAGAAAGGTCTTCTCCGTGGATATGCTCTCATGAATGGAAACACCAAATACAAGGCTTCAGAATTAGGAATCGGCAGGAACCTGATGGTCTCGAAACTTCCTGCAACATGGAAGAGACTGCACCATCAGCCAACTTCCGTCATTAGAAATAATACTTCCCAAACCGTTCAACAGGTAGCGACACATAAGGTTGCCCCTATTGACTATACCCAATATCTCACATATAGTCAGGATATGATTTCCTATGTCCTCAGTCATGAAGGCAAGGATTACAAATTCTATATCCCGGAAAAAGTACTTGACTGTTTCAATGACGAGTTTGATTACAGGTTTATTGCCAACTGTCAAGAACTTACCGATATGGCTGTAGCTATATTTGTCGGACTGCTTGATACGCCAAATGTAGCGACTGGAGGTAGTGGCGGAGGTTCGCAAAGCGATCTCCCCTGGCGGAACAAGGATGATGACGACCTGCAATGGGCCCGCCGCTGTGCCCGTGCTGCTACCCTCCTATTGGGCAAGAAACCGAGAACAGGATTAAGACGATAAAGTCATGGAACAGTCATACAAAAAGCGGCCGCCTCATGCGACCGCTAATAGTCCTCCAATCTTGACGGATATGGGGAATTTTATTTTATAAATCTGGAAAATTTGCAATTAATAAGGTTTCTGCATATATAATTTACTAATAATCAACATTATATTATTTTCGCTTCTTTGGTCAAGGAACAACACAGAAACAAAACCATTAATTAAAGCAAATTCAAACCTTTTCTATTTTCATTAGGTTTCATTCCTTTCACTTGTTTGCACAAGGAGTCCGAGCTTTACTGTGAGCAGTTATTCTCTCTGCTCCAAGGGATATTTATTGATAAACATACTTGCAGCCAAAAAAGAAAAACTCCCGATCTCTCTTCAGCCTCTGCTTCCCTTTTATTGGCAACCAAAACCGCTTTTACCGTAATAGCCATAGGCATACTGACAAGCAAATATGCCTATCTAAATATATTAGCTTATATATAGAGCTAATAGACTAAAGTAAACTGAATTTTTTCAGCTTGTTCAACAATGCAGCCAAAAGAAAAATGGCTGTAACCAATCAGTTTTAGCGCAGCCATCTTTTTCCCTTTGTTTGACTTTACTTTAATGAATATATATAAGATGGGAATAAAGTAAAGCTCGTCTTTTTCTCTTTTCGCTGTATTATACTTACATAGTCTCTACTCAATATTAACGATTCTGATTATATGTCCTTTCAAAAACAAACTCCTGTAGCCACCGTTGAAATGATGGATTATCTTGGTATTCTTTGTAGAGCTCCAATCCAGACGTCATGGACCTAAGGATAATCGACATCAATGCTTTGTCACTTTCAATTCTCGCAACCTCTCTATCAGAATTGCGAATTGCATTCTGATAAGCTTCATTTTTAGCAACTTCTTCAGGAATAGCAGCGATTTGTTGCCGGATACGATCTGAATCCGTCCAAGGAATATTACCGAATCGAGTGTTGAACTCTTCCAAAATCGTTGTCAGCGACTGAAGATTCGTGGATGTAATGCCTCCGCTCCGTCCTACGGGAATGGCTTGGACTTCCGCTTTTTCATTGTCCAAAATAATACGTTGTTCTTCCTGAATCGTATTTTTGTAGCTATTGAAATCCACAGCATCAAGTAACCCTTCTGTATAATCATCTCCTTCCGGAGTCGGCAACTTGTGAATAAGCAAATTGAGAAAAATACTCAACTTTTCCCACTCTGCACTCCCAAAAGGCAATATGGCAGCCAAGAAGGCATAGGTTCTGATAAAACTTTTGGCACTGCTCTTGAACTTTACCTGTGAATCGGTATTCAGAGTCTTGTAATTCTCGGCACATGTGTCCAAAATCGAATCAATCATTTCACGATCCGATGCGCCAAGAAATAATCCCACTAAACGTTCAACATCTTCGGCCGTATATACTTGATGTTTTTCCAACTCAGTAATAAGGTCATTGAGCTTATTTGGATCGGTTTCCGAGGCTAATTCAGTCGTTTTGTAATAACGCTGGAACGATTTTTTAATGTCTTCCGGATCATTGGCAAAATCAAGAACAAATGTGTCTCGTTTTTTGGGATGGGCCCGATTGAGTCGAGACAAAGTTTGTACGGCTTTGATATCCGTCAGAATCTTATCTACATACATCGTATGAAGCAGCGGCTCATCATAGCCCGTCTGGAACTTATTGGCAACAATAAGAAAACGATAGGGGTCTTTCTTGAAGCGATCTTCAATCTCAGCACTCGGAAATCCATTCAACGAGGCTTCGGTCATCTTTCCGTACTCCTTGTATTTATTTGGCAACTCCTTTTCTCCGGAGAATGCTATTATGGCTTTATACTGGCTTCCTCGTTCTTCCAGCAATCGGCAAAATTCAAAATAGTAATCTATAGCTCGTTCGATACTGCTGGTCACGACCATTGCACGAGCTTGTCCTCCTATTTTCCCTTTGCTGATGACATTCGTATGGAAGTGCTCAACCATAATAGCCGCTTTGTGGTGGATTGTAGTTCGATCGCCTTCAACATAGGCACGGAGTTTGGCTTGTGCCTTTTCATTGTCGAATAATGGGTCATCTTCCGATTTTTTCACAAGTTTATAGAAACTTGATACCGGGGTATAATGTTCCAGCACATCCAGAATAAATCGTTCCTGAATCGCTTGACGCATTGAATAGGTATGAAAAGCCACATGTCGTACTTGCCCGTCAGGCTGTGGTATCGCATCTCCAAACATCTCCAAAGTCTTGTTTTTAGGTGTTGCGGTGAATGCGTAATAATTGGCATTTCGGACCATCCGATGCCCTTCTATGAGTTTGTTGATTTTATCTTCGATATCTTCCTCGTCGTCGCATACATTTCCCGAAACGGCCATATTCATCTTGGCAAACAGGCTTCCCGTCTGGCTCGAATGGGCCTCGTCAATAATGATGGCAAACTGTTTGTCCTTATTTTCCGTGCCTATACTCGACAAAATGAACGGGAATTTGTGAATGGTTGTAATAATTATCTTCTTCCCCGCATTAAGCAGCGAACCGAGTGTGGAAGAGTCGTCGGCCCAGCCAACAACGCTCCGCTCCTGCATGAATTGTCTTATTGTGTCCCGAATCTGCCGGTCAAGATTCACACGGTCTGTAACCACGATAATTGAATCGAAAAAGTTTTTTCCGCTTTTCTCCAGTTTGACCAACTGATATGCCAGCCATGCAATCGAATTCGATTTGCCGCTCCCTGCGCTGTGTTGAATCAAATAGCGTTTCCCCACTTCATTCCGAAGGGTATCGGCCAACAGTTTGCGAACCACCGTCAATTGATGATAACGTGGGAAAATCATGGTTTCGCCGATAACCTTGTTCGTCTTTCGATCGATTTTCTCGACCACCTGCGAATAATTCTCCAAAATATTCGACAACGATTCCTTGGTCAGAATCTCTTTCCAGAGATAATCGGTCTTGATGCCATCCGGATTGGGCGGATTGCCTGCACCGTCATTGTTCCCCTTGTTGAACGGCAGAAACCAGGACGCCTTACCGCACAACCGTGTACACATTTTCACCTCGTTGTCATCGACCGCAAAATGTACTGCACATCGCTTGAAGTTAAAGATCAACTCCTTCGGGTCGCGGTCGTTCATGTATTGATTGACCGCATCATCGACATTTTGTTTGGTCAGTCTGTTCTTCAGTTCGAATGTAGCGATTGGCAAGCCGTTTATAAAGATTGCCAAATCCAAAGCCAATCGGGGAAATTCCTTGGAATAGGTCACCTGCCTCGTGACACTGAAAATGTTCCGGGCATACAATGCTTTCGCCATCGGATTTTGTTCCGAGGGTGTAGAATAGTAAAGGTCGAATTTATAAGCCAGATATCTGAAACCGTTGCGAAGGATGTCGATAATCCCAGCCTCGCCCAATTTCTTGCGCAGACTGACAAAAAATTTGTTCCGCTCATATTCACTATCCAGAATATGTGCGGCTTTCACCTTTTCGGGCTGTGTGGCTTGCAGGAACCGTAATACCCGCCCTTCATCGAGCGCATACTCCTTATTGAACTCGGCAGCCTTGCCGAGCTCGTAACCATTCACATCGACCAGATAGTCGGATATTATCTTCTCCAAACCGGCTTCGCTGATATCTGTTGCCATAATATTTCTCCTTTTTATTCTTCATTTGGTATTTCTACTCCTCTGACATCGACTTTCCCTGTTACGACATCAGAAATTAGACGTTGCTTATACTCTTGCAGGTAATTGATTTCGGTCTTAAGTTTTGCGATATATTCGTCTATGACATATAGTCGATTTTTAATATACAGGACAATCTTTTGCTGTTCTTCAATAGGAGGAATAGGAATAAAATGCTTTGCTAACATTGCATAATTGATATTCTGTCCTTCTCGAATACCTGTAACACACGTTTGTAACAACTGAATAAAATCATGCGATTTAAATAAATGCTTGAAATATTCACTATTACGTTTATCCTTTGGGGTCAATATTGTATATGCGGCACTAATTATTCCTTGATAGTATGCGTACTCTATACCTCCTTGAAACGAACGAAGGCTAATCACAAAATCACCACACTTTACCAATTTAAGTTTATCAAAATCTTTGTTTACAACTACAACTCTATTATCATACATATCTTGAGGTATTACTCCCCTTGACTGTGTAGCACATAAAATTGGTTCATTAGGATATCCCTTTTCACTCCTTTCTTGTAAACAATTCTTTATTTTACGAACTTCCCAATGAGCCGGAATTTTTCCCAGCCATTCGATTCCGCTCTCTTTCATCGGGACATTGGGATCGAGGCCACGGGTAACAACGGCGGCAATTTCCGCCTGCTTTAATTCAGATAGAGTTTGTAACTCTCTCTCTCTCTGACATATACGTTCATTTATCTTGTTTGACTTATAATCCAGATAGGCAACAATTTGCCGTTGTTCCTCTTCGGGAGGAACGGGAATACGCAATCCTGCAAAACGTTCTGTTTTAACGACCTTACGTAATCCAGAATACAATGGTCTCAATGCTTTTGCTTCATCAACAGCAAGAAAATAATAATAGTAGAATTGGCTATTGATTCCTTTGATTGAAAAAACATTGTATGCCCCTGTTATCATGCCATCTATTGATGACAATCCAACAGTACGAGGAGTTTCATCAACATCGAACAAGCAAAAAATAATATTCCCGGATTCAACAATTTTATAATTGTCAAATTCCTTGGGAAATTTACCTTTTCCGCTTTCTATATCACGCTGAATGACACCTTGTTTTGTTAACGATAGCAACGTGTATTTGTAAGCATCTTGTCCTACGACATTATCATGCTCCGTTATAAATATTTTATTCCGGAGCAGGTCCCAATGAGTTGGAATTTGACCAAGCCATTCGATACCGCTGTCCTTATATGTTGGATATACTGTCATTTCTATTGTGCTTCAAATTTACTTTTAATCAGATTCAAGAAGGTTAGATTCCTTGCATCTGCATCATTAACAACTGCATCGAGATCCAGAATATAACGTACCGCCGGAATCTTTATACCTGACTCCCAATCTACAGTGATATCATTCGTATTTACAAAAACATTACCTTTAGAATATAGAGGATGATATCCTGCTGATGATAAATGTGATTTGTAATCATTGTCAAGTTCAACTACTCCGTATAGCCACAATGATTGCACTTTACCGGGGTACAATCCATATAGTCCTCGCGCTCTTTTCTCGAGTTGAACTTCTACCCGAACATTGTCCTCAGGCTTTAATCCTTTGCGCTTTAATTCAACAATTACGACATCAAATTTATCTTTAGTTTTTGGATCGTCCGAAAAGATAATTGCAATATCCGGTCTATCATCATCTTTTATAACCTCATCTTTTGTTAATTCTCGAAGCAAGTCTGTCATTTCCATATCACTTAAGATTGTGGAATACGTCATAAACTTGTCATCTAATATCCATGTGTTGTTTATGTAAATATCTTGGCTGAAATCTCCGGAACGAAGAATCCTTTTCATCGGAACCAGTATATTGTGAATTTCAGACTCTCGGTCCTTTTTATCAATCTTTTTTAATCGGTCAATCGTTTTCTGGCGGAATAGCACATATTCCGTTAATGCCCTACCTGCCAAATTCATTGACTTTTCGAATTCAGGATCAGTTAAATCGGTCGACTTACAAAGAATCTCTCGCTGATCTTTGATAAAACGCGTCTGTGCTTCTTTGATAACTTCATTTTTCGAACTTATTCCAATAGTATCTTCTTCAAAATAGCCTCTCAAATGGGGAAATTGATTGTTTAATTGTTCGGATGTACGCTGTGTCTGTTCTATTATTTGGGGTGCCAAATCAGAAAGTATGGTTATTATTTCGTCTCTAAATATTTTTTGGAGCATTCTCATGTCAGATGGTTTAATCGTTATGACCTGTCGAGTAGCATCCGTTTGTCCTTGAAAAGAATCTGAGTATAAAATAAATACCATATCATATCCTTTGGGGATACTCTCATCAGCAAAGACATCTATTGATTCATTTCGATTATCAATAGAGATAGCAGTAATTACCGATGAATCTTTTATATCGCACTCTTTAACAGAGTAATACAGTGTCATCTCCCCGTCAAGGGAATATTTAGACACAATTGTTTTCTCATTCAACTCGGGAATTGAAGCTGCACTAATTGTGCGTACTACGTTTGTTTTACCTATGGTAGATTGGATAGTGATATTTATATCATTACCATTCTTTTTTGCTTTGTATAGTAGAGAATAAAATTTCTTTAAAATTCGTCTTCTTATCCATTCGGCATCAGCAAAATTTTTCTCTTTTAATTTAGATAAATTATATCCTGTCATTTCCAGAGTACTGCCGCTCTCGTGCTCACTATCTAAAGTAGAACTATTGTTCGGAGCATCAGCCCCAAATTCCTTATCAAAATTAAACTCACGATATTGATTTCCATTATAGTGGCTGATTACCTTAACGTTATCAAAATAGAACAGGTAAACCAATCGCCCAAGGCCACGATGTGTTTTGTCGTCTTTGTCAACTTCCAAAAGGCGACAAAACTTTGTGTATCGCTCATCAGTAAAACCAATACCATTATCGGAAATTGTCAAATGGAAAGACTTTATATTCGAAAGCGTAGATGCAGAAAAATGAATATGTATTTTTGAGGCTCCTGCGTCCAATGCATTAGCGACAGCCTCCAGATAAACCATATCAAATGAAGACTGTGAAAAAAACATTGAAATAGCTTGTTTTAGATTGATCTCCATAATTAATTTAATATTTGGTTCAACAATCCTTTTGTCGATTCCTCTATTGCCCGAATGTCGGCACGAATCTCATCGAGCGTTCGCAACTGCTTGGGCTTATAGAAATATTTGGTGAAACTCAATTCATAACCAATTACATAATCGTCCGTATTAACAATGGCATCGGGCGTATATGGAAGAATCTCGTTCCGAACAAAAGCTTCGATACCTCCTTCATATGTTAGGGGAACTTGTTCTTTATCACGTAACGTCTTGTCGATTTCGATTTTACCTCGTTTGTTCTTGACGATAACGCCTTGTTCGTCGCGTTTAGGACGATCAACCGTGATTTCCCAGTACCCAAATTCGGAATTATCGAAAATCTTGCTGATAGGCGTCTCTTCAAAATCCATATAAGCACGAAGTATCTGTCCATTGATTTCCGGCGTAAATTCACAATTTTTCTCACCGAGGTTCTTACGAAGAGGTGATTTCAGACCGGTAGCATCAATCAATTGAATTTTTCCTTTCCTTCGGGATTCCTTACGGTTCGTGACAATCCAAATGAAAGTTCCAATGCCTGTATTGTAGAACATCTTCTCGGGAACAGCAATAATGGCCTCCAAAAGATCATTTTCAATAATATATCTCCGTAAGTTACTTTCACCGCCTCCTGCATTACCAGTAAAAAGCGACGAACCATTATGGACTTCAACAATACGAGTTCCCAACTCGGTGGTATCCTTCATTCGACTAATATTGTTCGCCAAAAATAACATTTGGGGATCACCAATATTAGGAACCAATGAATAGGCCGGATTTCCATCGTATGCTATCAGGAATCTGCCATCGGTAATATCCTTTTTATCTTTCAATCCCCAATTCTCCAAATCTCGTTTCCAAGGAGTCCCGAATGGTGGATTGGAAATACAGAAATCGAACTTCATACCAGCTTTACCGTCTTCGGAAATGGTCGAACCAAACGAGATATTATTTGCTTCTTCTCCGTCTCCTTTGATAAGAAGGTCCGATTTGCATGTCGCATATGTCTCCGGTTGTAATTCTTGACCAAAAATATGCGTATTGATGCGTTTGCCGCGAGCTTCGGCAAGTTGCTGAAGGCGCTCTTCGCTTACGGATAGAATACCTCCGGTACCACAAGCCCCGTCATAAATCAAATAAGAACTGTCAGTAATTTTATCCATGATGGGAACAAATGCAATTTCGGCCATCAATGTGACAATATCACGAGGCGTAAAGTGCTCTCCTGCTTCGGTTACATTGTTTTCTTCGTTGAATCGACGTAACAACTCCTCAAAAACGGTACCGATAGAATGATTGTCAAGAGCTGGCAAACGCACAGAGCCATCATCAAATAAGACGGGACGATTACTTAAATTGATTCTATTGTCGACAAATTTTTCGATGAGCAACCCCAATACGCCGCCTTCGACCAGTGTATCTATCTCATTGCGAAATTTGAATTTTGTAATAATGTCCTGAACATTGGCACTAAAGCCATCCAAATAAGCAATGAAATCCAATTTTAATTGTTGGGAATTGGTCCTTGATTTCAAATCTTTGAGCGTAAATGGAGAACTGTTGCAGAATGCTTGTCCAGCAACAGCACACAATGCTTCGTCTTGTTGAATGATATTGGCTGCGGTTAAGCGTTCTTTCATCGCTAAAACCTCTTTTTTCGTATCCTCTAAAACGGCATCGAAGCGTCTCAATACAATCATCGGGAGAATCACTTTACGGTAATCCCCCTTGTTATATACGTTTACAAGAACATCGTTAGCAATATTCCATATAAATGAGACCAGTTGGTTATGTTGTATCTGTGTCATATCGTTTATTAGTCTTTTAAGCATCCAATAGGAACCACATAAACTCCGTCTGCACGTCGATAGGCAAATTTTCCTGTAGCCGTCAATACCATTAAGAAAGACGGGGCTTTCATTTTATCCGTATCTATCTTTGCAGCCAATGTTTTTAAGGTAGTTGCGCCTTGCTCTATAAGTTGGTCCCCGCCAAGTTTTATTTCGATAAGGCCAAATTTACCATTGCGCAGATGAACAACTGCGTCACATTCGAGGCCGTACTTGTCTCGAAAATGATAAACTTGTCCATCTAAAGCGCTCGCAAATACGCGTAAATCCCGGATGCAAAGCGTCTCAAACAACAACCCCATTGTATTCAGATCATTAATCAGGTCCTTGGGGCCAAGACCCAAAGCAGCAACAGCAATTGACGGATCAACAAAGTACCTGGTATCAGATGTCCGAATAGCTGTCTTTGAGCGCAGATTAGGATTCCATGCAACAGAATCTTCTATGACAAAAATTTTTTTCAGAGCGTCAATATAAGAAGTAACTGTTTTTACATCCGTTGATTCCTCATCATTCACTCGCATATCTTCTACAATAGTACTGATTGGAGCCTGAGAACCTTGATGTCGAGCATATGAACGCATCAATCGTTTTGCCCGTTCTTGATTGCGTCGAACGCCATCTACCCGAGAAATATCCGAGCGCGTCACAGCGTCATAATAGTATTTCACTTGATCCAGCGCAATATCTCCTGTTTGCAATGATGCACGAGGCCACCCACCTCGACAAATTAAAAAAGCAATATCATCAAGCGACAATTTGTTGATTCCCATTATATTATCTGGAGTTTCAAACATTCCCTCCAAACTCACTTCTCCAGAAGATTCCCCCGACTCGTATAAACTCATGGGACGCATAGTTAGCCATGCAAATCTACCTGCTCCTGAATGATGAATTTCTTCTGTTTTTGCAGGAACAGCCGAACCAGTTAAAATAAAAAGACCTTCGCCTTCTCTGTGATCGACTTCAAAGCGGATTGTATCCCATAATTTGGGAGCAAGTTGCCATTCATCTACCAATATGGGACATTCTCCGACCAACAACGCTTTCGGATTTATATCAGCCATACGGAGATTCTGTTCTTTGTACAAAGGATCGTCCATGTAGATGATTGTGGACGCCTGTTGCTCCGCAGTTGTAGTTTTACCGCACCATTTAGGTCCTTCAATCAAAACGGCACCGACACCAGCCAGCTTTCGTTGTAACTCCTTATCCGCAATTCTCGGTTTATATGTCTTCATATCTATATACTGATTATAAGGCAAAGATAATACTATATTTTAGAATTTCCATATGTGGCTAAATTAAATTACCTTTTTTGGCTAAAAAATACAGCGCCATTCGGCTGTATTTTTTTGTGTTTTTTGGACAAGGGGTAGTTGAAATCCTGAATAATCAAGTGGAAGTTTAGCGATAATTCGCTTCAATAATTGTGTTATGTTCTTGCCACAACCATTCTCCAACGGGCTTGCCCGTCTGCCACGAAATTTCTTTTGGGGCAGCCTAATACCCCATTTTAGTGAAAACAACATCCAAACAAAGGAAGAAAAGTCAAACAAAAGAAAGATAAATACATTGATTATAAGTCTTTTAATGAAATATAGCTATTTCGTCAAAATTTCATAATATCTCATTAGTGTGACATTTTTTTGTGACATTTTTCGGATGGATTTTCTATCTTTGCAGCGTAATCATCCAATCATCTGTTATGGCAAAGGCGACACTCTCACTCTCGAAGAAAGCGAATGCACACGGCGAGCATCCCATACTGGTACGACTTGACATCACACGCACCAACCGTCCGCAGTTCAAGTCCAACATTACCGTCCTGCCGGAGTATTTTGCCGATGGCGAAATCAAGATACCGATGCGCGGCAAGCTCAATGCGGCGTTCCGTGACGAACTGCTGAAAAAGAAGACGGACATCGAGGCGTTCATCGCTTCGCTACAGGCCATTGCCATGTCCTTGCCGGAGGGAACACGCACACGCAAGGACATCCTTGATGTGTACGAGGTGGTGAGGTCGGTCAATCCTGCCGAAATCAGCCGAACGACTATTGTCGCCAAGAAAAAGGAACAGGCCGCAGCCAATGCCGAACTCGTCCGCCAGTTACAGGAGGTGCGCAGACCGGGACTGCTTGAGTTTGTCCGCAAAAGGCTGGAGGGCATGAGGAACGGAACAATCAAACGCAAGGGTAACAACTACACGAAAGAGACCCTGCACACTTATACGGGTTTCGCCAATATACTTGAAAACTTCGTCAAACTGCATCCTTTCGAGTGGGAAGACATAAACGAGCGGCTGATAGACGAGTTTGTCCTTTATATGGAGGAATACGGCTATATGAAGAAAACCATAAACAAGAACCTCGCCGTATTCTCCGCCATGCTCAACACCGCTTTCAAGGAGGGCTACCGTTTCAAGACATCGGTACTTGACCACTTTCCGAAACTCCATGTGACCCGTGAAGACAAGGTAGTGGAAATCTATCTGACAGAGGAGGAACTGCAGGCACTCTATGAGATGCCGCTAAGCGGAAAGGAAGACAAGGCCCGTGATGTGTTCCTCGTCGGCTGCTACACAAGCCAACGCTTTTCAGACTATTCCCATATCACGGAGCGTAATGTGAGTTTCCATGACGGGGTGGGTATTATCACGCTGACACAGCAGAAGACCGGGACGGAAGTCACCATTCCCATACTCAACGACAACCTTATCCGAATCTTCGAGAAATATGATTACAACCTGCCATACATCCACAACAATGACTTGAATGAAATAATCAAAATCATTCTTGAAAAGCTCTCCGAATCAGTACCGAGCCTGAAGCAGGAGATGGCGACCAAAATCACGCTTGTAAGCCAAAGAATGGAGGAACAGAACAAGGTACAGTTCAAGCGCAACGAACACGGCGAAGCCCTTGTGCCAAGATACAGGCTCGCCACCACGCACACGGCACGGCGGACGGGCATCACCCTCATGTACCTGAGCAAGCTGCTCGACAGCCACGAAATGATGTCCATAAGCGGACATAAGACGGAAAGCGTATTCAACGATTACATCAAAATCAGCGGTATCGAACTGGCAACAAGCATCGCCAAGAAAGTGGCAAAGGCAAAGCAGGAGGCTGAAGTGAAATCCATGCTCATGGAGCAGTTGGGGCAAATGTCGGCAGAACAGCTCGCCGCCTTGCTGGAACAATCGAAGACCGGAACAAATGACTGACCCTTATATCCCTATTGAACATATGAAAGAGAACATCGAAGACATAAATGCCGATATAGAATTGCAGTATGGCCAGCGGAACATGGAGCGCAACATCGCCTATATCCTCTCACTTGTAGAAGCCCGCCTCAAGGAGGACGGAGAACTGGATGACGAGATTCCCGTGCCGTCGGTCGAAGCGGCCGCCAAGACCATCATACTGCTCATAGACCGCCCCGAATTGCCGTGGGAGACCATCTGCAGGGAGAAGCGTGTCAAGCATGTCGTGGAATACCTCTTTATCCGGGCACGCAACCATCCTGATGAAGTGCATGACTTTGTGGATTCCCTCCTGAGGAAATACCTGCCGGAGGTACCGCCACAGATGATACGGACATATCTGAATGCATGGAAACAGATAGCCAGACAGCAGAAGCCTTCCGGATTTACGGATGAAATCCTTTACCCGGAACATTCGGAGAAAATTCTCGACACCCTGCATTTCCTGCTGCAAGGCGAGGTCGGCAGAGGTGCGGCACTTGTCATGGTGTGCGCAAG
>OJML01001286.1_pt1 | contig 13451 bp, 8 predicted proteins | sample 1597221 | NCBI WGS metagenome assembly OJML01 (sample SAMEA2452123, study PRJEB22498) | human gut metagenome | biome: human feces; feature: human gut; material: feces | place: Australia | collected 2012 | reverse complement strand
GAGGTGTAAGTGGAGTTTAGAGACTGCTGGGATTTTGTGTGATGTGCAGCAATTTTCGCACACGATGTGCGAAAAAGGCGCTCATCGAGCCATGGAGGGCGAGTGGGCGCCGGTTGCGGACGGTGTCGACAACACGGACAAAATCCAAGCAGTGTCTTAACGACACGCCCACCTCCACGCAGATTCCCTATCTGCACAAGCCACCATTACCGGACACAAAAAAGGAGGACATTATGAAGGTTATATCTATTGTTGATGATAATTATGGAATTATGTTTAATAACAGACGTGTTTCTAAGGACAGTGTTCTTAATAAGCATATTATTAAGATGCTTGATGGCAGGAAGTTATGGCTTTCTTTATATAGCAAGCAGCTTTTTGGTGATTATGAGAATCTTGAGGTTAATCAGGAGTTTGGTTTTGCCGGAAAGGATGATTTCTGTTTTGTTGAGGACTCTGAGATTGTTTCTTATGAGGATATTGTGGATGAGGTTTATCTGTATAAGTGGAACAGGAAGTATCCTTCTGATGTGAAGTTTCCTAAGGACATGCTTAATGATTTTAAGCTGGAGGGTTCTACTGATTTTGAGGGTAATTCTCATGAGAAAATTACTGAAGAAAGATATGTAAGAAAGAAATAAGGAGTATGATAAATGCGTAATATCAGGTTAGAAGTATTGAGAAGAGTAACCGCATTTTTACTGGTAGGCTTCATTGTGTGGAGCGGGCTTTGGGTAAACGGATGCTCTTCTAAGAATACTGCCAATGCAGGTGAGGCGTTGTCAGCATCATGGCAGGCAGATATGGTAACTCTTTCATATGATGGGAAGCCATATGTTGTAATTAATGACAATAATCCTGATTTTACTGAAGCAGATATGACGACTGCTTCATTTGAAAGCTATGGTGAGCTTGACGGTCTGGGAAGATGTACCACAGCATTTGCGAATATTGGTAAAGACCTTATGCCTGCGGAAAAGCGTGGTCCTATTGGTGAAGTGAAGCCGACAGGCTGGCAGACGGCTAAGTATGATAATGTTGATGGCAAATATCTGTATAACAGATGTCATCTGATTGGATATCAGCTTACTGGTGAGAATGCCAATGAAAAGAATCTGATTACAGGAACAAGATATCTTAATGTTGATGGTATGCTGCCTTTTGAAAATATGGTGGCTGATTACATAAAGGAAACTAATAATCATGTTCTGTACCGCGTAACACCTGTATTTTCTGGCGATAATCTTGTTGCCAGCGGTGTGCACATGGAGGCGAAGTCAGTTGAGGATAATGGCGATGGAGTTCTTTTCAATGTGTATTGTTTTAATGCACAACCGGGAATTGCTATTGATTATGCAACAGGTGACAGCCATCAGGACGATTCAATAGTTGCAGATGCTTCAAAGTCAACAACTGCAGCAGAAGCAAATGTGCAGATATATGTACTTAATACGAATACTAAGAAGTTCCACAAAGAATCCTGCAACAGTGCAAGGAGCATGGATGCTTCAAATAAAAAGATTTATACAGGAAGCAGGCAGGAGATTATTGATATGGGGTATGAGGCTTGTGGTGTGTGCAAGCCGTAAAATAGTTATTTGAATTGAATTAAATTTAATAATATGGTAAGATTCTGACAGAGAAACCGGATAATATAATAGTTAGCTTGTTTATACATGGAAAGGAATTTTTATGAGAAAAATCAAACTAATACTGTTATTTTGCGCTGTTTTTCTGTCAATTTTGTTATTAACAGGTGATAAAGACAGGATACAGGCAGATGATGATGACAGTAATTTTACTAATTTAGTGGTATTTGCCAGATTTGCAGGTGAAACCGAATTTATAAATGATGTATATGAAGGCAGTTCTGTCAGAAAAATAACAGATAATTCATATAATGCAGGTTCATATAGTGTAGGCGATTATTACAAATGTGTATCAGATAACAAATTAAGAATGAGAAGTGTATATTTATATGATAATGGCGGCTCAATTGTACTTTCACATCCTCGTGGGTATTATGCAGAGTACAGCGATATTAATATTATTGGTTATAAAGATGCTTCGGAGCGTGCAAGCAGAATGTATGAGCTTAGGCAGGAGTGGTCAGAAGCTGTTAATAATGCCATATCATCGGGTAATAAAATTTCTGATTATAATGATACTGTATACTATGATTATGGTGTGCTTGATAAAGATAACAATGGAACAATTGATTCAATTACAATTATTTATAAGAATAATGAGTCAGGTAATATATCAGTAAGCTGGTCTTCACCATTGTGGAATTATACAGATTATGTTAATAATATTTCTGTTAATACCGGCAAAAAAACTATTAATAGTTACAAATATGTCCAGATAACCAATTCGTATTGTAAGCCTGATGGTGATACTAACGGATATTTATTTAAGGATGGGGATGACCAGGTATTTGTATCAATTGCAACAGCAGTACATGAAATGGGACATATTATGGGGCTGAAGGATTTATATAACTCAAAGAATGCGTCACCGGTGTATTTCATGTCAGTTATGGCAAAGCATATATCTCCAGTTCCACAGTTTATGTCTCTTAAGGAGAAAGAAGTATTAGGTTGGGCTGATGAGAATGATATTAAGACGATTTTGTCCGAAGGAGAATATAGTCTTAAAGCATTAGGAACTTCAGGTACGGATAATATTACAGGATATAAGATGGATATTCCGGAAAAGGGTAAGACATTGTATCTTGAGTACAGAAATTTTGAGAATAATGGTAACAAATATGATTCTCAATATAAGCAGATGTTCAAGATTAATGGAAACAGAGTGGATAAAATCCCATTAAAATCCGGGCTGGTATGTTATCTTATAGACAGTGACACTAAGTTTCCAAGTAATATGTATTTTTCATCACCTAAATGGAATTATGAAGTTCTTGGTGGACAGTATAACACAAAGGCAGATGCAGCATTAGGAATAGGTGAAGATATATGGATTTACGGAGATATTTATATCAGTGTCAATTCAATCGAGAATAATATACTCACATTTGAAATAAAGGGTGGCATTCCAGAGCATATTCATAGTGGTGGAGAGGCAACATGCGTCAATCGTGCAGTGTGTGAAGTATGTCATGAGGAATATGGTGAATTAAATAAGGATAATCATAAGTTACAGCATGTAGAAGCTAAAGCAGCTACAGTGACTCAGGAAGGTAATACTGAATATTATTACTGCTCTTTATGTTTAAAATACTTTGCAGATTCAAATGCATCAAAGCAGATAGACAAAGATAGTGTTGTTACATCGAAACTGGCACCAGAAATAATTGCTGGTGATAAATGTATAATTGATAAGAATTCCGATAAGGCAATTACATTTAAGTCTAATGCGGCATTTTCAGATTTTGTAAAAGTAGAACTTGATGGCAGAGAGCTTGTAAAAGACAAGGATTATACGGTAAAAGCAGGAAGTATTATTGTAACACTTAATCCAGATTTAATAAAAAAATTATCGACGGGAGAGCATGTTATAGGTATTGCTTCATCGAGTGGAACAGCTAGTGCACTTTTTACTGTTAAGGAACCGGAGACGGAACCAGAGACAGAACCGGAGACAAAACCAGAGACAAAACCAGAGACAAAACCAGAGACAAAACCAGAGACGGAACCAGAGACAAAACCGGAGACAAAACCAGAGACGGAAGCAGTGACAGAACCAGAGACAGAAACAGTGACAGAAAGCAGCAGGAAAACAGAATCTGAAACTGAGGACATCAAGGAGACTGAAAGTAGTAAAGAAACAGAAAGTATCAAAGAATCTGATTCAGAGAGCAGCAAGGCGACAAAAACAGAGATGGAGAGTATTAAAGAATCTGAAACAGAGATCATCAGTCAGATAGAATCAGAAACAACAAGCCAGTATACATTTGATGAAAATGAAACAAATGCATCATCAATTAACACTGGGGACAGAAATCATGGGAAATTATGGCTTGTAATAGCAATTATTGCGTTAGCTGGATGTATTGCAGCAGCAGTTATGTATGTTGTTTCAAAACGAAAGTAATAAAAACTGAATAGCAACTGATAATACAAAACAGGAGTAGGTCAATAGCTTAACTCCTGTTTTGTGTTATAAAATATAGTTATTATTCAGTAAATGTTCCAACCAATTTAACAAGCATAGCAACGGTCATATCCATGCCTTCAACAGTAATATGTTCATAGGGACCGTGGTATGCGTGTCCTCCAGTTCCAAGGTTAGGGCATGGAAGACCTTTGAAGCTTAACTGACAGCCGTCTGTTCCCCCTCGGATAGGAAGAATAAGCGGTACTATATCAGCCAGTTCACAGGCTTTCTTTGCATTTTCAATAAGATTCATGCAGCCCGCAATGATTTCGGACATATTCTTATACTGGTCTTTAATGGTGAGCGTAACAGTTCCCTTGCCCCATTTTTCATTCATATTCTTTTCGATTAATCGCAGAGTATTTTTCTTTGCTTCAAATAAATTCTTATCATGGTCTCTTACTATATAATTAAGCGAAGCCTCACTGACATCGCCAGACATGCTGACAAGATGGTAGAAGCCCTCGTAATCTTCTGTGCCGCGAGGGGTTTCCATAGCAGGAAGTGCATTGTTAATCTCCATTGCAACAAGACTGGCATTAATCATGGTGTCTTTGGCAGAACCTGGGTGTACATTGAAGCCTTTAATATGAAAATCCGCTTTGCATGCGTTGAAGTTTTCGTACTGAATCTCGCCTTCTGTGTCGCCGTCAATTGTGTAGGCGTATTTGGCACCGAACTGTTCTATGTTAAAATGTTCAGCTCCCATGCCGATTTCTTCATCAGGTGTGAATGCAATACATATTGTTCCATGAGGTATATTGTCTTTCTGCAAATGTTCTATCATAGTAAGGATTTCAGCAATACCTGCTTTGTCATCAGCACCAAGTATAGTGCTTCCGTCTGATGTGATAAGTGTACGACCCTTAAGAGTGCCAAGATGAGGAAAATCATGCACAGACAAGATTATTCCCGCAGGAAGTGTGAGTGATACACCATTAAAGTTTTCTGTTATTACTGGTGTAATATCGTGATTGCAATAATCGGACACAGTATCCATATGTGCAATAAATCCGATAGCAGGTGCATTTTCATAACCTTTGGTTGCCGGAAGCTTACCATACAGGTAACACATATCGTCAAGTACAATGTCCGATAAATTCAATCCCTCCATCTCATTTTTAAGAAATCTGGCTAACTCAAACTGGCATGCAGATGAGGGCGTGTTTTCACTGTTTTCATCACTTGGTGTACGGAAAGTGACATATTTTAATAATCTTTCATATGCTTTCATGGTAATTCTCCAATCTGTGGATTGCTATTCATATATTAACATATTCTGGTGGAAATATACGGATTATGCGAAAAAAAATAAAAGATTATCAATATATAAAATAAACTCCATTGAATGGGACGAAGAAGAATATAAGGATAATGGTATACTTTGCAGAAATGCAGTTGCAAAAGGTAATAAGGTGGTAAATGATTATACAGCTTTGTATGGAGGAGATGCATATCTTCCTGCCAATAATCTGGCTTATAAATATGTTGCTTAATTAATAATCACCCAGCAGCGGTTACATTTGGAGCATTAACAGTTCTTATAGTAATTTCCTGCGTGGTAGTATTTCTTGTATTCTTAAAAAGAAGACAGATGAATAAATACGAAAAGTATTAACATACAGACACCAGCACGTTAAGGTTAAATGTGCTGGTGTTTTCTATATCATATGTATTTATCATTCTTTGATGAGATGTTTACCAGTCCAAAAGACAGTGCAAAAAGTATAATAACGAAGGCCACGAAATATAGACCTCCCATTGTATTTTCCATGGAAGCTATAAAATCATATGAGCCATGTAATAGAACTGGTAACACAACACTGAATATTCTGAATATCTTGGAGCTAAACTTTTTTCCACGATTATACTGTTTTCTTGCGAGACCATAGAATACACCCATAAATACACCAAAACAGGCATGTCCTGGAATTGCTGTAATTGCTCTTACAATAGCAGTTGAAAAACCATATGATAAAACATAGTTGATATTTTCCCAAAGGGCAAATCCGAGTGAAACAAATACTGCATATACAACACCGTCATACTGACAGTTAAATTCTGGATTATTCCATGTCCGTTTTTTTAAGAAGAAATACTTTGAGCTTTCTTCGGCTATGGCAACAATAACAAAATAAAGAATTATCTGATACAGCAATGTATTTTCGGGAACAAAGCATGATAAAATCCATTCCCCTATTTTTTCCTCAATTAAGGCAATAATGGTGGATAGAATTCCCGCAATAACTAGCTGTCTTAAAAGGTAGCCGCTTTCCTTTTCCATTCTGTCTGCTCTGTATACTTTAATCATAAGGAATACCGCAGGAATAACTGCCGCTAATATTAATATCCAGTTATACATCATTATAGGTTCCAATATAAAATAAAACATATATCTGCTTGCTCCTTATTGTGCTTTTTATTTCTATTTTATAATTATATATCTCATATATTCTGATAACAAGCTGCTTTATAATATATTAATAAATGGAAGTGCGAAATCATGGCAGTCGGTTAGATGCTATGAAAAACAGAAATATATTTCTTGCTGATGGCAAATGTATGATTAAAATGTAAAGAAAGAATAAGGCAGGTACAAGGAGGAGCTGCATGAATGATGATTATCATGTAATAAAAAGACTATTGATTGAAGCAATGCATGCTTAAACTAAAAAGATATGCATCGTGCGGCATAAATAACATTAGATAAAATACAGGTATTGATTTAAGTTCTTACTTTGCGCATGATATCGAAACTTATAGAAATTAAGAAAAAACGGTATGAAATAATTCCAGAATATAAGCGAATCTATTCGCTAGATATAGCAATAGATTTAAAGATATTAGATTTTCATGATAGGAGTTATTTATTAACAGATGAGCAGATATTTTAGTATGACATGATATTTAAAAACGATAATATCCTTTTGTGAAGAAAGTTTCATAGAAGCTGAGCAAATTTTCAATAAAGTTGTGAAATTTGATTTTCATAATAGTTCATCTCCTTTCTTACAACGACATTGTATAACACGAAAAAGCATAATACATGCCAAAACAAAAAAATAAATAGACAAAAATTGCAAGATGGAGAGTGTATATTTGGATATGATGAGTCAATAGTCTATAAAAGGATATAAAGTTATTATTAAAAATTAAAACTATTTGGTAGACTATGCATATTACATCGGATAAAAACGATGAGTAAAGAAGATTGCATAAAAGCTAAGTAACTTATTAATAAAATTATGTAATTTGATTTTCATAGAATTTCATCTCCTTTCTGATTATGTTTTTGTTATAGAATATAAAAAGGAAAAATACTTGCCAAAATAAAGAAATAAGTAGTCAAAAGTTGCTTAAAGATTTTTTATATAAAAACTAAGAAAATAAATATTTTAACAGAAATACATTAGATTATTTAGGAAAATAATCAGCAGCAAATATGAGAATAGTTATGTTGTGATAAAAGTAGAAAAAAGCTCTGTGTGCAATGCACATGAGATTTTTTCTACTTTTTTAATTGAAATGTAAAAATTTCAGATTACTTGTATATGTGAATTATTACAGTCGTATCATTTAGTGCATATTTTATTCAATATATTTTATTTAAAATTCTGAATAAATGATATATATATACCTTATCAAAGAAATAAATGGAAAGGAAGTAGGTATTTATGTTGTTAAAAGAAAAAACAAAACGAAGTCTTGAAACCATGCGTTTGCACGAAAGAATAAACTATGGATATAAAATAGTTATCACAATGATGCTGACATCCGGATTAATTTCTATGATAGTAATAGGGATTCTATTTGCAAATATGTTTAACTATGTTAAAAAAGTTAATGTGGCTGATACGGCAGTGAAAATATGTAGAATTGATGTGAATGCGGCTGCCCGGAACATAAGGGAAATGGCATTAAATGATGATTCTTCATCTTATGCTGGTTACAAGGAGACTGTAGAAAAGCTACTAGGTGAGGTCAAGGACGAATTGCTAGTTATGCAAGACACAGGGGTTGTTTCTGATGATCTTTTTAACGAATATTCATCAGCACTAACAGATTGGGGAAACAAGGGATTTGATATAATAAAACAAATTGAAAAGGGACAAGATAAAGACGCTGTTGAAGACATACTTGGTGAATGTACGCCATCGTTAAATAAATTGGTGAGTATTGCACAGAAAATAGATTTACTGACAGGTGAACAGAGCGTTAAGGCAGTAAGAAAAACGCTGATATCAGCTTTTGTGGGATTTGGGGTTATTATTGTATGTCTTATTATTGCAGTTATTTTATCACGAAAAACAGGAAAAAAGATTCTTACAACTATTTTAGAACCACTGCATGAAATTGAAAATGCAGCCAAGGAACTAACTGAGGGAAATTTGCACAGTACATTGGAGTATAAGTCAGAGGATGAAATTGGTCGACTTGCTCAGAGTATGCGTGAGTCAATATATATTTTGGGTTCATATGTAGATGATATTGACCGTGCCATGAAACTGTTTTCAGATGGTAATTTTGATGTAAAACCAGAGGTTGAATGGAAAGGCGATTTTATTGGTATTTTAAATTCATTTTTAGCATTTGAGAAAAGTATGTCAAGTACGGTAAAAGGTATACGGCATGTATCGGAGGAAGTGTCTAGTGGAGCAGAGCAGGTGTCAATGAGCTCAAATGAATTGGCAGAAGGAGCAACAAATCAGGCAGCTGTTGTTGAAGAACTTACTGCGACTGTTTCAAATGTTTCTGAACAAGTTGAAAAGAATTCAAAGACGACAAAAGAAATAAGTAAAAGGGTTGAAAAATTAGGGGATAATATTCTAGAAAGTAACAGCAAAATGCATGAAATGGTCAACTCAATGAATGAAATCAGCAAGGCCTCAAAGGAGATTGATAAAATTATTACAACAATCAATGAAATTGCAAGTCAGACAAACTTATTAGCCTTGAATGCATCTATTGAGGCTGCAAGAGCTGGGGAAGCAGGAAAAGGATTTGCAGTTGTAGCAAATCAAGTTAATATTTTAGCTGACCAGAGTGCTCAGGCAGCGAGAGAATCATCAGCACTGATTGCCACCTCCGTGGAAGCAGTGGAAAATGGGATGGTTGTAGCAGAAGATACGGCAAAACAGCTTGAAGAAGTGGCAGGTGAGTCAAAAATAATTACAGATGAAGTGATGAGAATTGCGGACACATTAGAAACACAGACAGAGGAAATATTACAGATTAATGAGGGCATAGAACAGATTAATGATGTGGTTCAGTCTAATTCAGCAACGTCCGAGGAATGTGCAGCAGCAAGTCAGGAGATGAGCAGTGAGGCAGAAAATTTGAATGAAATGATTCAAAAATTTAAGGTTGCTGAGTTTAATGAATAAAATTATCTTAATATGAATGGGATTCTTATTGCTGGAAACGGTTATGATATGCTTAAAGCATACTATGCTATATTGAGAGCATTGTATAAGTATTCATGATATATAGATAAATATAACAGACTAAAAAAAGAGGCGTTATTTTGATAACGTCTCTTTTTGTGATTTATTAAAACAGTATAAATTAATAAAAATGGGAATTGAAAATCTTTCAAAAACGCTGTGGGATTGATATTTTTTATGGGGAATTATCTCTTGGTTACCTGAAATAATAGATGTATATGTGTTTGATTTCATGCCAAAAGAGAATAAAAACTAGACAATAATTGCATATATGGCATGTTATAAATGTCAGAATTTTATATAAAGTAAGCAGTATCATTTTGTGCATACTTTGTATAATTTATGAAATTGTCTTTTACATATATTTGTTATATCTTTGATATAACAAAATTGTGGGAATAAAATAATTGGTATTTTGAAAGGAGAAGTTTCACATGGAAGAAAAGAGGTACCTGAAATGGTATAACAAGGTGGGGTATGGATCAGGAGATTTTGCAGGAAATGTTGTGTATGCATTTCTCTCATCATTTGTAATGCTGTATCTGACAAATACGGTAGGTTTAAATCCGGGTATTATCGGAACGCTGATTATGGTATCAAAGCTGTTTGATGGAATCAGCGATATGTTCTTTGGAACTATGATTGATAAAACAAAAAGTAGACTTGGAAAAGCTAGACCATGGATGTTATATGCGTATATAGGTTGTGCCGTAACACTCGTTGCAAACTTTGCGATTCCAGACAGTCTTGGGACAACTGCACAGTACATATGGTTCTTTATAGCATATACATTGTTAAATGCAGTATTTTTCACTGCAAACAATATAGCATATGCATCATTAGTTACTTTTTGTACAAAAAACAGCAGGGAACGTGTAGAGATGGGATCATGGCGATTTATCTTTGCATTTTCGACAAGCTTACTTATTCAGTCTGTTACAGTACAGTTTGTAAGAGCAGCAGGCGGTGGGGCAGCAGCATGGAGAATGGTTGCCGTTGTATATGCCATTATTGGATTGATTGTAAATACAATTTCAGTTTTTTCAATTAAGGAGCTTCCAGAAGAAGAATTAAAAGCGGGGAAGGATCACACAGAAGAAAAGTATGGACTAATAGAGGCTGCAAAACTTTTATTTTCTAATAAATATTATCTTATGATTTGTGCAACTTATATTTGTCAGCAGATTTATTCAGCTATGTTAAATATGGGCATTTATTATATGATTTATATTTTGAAAAATGAAAATCTGTATTCCGTATTTTCATGGGCAATTAATATCCCTGTTATTATCGCAATGTGCATCACTCCTATGCTGGTGGAAAAAATGAAAGGTTTATATCGAATGAACTTTGCAGGCTATGTTCTTGGAACAGTGGGACGTGTCGGAGTCATCTTTGCAGGTTATATGGGAAGCGTTCCACTTATGCTTGCATTTACAGCGATTGCAGCACTTGGAATGGCACCGTGGCAGGGTGATATGGGAGCAGTTGTTGCAAGCTGTTCAGAATATACTTATCTTACAAAGCATAAACACATTGATGGAACTATGTATTCATGCACATCTTTTGGTACGAAAATCGGAGGAGGAATCGGAGTTGCATTATGTGGATGGTTGCTTGATGCAAGCGGATTTGTTAAGGAAGCAGCGGTGCAGCCGGCCTCTTGCTTAAATATGCTTCATATTATGTATTTATGGATTCCTATGGTATTGTCATTAATAATTACATTCATCATGTCAAGAATGAATGTTGAAGATGCAAACGAAAAACTAAAAAAACAGTTGGAGGAATGTTGATATGGAATATAAAGGAATGAAAGGATTGATACTTACCTGTAAGCATCACGACGGCTTTTGCCTCTGACCAAGCAAGTATACAGAGCACAGCATTAAAAACTCACCTTATAAGAATGGGAAAGGTGATATTGTGCGTGAAACAGCAGAGGCGTGTAAGGAATATGGTCTGAAGTTTGGTGTCTATCTCTCACCATGGGACAGAAATTATGGGCTATATGGAAAGTGAGGAAAAATATGAATGCTGATATGAAATGGCTGGACAATCCAGAAGTGTTTAAAGTAAATCAATTGGAACCACATAGTGATCATTGTTATTATCTGGATTATTCAGACATGAAAAAAGAAAAAAATCCATTATTACAGTCATTAAATGGTCAATGGGAGTTTGCTTACAGCAAAAATGTGATGGAAAGACCTGTTGATTTTTATAAAGATACATTTGATACATCAGGATTTGATAAAATTATGGTTCCAGGACATATTGAACTGGCTGGATATGATAAAATCCGTTATATCAACACTATGTATCCATGGGAAGGAAAAGAGTACCACAGAGGAGCCTATAGTATGGAGGCAACTGGAGCAGAAAAAGGAATGTTTTCAGAGGCAAAGTACAATCCGGTGGGTTCTTATATAAAATACTTTGATTTGCAAAAAAGCATGTGTGGAAAGAGAATTCATATCTGCTTTGAAGGTGTAGAAGAAGCTATGTATCTTTGGCTTAATGGTCAGTTTATAGGTTATGCCGAGGACAGCTTCACACCTTCTGAGTTTGATTTGACACCATATATTAGGGAAAAGGGAAATGTACTGGCAGTACAGGTACATAAGATGAGTACTGCAGCATTTTTAGAGGATCAAGACTTTTTCAGATTCTTTGGAATTTTCAGAAATGTTACTTTGAAGGCAATACCAGATGTTCATTTGGAGGATGTTTGGTTCAAACCAGTATTAAACCGTGATAATGTAAGCGGAAGTATAACTGTAAACATGAAAGTGTCCGCCCTTGATGGTCAGAATGTAACTGCAGGCTTTATTTTAAAAGACAGGGAAGAAAATGTATTAGTAGAGAAATCCATACAGCTAAATAAAGATAATGACTATTTAGAAGGTACGATATGTGTTGATTTAGAAAATGTTAAACTGTGGGATAATCATAACCCATATTTGTATCATGCTTATGTTGAACTTAAAGCTGAGGATGGTTCCTTGGCAGAGGTAATCCCTTATGATATCGGTTTTAGACGAATAGAGATTATAGATAAAATAATTTATTTAAATGGAAAACGCCTTATTATTACAGGTGTAAACCGTCATGAGTGGAATGCAAAAACAGGAAGATGCATTGGTATAGAAGATATGAAAGCAGATATATCCTGTTTGTTAAGGAATAATATTAATTCTGTGCGTACTTGCCACTATCCTGATCAGATACCATGGTATTATATGTGCGACAATGCAGGTATTTATGTGATGGCAGAAACAAATTTGGAAAGCCATGGTTCGTTCCAGAAGTTAGGTGCAATTGAACCATCATGTAATGTACCAGGATCTTTTCCACAGTGGAAGGGTGCCGTAATTGATCGGGCAAAAAATAATTTTGAAACTTTTAAAAATCATACATCCATTCTTTTCTGGTCATTAGGAAATGAATCATATGCAGGTGACGACATAGAGGCAATGAATGTTTATTTTGCTGAAAAGCAGGATGGAAGATTAGTTCATTATGAGAGTGCTTATTATAATAGGGCATACGAAGATACAATTTCTGATTTAGAGACCAGAATGTATGCGAAGCCAGAGGATGTAGAGAAATATTTGAACAACAGTCCGAAGAAACCATATATTTTATGTGAATTCATGCATGATATGGGAAATTCCATGGGAGGACTTGGCTCGTATATGAAACTGATTGACAAATATGATATGTATCATGGTGGATTTATATGGGACTATATTGACCAGGCAATTATGGTAAAGGATCCAGTGACAGGAAAAGATGTTTTACGATATGGCGGAGATTTTGACGATAAACCAGCAGACTATGAATTCTCAGCAAATGGAATTGTATTTGCTGACAGGAAAGAAAAAC
>OJML01001282.1_pt1 | contig 13476 bp, 8 predicted proteins | sample 1597221 | NCBI WGS metagenome assembly OJML01 (sample SAMEA2452123, study PRJEB22498) | human gut metagenome | biome: human feces; feature: human gut; material: feces | place: Australia | collected 2012 | reverse complement strand
TGCCCAGACTGTTTTTCTGTCGCTGCGAACGGAGGATGGAGAGGCGCAGCGCCATATCCGAATCCTCTGCGTCGCTCATCGGGTCTTTCTCTTCCAACAGGGCGGCAACGTCGCAGGCTAGAGCTTTGAGTGCAGAAGATTCTGAACTCATCATCATCTTGGCGATGCGTGGATGACAAGGCAATGTTGCCATCTTCCTGCCCAATGGGGTGATGCTGCCATCCGGTTCTATCGCTTCAAGAGAAAGAAGCAATTCCTTGGCATTGAGTAGGTTACTGCTTGATGGTGGAGTAAGCCAGAGCAGCGACTGGGGATTGTTCTCGCCAAAGGCTGCAATATCGAGTACCATCGATGTAAGGTCGGCTTCCTCTATTTCCGGTCGGCGCTGGTCTTCCATCAGATGTTCCGAGGTCTGAGTCCACAACCGGTAGCAGATTCCTTCAGCCACTCGTCCGGCTCGTCCTCTTCTCTGGGTTGCCATATCCTTGTTGATGGTAATGGTTTCCAGGTGACTCAATCCCGTTCGGGCGTCGTAAACCAGTTTTCTGCAGAGTCCGGAATCCACCACGATTCTCACGCCTTCGATGGTAAGTGAGGTTTCTGCGATAGGTGTGGCGAGCACAATTTTCCTTTCTCCCTCTTTCGAAGGGACTATGGCGAGGCGCTGCTTCTCGGGTGGGAGATTGCCGTAGAGAGGATAAACCTGCGGAACGGAAAGTTTAGCTGCTGCTCTGCTGAGGCTTGCATCCAATATCTCCTTGCATTTCAGAATCTCCGACAGTCCCGGAAGGAAAGCCAGAATATCTCCCTCGTACCTACCTGCAGCCTTGAGGATGGTAGCCGCCACCTCTTTATATATGTCGTATCGCGCAATATCGGTTTCAGAATAAATGGTCTCTACGGGGAACATCCGTCCTTCGCTCTCTATCAATGGTGCCTGAAGAGCCTCGCAGATGGCGGAAGCATCGATGGTTGCCGACATGATGATGATCTTCAAATCTGGTCGGATGATTTCCTGTGCCTGTCGGGTGAGGGCAAGCGCCAGGTCGGAGTTGATGCTTCGCTCGTGAAACTCATCGAAGATGACGGCGCTTACTCCTTCGAGCGTGGCATCATGGATGAGCATCCGGGTAAGGATTCCCTCGGTGAGCACCTCGATGCGGGTTTCTGAAGAAACCTTGTTCTCGAAGCGTACCCGGTAACCCACGGTCTTGCCCACGGGTTCGCCCAAGATGCTTGCCATTCGTTCAGCTATCTGACGGGCAGCAAGGCGGCGTGGTTCCAGCATCAGAATCTTTCCCTGTGGGGTGGCTCCGAGGAGGGTGAGTGGGAGTATGGTGGATTTTCCTGCTCCCGGCGGAGCGGTAACAACAAGGTTTGCCGACTCCTTCAGGGTGCTGTTGATGGCGTCGGCTATCTGGAAGGCAGGAAGATGACCTGCCTGCTGTTTGATTCTATCGTAATTCATACTGCAAAGATACACATTATTTTTGTGATGGGCAAATGATTAGAAAGGTAATGCATGAGAATGGCGAATCTTGTAGATTTTTTCCCCTATCTGGTTCCATTTGGCAAGGATCAGGTAGCCGGATACGACTGCCAGATAGAGAAGCATCAACTGAAGGAGTGACAGATGAAGATGGTCTATGCTGGCACCCGGCAACAGACTGGTAAGCCGGAAGGCGGTATGGGTGGCTTGGGTAATGCTGGCAAGTACTGCTGCTACATGTTGCATCAGCCAGGTGCCGACGGAGGCAAGGCTGGAAATGTAGGTAAGGGGAGAAAGCAGCAGGAGTAGGGCACAAAGATAGAGGATGAGGGTGGCTGCCGGGATGGCGATGAAGCTGGTGAACAGGGAGTAGCAGGATATTCTGCCGAAATAATAGACGATGAGCGGAAGCGTACCTATCTGTGCCGCCAGGGATACGCAGAATAATCCCCAGAGGCAACGGATGATCTTGCCGTGGGATTTGAGCAGGTCGAAGAGCGGGGGATAGAATATGAGGATGGAAGCCACGGCGAGAAAGGACATCTGGAAACTGATGTCGAAAAGATGGAAGGGATTCAGAAATAGCATGATGACATAGGCTAGCGCCAGGGTGTTGAGCGAAAGGTCGGGGCGCAGGGCTAGCAGGCAGAAACTGTAGATGCTGAGCATGGAGGCTGATCTGACGGCACTAGGGGGAAAGCCGATAAAGACGACATACGCCCATACGACAACGAGGGACAGGGCAATGGTGGGTCTGGAACGGCGCTTTCCGCCCAGAAGAATCACGAAGAGCTGGAAGATAATGCCTATGTGCAAGCCGCTAACTGCCAGTATATGACTTGTGCCGGAGATGGAAAAGCTCTCCTTGGTTTCCCGGTCGAGTGAACCCTTATCGCCCATCGCCATCGCAGAAATCACGGCGAAATCCTGTCCGTCGATATGATAAGTATACAGCTGCTGTTCCAGCTGCTGGCGGAAGGAACGGCTTGCCAGGATGGTGCGGTCGATGGGGGAGAGTGACTGGTAGGTCATGATGCTGTCAGGTGCTTTCGTCTTATCGATATGATGGGAGGTGATGAAACCGCCCAGACAGAACAGGCAGAGCGACAGAAGGAGGCTCTGAAGAAGGACCAATTGCTTGATTTTTCTGAAGAAGAGCCGGGAAAACTGACGGGCTTCAATGAGTACATAGCAGCAGCCGGCTAAGGATATGGCAATGATGGCTGCGATGAGCCAATAGCGCGTGGAGAAGTAATCATAGCTGTATCTGGCTGTGATGATGCTGAGTGATAGTATGAGGCTGAAGAACATCAGCGGAGTGACTGGGAGTCTTTTATTTCTGTCCATTTTAGCCGTGTTTTCAGGTTCGTTTAAAAAAGAGAAGCCCGACAAAAGGTTGGGATAGTCCAACTCTCTTATCGGGCTTCTCATATATATATAATAATGTATAAGCCTGCCTGGAAGCAGGAATACATCATTTCGGGAGATTTCTCTCTCTTGAGATTATTTGCCGAATCCGAAGATACGCTTGATGAATTTCTTCACAGGATTATCGTTCTTCTGTGGATTGACAACAGGAGCATACTTGCGAGGACCGGAATTCTCAGAAGCCTTCTTCTTCTGCTGCTGGTTCTGAGGAGCAGCGCCCTGTCGCTTCTGCTGGTTCTGCTGAGCGCCACCCTGCTTCTTCTGGGCTACGCCTCTGCCTCGGCCATTGCTTCCAGGACGAACATTGTTCTCATTGCCTGGGCGCTGGTTGCCGTTAGACTGCTGATTGCCCTGCTGGTTGCCGTTCTCGTTGTTGCGCTGCTTATTGTTGTTGCGGCGCTTGTTGTTATTGCGATTCTTCTGTTCGCCGTTGCGCTGCTCAGCGTTTCTCTGTTCATTGTTCTTGAACTCTCCATTCTTCTGTGCGCCATTCTCTCCATTCTTCTGTGCACCATTCTCTCCATTGTTCTGAGGAGTCTTTTCCTGACGCTCGTTTGGCTTGTTTGGCTTGCGCTTGTGCGAAGTCTGGTCGCGGTCTTTCTGTCGGCGGCTCTTGGCGCTGGTCTTGGTCTTGCCCTCGCCCTCGCCGTTGCTGTTATTGTTGCCGCCGCGGTTGCCGTTGCGGTTGTTTCCGCCCTGCTTTCCGCCCTTGCCCTTTCGACCATTGTTGCGTTTTGAAGGCTTGTTGAGCTTGATGTATTCAGGGCCTTCGCCGCAATCTTCCGGCAGAGGCATCTTCTCTACCACCTTCTCCAGGAATTTCTCGATCTGCTGGAACCAGTACTGGTCTTCCTCGTTGACGAAGGTGATGGCTCTACCATCGCGGTTGGCACGGGCTGTACGGCCGATGCGGTGAACATAATCCTCAGTATCGTGAGGAACGTCATAATTGATGACCATCTCGATATCATCAATATCGATTCCACGAGCCACGATATCCGTAGCAACCAGTACGTCGAACTGACCGCTCTTGAACTTGAACATCACATCATCGCGCTCTGCCTGCTCCAGGTCGGAGTGCATTGCACCGCAGTTGATGCCAATCTGCTGAAGGGCAGCAGCCAACTGCTTCACCTTCATCTTGCTGCCGCTGAACACGATGACGCGCTTCATATCGCCAGCCTTGAAGATATCCTTGATAATGGTCATCTTCTGGGTCTCGTAACAAACGTAAGCCTCCTGCTTGATTTTCTCGGCAGGCTTGCTTACGGCAAGCTTGATCTCTACAGGATCCTTGAGCAGGGCCTTGGCAAGTTCCTCAATTTTCTCAGGCATGGTGGCAGAGAACATGATGGTCTGGCAGGTCTTTGGCAACTTGGAAGCGATGGTATTGATGTCTTCAGAGAAGCCCATGTCGAGCATGCGGTCGGCCTCATCGAGAATGAAGAAGCTTACCTTGCTCAAATCTACATTACCCAGGGAAATGTGGGTGATGAGGCGACCTGGAGTAGCAATCACGACATCAGCACCCATGCGGAGACTCTTCAGCTCCTGATCGTAGCGGTTGCCGTCGTTGCCGCCATAAACAGCCACGCTGCTCACATCCTGCAGGTAGTAGCCGAAACCCTGCATGGCCTGGTCTATCTGCTGGGCCAACTCGCGGGTTGGCGACATGATGACGCAGTTGATGGCGTCTTTCGGATAGCCGCCATCATCAAGCTTGCTCAATACTGGGAGCAGATAGGCTGCAGTCTTACCCGTTCCGGTCTGTGCCACGCCCAATACGTCGTGACCTTCCAATATCTCAGGGATACATTTTTCCTGTACAGGGGTGCAAGTGTCGAAGCGCATGTCGTATAATGCGTCGAGCACGTTGTCATTCAAATCTAATTCGTCGAAATACATTCTTTTCCTTTCTTTTGTTGACCATTGAGCCGGATGGATCTTCATCCGTTCCAATGGTCAAGGTTCTTTGTTTCAATGTTTAATTACCTTGGTGCCTTGCGGTAGCAGAAGTAGGCAACGAAGGCGAAGATGATGTTCGGCAACCAGGCGGCAAGTGCCGGAGGGAAGTTTGCCTGGATGGCAAAGGTTGCCGATACGGTTTGCAGCATGATGTAGCCGAAGCTCAGTGCAAGACCGATTCCCAAGGATAGGCCCATACCTCCCTTTCGCTTGCGCGATGAAAGCGAAACACCGATGATGGTGAGGATGAAGGAGGCAAACGAGGCGGCGATGCGCTTGTGGTATTCTACCTGATACTGCACCACATTGCCCGAACCGCGGTTGATTTGCTTGGAAATATACTCCTTCAATTCCGGACTGGTGAAGGTTTCCTGCTGACCCTTGGAATAAACCAGGTCGGTAGGCTCCATCGTAATCAGCGTATCCTTCTGTGCTCCGCTGGTGATGTGCTCCTTCATACCTTTCAGCTGGCGCACCTTCCAGTTGCTCAGCTTCCAGTGGTATTTGCTGTCGGAGATCGTATCATACTGAATCTCCATCGCCGTAAGGTGGCTTACGAGTTTCTTCTCCTGGAACTTGTCGAGGCAGAATCCGTAACCCCGCTTCGAGTTGTTGTCGTAGTGCTGCATATAGGCAATTACGCCCTTATCTACCTGCAGCTGTACGTTTTCGGCAGAAGTATTCTTCTTCTTGTTCTTGTACATCGTCTCGAAGTTCTGGCGTACTACCGTGCCGTGTGGAATCACGTAGGCAGAGAGTACATAGCTCAAGGCTGAGAGCATGATGCAGGTGATGAGGTAAGGACGAAGGAGTCGCTTGAAGGAAACACCTGATGCCAGAATGGCGATGATTTCAGAGTTGCCTGCCAGCTTCGACGTGAAGAGGATGACCGCCACAAACACGAACAACGCACTGAAGAGGTTGGCGAAGTAAGGGATGAAGTTGGCATAATAATCGAAGATGATGGCCTTGGCTGGTGCATGATACTCCGTGAACTTCGCCAGGTTCTCATTGAAGTCGAACACGATGGAGATGGAGATGATCAGTGCAATCGAGAAGAAGTAGTAGCCTAAGAACTTCTTGATAATGTACCAGTCTAACCGCTTGATGTATCTCAGTGGGTTGAGATACCTGAGCACCCTGAGGAATCGCAGCTTGTGCCCGATCCAGCCTAGAATGCGGGCTATGCGCTGCAGGATGGCAATGAGCCAGCCGAAGCGAGATTCGAAGGCTCTGCCCATCTTGAGCAGTCTGCGATGTTTTCTGATGTATTTATAATCTTTCATCATTTAATGTAAAATATGTATAGGAGCATCCTATAAAGTTCAATGCTCAACGCTCAAGCTAGATTCGTCGGCCGAGTTGATCGATGATAGAGCGTTTCCACTCTACGAAGTCGCCCTGCTCGATATGGTGGCGTGCATCTGTAACGAGACGGAGATAGAACGACAGGTTGTGGATGCTGGCAATCTGCATGGCAAGGAGCTCCTGGGCCTTGAAGAGATGGTGCAGGTAGGCCTTGGTGGTAATCTGGTCGATGTCGCAGCCGTCTGGATCCACTGGACTGAAATCCATCTCCCACTTCTTGTTGCGCATGTTCATCGTACCATTATAGGTAAAGAGCATCGCATTGCGGCCGTTGCGGGTCGGCATTACGCAGTCGAACATATCAACACCGCGCTCGATGGCCTCGAGCAGGTTCTGGGGAGTTCCTACGCCCATCAGGTAGCGAGGCTTGTCTTTTGGCAGAATCTCATTCACCACCTCGATCATCTCGTACATCACCTCGGTAGGCTCACCTACGGCAAGACCGCCGATGGCATTTCCGTCGGCTCCCTTATCGGCAATGTACTTGGCTGCTTCGCGGCGCAGCTCTGGGAAAGTACAACCCTGGACGATAGGGAAGAGGCTTTGCTGATAACCGTAGAGAGGTTCTGTCTCGTCGAAGCGCTTGATGCAGCGGTCGAGCCAGCGCTGAGTCATCTCCAGACTCTTCTTCGCATACATGAAGTCGCTTTGTCCGGGAGGACACTCATCGAAAGCCATCATGATGTCGGCACCGATGATGCGTTCTGTATCCATCACGTTCTCTGGAGTGAAGAAATGCTTGCTGCCATCGATGTGGGAACGGAACTCGCAGCCCTCTTCTCTGAGCTTGCGGATTCCGGTAAGCGAGAATACCTGGAAGCCGCCGCTGTCGGTGAGGATAGGACGGTCCCAGCCGTTGAACTTATGCAGTCCGCCTGCCGCCTTGATGACTTCGAGTCCCGGGCGCAGGTAGAGATGGTAGGTGTTTCCCAGGATGATCTGGGCCTTTACCTGCTGGCGCAATTCTTCGAAATGTACACCCTTTACGCTGCCCACAGTTCCCACAGGCATGAAGATCGGAGTCTTGATCTGGCCGTGGTCGGTGGTGATGATGCCGGTGCGAGCATCGCTTGCCTTATCTGTTACTTGTAGTTCAAATTTCATTTCTTTTCTTTTTTGTCATTTTCAGGAATGGTGAAGTCGATAGGGTGCTTTACCTTCTCGTCGGTGAGGGCAAACTCCCAGACATCTGCTACATCTTCTACATAATGGAATTCTACGCCCTTGAGATACTTTTCAGGAATGTCGAGGATGTTCTTCTTGTTTTCCTTGCAGATCACGATGTCGGTAATGCCGGCACGCTTGGCTGCCAGGATCTTCTCCTTGATGCCTCCCACTGGGAGTACCTTGCCGCGAAGGGTAATCTCGCCGGTCATGGCTATGTTCTTGCGAACCTTGCGCTGGGTGATGGCCGAAGCAATACTGGTGGCAATGGTAATACCTGCCGAAGGACCGTCTTTTGGCGTTGCACCTTCGGGTACGTGGATATGGATGTTCCAGTTTTCAAAGATGCGGTAATCCACGCCCAGCAGGTCGATATGCGCCTTGATGTATTCCAGGGCGATGATAGCCGATTCCTTCATCACGTCTCCCAGGTTACCGGTCAGGGTAAGCTTGCCCTGTCTTCCCTTGCTCAGCGAGGTTTCGATAAAGAGAATCTCGCCGCCCACAGAGGTCCATGCAAGTCCTGTTACTACTCCTGCATAATCGTTGCCCTGATAGATGTCGCGGGTGAATGGGGCGGTGCCGAGAATCTCCTTCAGGTCTGATGCGGTGATGGATGGCTTCTCCAATTCCTTGGAATAGGCGAGCTTGTAGGCCATCTTGCGCAGTCCCTTGTTGATCTGTTTCTTGAGCTGGCGCACACCGCTTTCCCGGGTGTAGTGCTCGATGATGCCCTCAATGGCTGCCTTGTTGAAGCTTACCTTCGGGGTGAATTTGTTGAGACCTGTATTCTCCAATTCCTTCGGGATCAGGTGGCGCTTGGCAATCTCTATCTTCTCCTCCGTAATGTAGCCACCTACTTCGATGAGCTCCATTCGGTCGAGCAAAGGACGTGGGATTGAGCTGATGTCATTGGCGGTTGCGATGAAGAGAACCTTAGAGAGATCGTAATCCACATCCAGGTAATTGTCGTGGAAGGTGTTGTTCTGCTCTGGGTCGAGTACTTCAAGCAAGGCTGATGCTGGATCACCCTGGTGGTTGTTGGCTGAAACCTTGTCTATCTCGTCGAGGATGAAGACAGGGTTGCTGCTGCCTGCCTTGAGGATGTTCTTGACAATGCGGCCAGGCATGGCTCCGATATAAGTGCGGCGGTGACCGCGAATCTCGGCTTCATCGTGCAGACCGCCCAGAGACATTCTCACGTATTTGCGCTTCATGGCCTTGGCAATGCTCTTGCCCAGACTGGTCTTGCCGACTCCCGGAGGACCATAGAGGCAGAGAATCGGACTCTGCATTCCACCCTTTAGGGATCTTACGGCAAGATATTCCAGAATGCGTTCCTTTACTTTCTCCATGCCGTAGTGGTCCTGGTTGAGAATCTTCTGGGCATGAGACAGGCTGAGGTCATCTTCGGTGTATTCGCCCCAAGGCAAATCTACCAGCGTCTGCAGATAGTTGAGCTGGATAGGGTAGTCTGGGCTCTGAGGATGGATGGTGTCGAGTTTGGCCAACTCTTTCTGAAAAACCTTCTGGGTTGCCTCGTTCCATTTCTTGGTCTTGGCTTTTTCGAGCAGCTCCTTCTTTTCCGGACTGCTTTCGCCTTCGCCCAGCTCTTCCTTAATGTTCTTGATCTGCTGCTTCAGGTAATATTCCTTCTGCTGCTCGTCGAGATCAAACTGAGTCTTGTTCCTGATTTCATTTTGCAGGTAGAGCAGTTTCTGCTCCTTGTGCAAGGCCTTGAGTGCCTCTATCAGTCGCTCTGACAGCTTCTCCTGTTCCAGCATCTTGATCTTGTCTTCTGCCGTAAAAGGCAGGGAGGTGCAGATGAAGTTGCATTTCACGAAGCGATTGGTAATCTCATTGATCGCATAGACTGCCTCGTTGGGAATGTTCTCATTGTACTGAATGAATTTGATAGATTCCTCGAAGAATGTTTGGGTCAATGCCTTGAACATAGGATCTTCGGCTTCCTTTTCGGTAGGCCAGGTCTCTGGCAGACTTTCTACATCGGCAAGGTAGAATGGTTCCTTATCTACAATCTGCTTCATCTTGCATCTGCCTAAACCCTGTACGATGATGGTCTTTTGATGCTCATCGTTTGGCATGTTGATGACTCTCATCAACTTGGCAAATGTTCCGGTTTCGTACAAGTCTTCCTGATTAGGTGAGTCTATGTCCGCATGCTTCTGGCAAAAGATGCAGAATACTGTTTCTGGATTTTGCTCCAGCATGTTTGCCAACTCCTTGCTTTCCGCCCTGCCTATCAAGATAGGAGTAAGCACGGATGGAAAAACCACCAGGTCGCGAGTGCAGAGGGTAGGATAGATTCCTGCCTCCCTTTCTTGTATCAATACGGATGCATCGCCCTCAAAGTCGGCTATCATCTGGATTTGTGTATTCGAATTTCTGTTCATATTCTATTTGATAAACACTTTTTGGGGTGTATATGAATTTCTGTTCTATTTTGATAAACACTTTTTGGGGTGTATATTCTCTTGAATATATATTTATAGGGTGCAAAGTTAGTAATTTTTGCCGAGAATCCCATCGTTTTTTCCGAAAATCACCTCTTTATTAGATATTATTATTAATATAAGCAAGAAGACTGTAATAAAATGCTGATTTTTGCGTTACTATTTTAAAAGTAAAACTATGACTGGATTTAAATTCAAACAATTTGAGATTCATCAGGATCGTTGCGCCATGAAAGTGGGAACGGATGGTGTGCTGCTGGGGGCATGGGCACCTGGCGGTAAACGCATTTTGGATGTCGGGTCGGGTACTGGACTCATTTCGCTGATGATGGCGCAGCGCTTCCCTGGGGCGCAGGTGCTGGGTATTGATATGGACGGAGAGGCTTGTGAAGAGGCTGCTGAGAATGTGGCTGCAAGTCCTTTTGCCGATCGTGTCGAAATAGAGTGCTGCCGATTGCAGGATTATCATTCTGCGGAGTCTTTTGATGCAATCGTAAGCAATCCTCCTTTTTTCTTGAATAGCCTAAAAAATCCAGACAGTAAACGTACGATGGCCCGCCATACGGATAGCTTGCCTTTCAGAGACCTTTTCAGGGGAGCAAAAATGCTGCTGAGTGATGATGGCGTCTTTTCCGTGATTGTTCCTTCTGAGGTCCTTGAGGTGGTTGTGTCGGAAGCTTGTATGCTAGGATTTTATCTTGTCAGGCAGTGTGGCATTAAGACAGTGGAGCGCAAACAGCCTAAACGCTATCTTCTGTCGTTCGCAAAGCATCGGTATAATGGTATGGAAAATACTATAAAAACAATGACCGATTCCGAGGGGAACCGGTCAGAATGGTATGCGAAAATTACAGAAGAATTTTATATCAGGTAGGGGCTAGAGATTCAGCTTTCTCTGTACGAGCTTGCTGATGGCTCCTACTCGCTTGCTTTGGCGCTGGATGTCTTTGTGAATGTCATCGCGCACTATATTTATGTCATTGAAGAAATCGGCAAAGGCTGATTGAATGATGTTCGGCTTGCGTACACTCTTGTCTGCAAACGGATTTACAATCATCTTGATGCCTTTTTCTTCCATGTGCACATCTATGTCGGCGCCAGTCATCACTGGGTCGCCGTCGTAATGGATGACACCCGGCTTGCTGCGGGTGATGTGGAGCTTCTTGCACCGGAAAGACTTGATCTTCGAGTTTTTGTCGAGGGTCTTGTTGAACATGTCGAAACTAACCTGTGAAGCTTCGATGACATCAAACGGTTCCATGATGACCACATCCATCAATCCATCGCTCATAGATGCCTGTGGGGCAATATAGGCGTTGTTGCCGTATTGGGAAGCGTTGGCACATGAGATGAGAAACGCTTTATATTGTTTTGTTCCAGTCTCATCCTCCAGAGTATATGTTTCAGGCTCATATTTCAAGCCTTCTCTCAGAATGTTCTCTGCATAGCTGATTGGCCCACGCTTTCCGCTTTCTGCAAACTTCATGCTGACAAAGGCATCGAAGCCCATTCCGCAAGTGCAGAAGAATGGATATTCGTTGATGACTCCGTAGTCAAGGTCGTGTATTTTGCAGGCGTTGATGATCTCAATGCTTTTCTTTAGGTTCATTGGCAACAGCAGGTGGCGCGCCAGGCCGTTTCCTGAGCCGCAAGGCAGAATACCTAATGCTGAGTCGGAATGGACGAGGGAACGGGCCACCTCGTTCACGGTACCATCGCCACCTACGGCAACCACAATGTCTGCATGGTTGTCTCTGGCTTCGGCTGCCAGTTCTGAGGCGTGTCCTGGTCTTTCAGTCATTTTTATCTCGTACTCGAACTGCTCCTTGTCCAAAGTAGAATCTATCAAACTGGGAACCGCTGCTTTGCTGCTGGTTCCAGAAATCGGGTTCATGATGAAAACTATCTTTTTTTTCATATCTTAGTCAAGAAATTGTTTTTTAAATTGCAAAAGTAATAAAAATCCCTAAAATGGCAAGAAATATCTACTAAAAAAAGCATAAAAGTAAACTTTCTTAGGAAAAAAGCGGTTTTATTAATCTTTTTTTGTATCTTTGCAGCCTGAAACTAGAAAATAAATTAAAATAGAAATAAAGTACACCTATTTATAATGGGACAATTACAAGAAAGATACAAGAATTATCGTGTACCTCAGAAGTATATGGAAGCCGGTGTGTATCCATACTTCCGTGAGATTACAAGTAAGCAGATGACAGAGGTAACTGACATCGACGGTCACAAGATCCTGATGTTCGGTTCTAATGCTTACCAGGGTTTGACTAATGATCAGCGTGTTATCGATGCAGCTAAGGCTGCTCTTGACAAGTATGGCTCAGGCTGTGCTGGTAGCCGCTTCCTCAATGGTACACTCGATTTGCATGTGCAGCTCGAAAAAGAGCTTGCTGAGTTTATGGGCAAGGATGAGACATTGTGCTTCTCTACTGGTTTCTCTGTAAACCAGGGCGTGTTGGCATGTGTTGTAGGCCGCGGTGATTATATCATCTGTGACGATCGTGACCACGCCAGTATCGTAGATGGCCGTCGTCTTTCATTCGCTACCCAGCTTCACTACAAGCACAACGATATGGAAGATTTGGAGCGCGTGCTCTCTAAGCTTCCTGAGGATGCAGTCAAGCTCATCGTTGTGGATGGCGTGTTCTCTATGGAGGGCGATTTGGCTAATTTGCCAGAGATCGTGAAGCTGAAGCATAAGTACAACTGCTCTATCATGGTAGATGAGGCTCATGGTCTTGGCGTGTTTGGTAAGCAGGGACGTGGTGTCTGTGATCATTTCGGTCTGACCGATGAGGTAGATCTCATCATGGGTACCTTCTCTAAGAGTCTGGCATCTATCGGTGGTTTCATCGCATCAGATAAGGATACCATCAATTTCCTCCGTCACAACTGCCGTACTTACATCTTCAGTGCATCTAATACTCCAGCAGCTACAGCAGCAGCGCTTGAGGCACTCCACATCATTCAGAATGAGCCAGAGCGTTTTGAGAATCTTTGGGATGTTACCAACTATGCTTTGAAGCGTTTCCGTGAGGAGGGTTTCGAGATTGGTGAGACTGAGAGTCCTATCATTCCTCTCTACGTTCGTGATGCAGAGAAGACATTCGTTGTTACCAAGCTGGCTTATGATGCAGGTGTGTTCATCAATCCTGTTATCCCACCAGCATGTGCTCCTCAGGACACATTGGTGCGTTTTGCTCTTATGGCTACTCATACAAGAGAGCAGGTAGAGAAGGCTGTTGAGATTTTGAAGAAGATTTTCGTAGAGGAAGGCATCATCAAGGCGTAATAGCAAAACAATGCGGTTGCTGAAAATTCATCAATCGTCATATATAATAAGGTATAAAGGGGCAATTTCTTCGGAAGTTGCCCTTTTTTTAGGAAAAAACTGAATAAATGCATATTTTTACAAAAAAAGTTGCTGAAAAATTTGGTGGAATAAGAAAAATGTTGTACCTTTGCACCCGCAATTCAGAAATGATGCTTACTGCAAAGAAGTAATTTCATTGTGAGAAAGAAAGCGGGGTGTAGCGCAGCCCGGTAGCGCTCCTGTTTTGGGAACAGGTGGTCGCA
>OJML01001273.1_pt1 | contig 13536 bp, 8 predicted proteins | sample 1597221 | NCBI WGS metagenome assembly OJML01 (sample SAMEA2452123, study PRJEB22498) | human gut metagenome | biome: human feces; feature: human gut; material: feces | place: Australia | collected 2012 | reverse complement strand
CCCCATGATAGCTTTTACAGAAAGATTGGCATTGTGGGCCCAATGGCCTGCAAAATCATCTGTACAAAGTTGATTCTCTGGGTCCTGTCCAGACTAAGTTTTTTTTAGTTATTTAGTTTATTATCAGATATGTATAGCTAACATGTCTTGTTTCTGTGTTGTAATTAGTTGGTTTTTCGAGTGTTTTTGTAGTCTATAAAAATGATTTATTTCTAGGATTTGGGGTATCCCAGATTGTTTCAACAAATTCTAATTCTAGAATAAAATATCAACAGTTCATGCATGATAAAGAAATAATATATCCCCAAATGTAGTTTCAGGGATCAAATAAGATGGAATAAAGACATGATATATTAGTGGCGGTTTAAAACAGATTAAAATGATTCCATCCATTCACTTGACCGACAGATGTTTTTATATCCCTATCTCCATTATAAATCGCGAAACATTGTTCCGTTGGAGTATTGGATAGTTTAGCCCATTTTGAAATACCTTTAAAGAAATCCGGTGAATAAGTTGCTCCTGATTTGATTTCATAGGCATACTGTTTTCCGCCAACCATTCTTAATAAGTCAACCTCATTGCCAGTGCTATCACGCCAAAATGATAATCCCGGTTCGACACCTCTATTATAGGATTCTTTTACAAATTCATTGATGACAAGATTTTCAAACAATCCTCCACGTAAAAAATGAGTAGTTATTTGTTCTGCATTTTGTATGTCAAGTAAAGAACAGGCTAGCCCAGTATCATAAAAATATAACTTAGGAGTTTTTACCAATCGTTTGGCATAATTATTATAATCTGGTTTCAGTAAATAACAGATATAACTTGCTTCTAATATAGATAACCAGTTAGTAGCTGCTGTGACAGAAATTCCACATTCATTTGCTAATGATGAAAGATTTAATAATTGCCCTATGCGACCTGCACATAATTTGAGGAATTTAATAAATTTACTTAGATCCCCAATATTACGTAATAATCTCACATCTCTTTCTACATATGTTTGTATATAGAAAGGATAATAATCATCCGGATTTATAGTTTTGTCATAAATGCGTGGATAAGCTCCCTTAAAAATTTCTTCATTTACACTGGATGGCAATATTTCTCCTTTTTCCATTTCATAATGCGAAAACGGTAGTAGCTTGAGTACTGCCGTACGTCCAGCTAATGATTGATTCACACTTTCCATTAATAAGAAGTTATGAGATCCGGCCAGCATATACATACCTTCTTTATTCTCTTTATCGGTATGCGTTTGGATATAAGAGAAAAGTGACGGAACTCTTTGAACTTCATCGATAATTGTTTTATCCGGGTAGGTGGAAAGAAATCCTCTCGGATCATCTGTAGCAAATAGTCTCATATCAGGATCTTCCAAAGACACATACTCATAGTCCTGAAAGGAATTCCTCAATAATGTTGATTTTCCAGATTGTCTAGGTCCTGTCAATGTAACAATCGGATATTTATTTGCCATTTCAATTAGCTTGGATTTCAGTATTCGTTCTATCATTGCTGCTCTTATTTTACTGTTTGCAAATTTAATCTTTAAAAGTGAATTTGCAAAACTTCTCTGTTTTTTAATTTAAAGTTCTCTATTTATATTAGATCTTTTATAATCATATCTGCAGCATATTATAAGTAATTATAATTTAAGCAGCCTGTCATTGAGCTGGATTTAAACAATGGCAAGCTGCTTATTATTTATCTTATATTCAATAATATACCTTCTATCTGTTCTACGGAGCGTATCAAAGCTATTTTAGCATCAAAGAATTTCTTAAAAACAAGAACTTACATTCAACAACTGATTCGCATGAATAATTAAGGTTGCATTGCTTCATTTTAAACAGTGATGCTTATGACTAATTATTTTCTAGTGCTGTATTCAATCGGAGAACACCTTCCAAAAGAGAAGCTCCACTTGCTTGTGCGCCCATAGAAGCAATATTTCCAGTAAATATGGATCCCCAATAATAGTTACAATACATTTCCGGATAAGTTCCACGAATCAAGTTTGCGCTCAACGTTTCTGCATTTTTTCGCAGGAAAAGAATCAGATTCTGCCTAAGTGTACTATTAGCAGCTTCATCCAATGCCAAATTGACTATATAAGGAATCAAAACAGCTTTAAAGATGCTTTGGTCCATAGACGGACCTTCATTACGCAAAATGCCATTAGTTAAGCACCTATTACTGGTTGTGACATAGCTAATTACTTTTTCTGCACATGTCAGATAATATTTTTCATTTGTAATATGATACAATTGCCTACTTGCTTCTCCATACGTACCTTGCGTATAGGTTAAAGGAGGTTCCTCTATTCTACCATCTCCCAATGTTAAGTAATTATTGTCGTAGGCAAATTTATGAAGTATTTTAGCATCTGATAAATACTTATCTTCATTGTATTTTTTATACAATTTGGCAGCCATCAAAGCACCGGGAGCATTGGTACATATATTCCGGCTTCGCCCATTAGAATTATTTTCATTATTCCAAGGAAGTCCAGTTCCTTTATCATCTGTCCATTTTCGTGTAATAATGTAAGCGTCATACAACCTCTTGGCTGTATCGGCAAACTTATTATCGTCTAACACTTCTGACATTCGTAACAAAGTCAGACCAATCCAACACATATCATCAGTATATGGATTTGAAAAGCCTGTAGGATCGTTGTTGTCGTGATGATAATTATTTCCATGATTTTGAAACCATCTTTCAAAATATTCTTTATATGTCGCAGCCAATATAGGATTATTATCTTTGATACGTTCATAAGAATACAATACCACATCAATAGCATGAGCCTGTTGCCAATAAATATAAGTATTAGCCGAATTTCCAGATATATTTTGGGGTGATACCCAAAACGTTCCTTTCGTTTTATCCATAAACTGTTCAATAAGCACATACGTACAACTATCTGCCAAAGGCACTCCCTTATTCGATGGAATAGCAGTAATGGTGACTCTTTCTGATTTTCTTCCGTAGTTATCCACCACAACAACAGATATGAAATAAGGCTCTGCGGATGTCAACCGGAGTACATACCCTTCTCCTTTCTGGATCGTATTCACTCTTTTTTCGTCATTGGAACCTTTCTGTTTATAATAGATTTCTACCCCTAGCATATTGGTCACAGTAATCGGATTCGTCCATGTTAGATAAAGTTCATTGGGATTTTGTGTAATCTTAGCCTTCAAATTCGTCACTGGTGCAATTGTTATTTGCGAAGTATCGGTGTTACCTTCTATTGTATTGGCATCCTGTTCATTTGTTTCTCCACAGCCAATACATGAAAATATAAAAATTAAAAACAATACATATTTATTCATTGCGATTAGTAATAAACGATTGAAATGCTGTGGATATTTACAAATATCCACAGCATTTACAATCCCCATTTATAGTTTATTTATTTTTCGGTCAACCTTTAGTTTCCTTCTTCCCATTCGATAGCTTGGTCCTCATCCGGAATTTGAGTATTGATTTGACGTTCTAATGTCAACGAACCCATTACATGAAATTCAGTTTCGACACCGGGAATCGTTGTATAGTCTTTGAACGTATAGTTGATATTATTGATAATAATGGTTCGGTGCATTAAGTAGGGACGGATAGCGTCCATTGACTCCGTGATACTGTAAGAAGCAGTGATCTCATTATTAAAATCATCTTTACCGAGCGCAAACTGCATTTTATTATTTGGATCTGCCGGAGAAAGCGTTACTGTTCCATTATTGTTGAATTTTGCTTTAATCCGATACCCTTTCCTGTCTTGACGAGTTTCATCAAATAAACCTGCATAGAAGAATAACGTTTCATCGTCAACTACATACATCATGACATAATTCTTCACGTATGGTGCATCTGTTTCTGAACCATTCAAATATGTTTTGTAATTTACAGCACTATAATTTCCTGAATAATCATTGAATGGCATCACACGAAGCAATGCCTTCCGATAGTGCTTTCGATAGTTTGGGGTATAGTTTCCATCAGGTGATTCTTCGATAGTCAATGGTAATACCCATTTGTCTGATAAGTCGATGCCCTCCATTGAAAAGTCGATAGGCATTAATGCTACATCTTGCCCGGCATTGATCTGCACCGTTTCTGAATGAGAGTAGAATTTTTTTGGCAATACTTGATAGTACAAGTCGGTACGATTATTGAAGCGTTCTTGGTTTAGTACTTTTAAGGTATCTGTATCCAAACCAACATGTACTGTAATGTTACGTTCATTGGTGGTAGATCCGCTCACAATGATTGGTAACTGAAATGTCGTCTTTTCATTACCAGATCTATAGCGTACATTGATTCGAGACACACCATCACTGTTAATGGGAGCTTTAAATGATATATAATGTGTAAACTGTTCATTTTCCCATTCATCATTGCACGAACTACATAAGCCGGCTATGGGTAACAGATATAATAAGATATTTTTCAGTTTCATATTCTAGTTTTTTTAGATTAATCATTGTAGGTCCATCCCGGGTTTTGGGTCAGAAGTTTATTTCGTTTCAGTTCACTGTGCTTGATGGGCCAAAAATACATTTTCGGTGAGAAAGTAGCAGAAAGATTTGATATAGGAACCGGTGTGTGGAACAGGTCTTTATTGGCATTACTCATAAATGTATAACAACCGTAAACAGGCATTGCTTCCTCTACTTCCGCATCTTTCCAGCGTCGAAGATCATAGTAGCGTTTTCCTTCAGCAAAGAGCTCAATCTGACGTTCGCGTTTTAGTTTGATGCGAAATTTAATCGGGTTACTATATGTATCTGCATCATAATCGGGCACCCCGGCACGCATGCGTATTGGTTTTATACCTGTACGCATATCTTCTACGTTGCGGCTGATTGTGTAAGTGATGGAGCCATCCCAAGAAGGAACTTCATAACTAGCAGTCAATTCATTCAAAGCTTCTGCATACATCAGCAGGATATCAGCATATCGAATAGCTGGTTCATCTTTATCTTTTACCTTGGCTGCATCGCTATTATAATAGGTATCATCAGGATGCACATACTTAGCTACCCCAATGCCGGTGCGCAACCAGAACATACTATTTGCATAACCATTTCCATCTCCGCGATAATAGAATACTTGTTGATCTTGATTCTGAACTTCTGGTTCATTACCTAGATGCCAGTACATACCATTATAAGCAATGGACGCATAGAAACGTGGTTCACGTTCAGCATATTGCAAAGATACTCCATTTGGAAGCGGTTTGTGATCTGTATTATTTGTTGTATAACCAGTTGCGCGAGGGCGAGTATCTATGCGTCCTTGATAAGCTGGAGTACCTGCATATTCAGAGTTCATTCCCGGACAGTCAGTGCCATCGCTCATATAATAGGCATCTACCTGTTTCATGGTGGCACCGTGCGTATTCCATCCTTTAGCTACAGTAGGCAATTGATGAATGACCATATCTTTGATGCGTTCACCGGAAATATTCTTTCCACGAGTAAAAATCAATTCAGGATTGTCCATAGCAGTTACCTGTCCGTTGAATAGAGAACGATAAGATTCGAACGGATCAATATTCTGCCAACCTTCTGGAAAATTTTTATAACTATATTCCGGGTGAATCGGAGGAGCGATGGTAGCAGGAAAAGCAATAGAATGAGTCGACCGGAAATCGGCTGTATAAATATGGTAAACGCCTAGTCCCATCACATCTTTGCAAGCAGCTGCTGCTTTAGCCCATTTACTGTTGTCGTATACAGGATTTAATAAACGTTTCCCGTCACGGTTGGTCATTTGCTGTGCATACGCATCATCGTTGCCATTCATTAGCGGACTTGCAGCATAAAGCATTGCCAAAGCACGGGTAGCTAAGGCGGCACCGCGAGTAGGACGGGTAATGGAAAGCTGGTCTCTTTTCAAAGGTAAACCCTGTGCTGCCAAGACCATCTCTTTAGCGATATAATCTACACATTCATCGTATGTATTGCGGGGAAGTTCCAAATCTTCGTATGACTGATTGTAATCAAAACCCTCATCCGGAACCAGTGGAATAGGACCATACTTCCGGAGTAACAACCAATAGTAATAGGCACGAACAAAGCGGGCTTGTGCTTTGAGGTCAATGATTTCCTCCGCACTATGCTCAATGCTCATATCTGCATACTGGATGAAAATAGAAGCCTGTCGAATACCATTATAACAACGGTTCCAAGTATCTTGGAAAGTGTTTTCATCGTATGCTCCTTCACGGAATTTATTATAAGATAAAGCACCGCCTTTGGTTGCATCCACTGTAACATCATCATCGCCATAATACATGCAATCATCAAACACAAAAGGTGTATTACGTTTACTTGCAACATCACAACATTGTCCCAACAAATAGGTATACGCCTGTGCCAACCATTGTTCTGTTTTTTTATAGTCGGTAAAAACTTTATCAATTGTTTCTCTATCCTCAAAAATGTAATCAGAATCCAAATAATCGGAACAAGAAGTGGAACTGATCGCAAAAATTGCGACTAATAGTATATATATTTTTTTCATATCATTAATCATTTATAAGTTAACGCTCAAACCTAACGTTACGGATTTGGACAATGGATATTTCTCTCCATTATTGCTACCCATTTCCGGGTCCCAGAGTTTGAAACTAGACCATGTAAGTAAATTGGTTCCAGTCAAGAAAATACGTACATTATTAAAATGTATTTTGTTAACCAGTGCTTTGGGAAGTGTGTAGCCGATATCAACCGTTTTCAAACGTACGTAGGAACCGTCACGCAACCAGTAAGTAGAGTTGCGGTAGTTATTAGTATAAGCATAAATCGTTGTATTTCCATTTCCTTGGTCCGTGTAACTTAGGCGGGGGAAAGTAGCATTGGGATCCTCGTTGGCTGCAATACCTAATTTCTCGGCAGTATCCGCATCTACCCAGCGATTATCCAAAGTTCCTTTAATAATATTACCCCATTGCCCTTCGCTGAAAGCTCTGATACATTTCCCGGACAAGAAAAACTGCGACTTGCCCGCGCCTTGAAAATGCAAATTGACATCAAGTCCTTTCCATTTAACAGAAAGCCCAAGACCATAAATCAGATTCGGACGATTAGTAGCTCCTACTGCTACAATATCGTTGTCATCCACTACACCATCACCATTTACATCTTTGTATTTAATATCACCGGGCATTACAGGACCATACTTTTGAGTAGGACTATTGCGAATATCATCGTAATCCTTGAACAGTCCTAATGCAATCAATCCTTTATTCTGGTTCACTCGATAGCCCTTTTGCATTTGATAGGGATATACATTGTTAGCTTCGTCTCTTTCAATAATCTCATTTTTGCTGTAAGTCATATTACCACGTACTGTCAAACTTACCTGATTGAACCTCTGTTTGAAAGAGAAATTGCCATCGAATCCCTTGGAATTTACTTTACCGACATTTGCAAAAGGACTCTTTCCTTGCAGGCCAATCATGCCAGGCAAATACTGGCGTTGCATGAAAATTCCGCTACGGCTTTCATCAAAGTAATCAACTGTCAATTTGAATTTGTCATCAAACAAAGCCAAATCTACTCCCAAATCTTTCTTCGTTGCCACCTCCCAAGTAACTTGGTCGGAAGCTAGTTCTGTGTAAGTTAATCCTGTGAATCCATAAGAACTACCGTAGTTTGCCCAATCATAACTATTGCCTTCGCCAATTGCGTACAGATAAGGGAAACGTACATCTGCATTGTTATGACGAATCTTATCATTACCTACTTTACCATAAGAGAAACGCACTTTGAACATACCCATCCATTTCCAATTCTTTTTGATAAATGATTCTTCTGCAATGTTCCATGCTAAAGAGTATGCTGGGAAGAAACCGAAGCGATGTCCTTTTGCGAAATTCTCCGAACCATTATAGCCGAAGTTGAAATCTACGAAATATCGATAGTTCCAGTTATACGCAATTCGCCCTGCCAATCCTTGATTACGTCTGTTGACACCATTTTTCAGATCATCACCTAAGTCTTGTGTTTTGATGTACGAGTCCTGTGTGTATTTCAACGTAGCATTGAGATGATGTGCCTTAAAACCGCGTTCCCAATTAAGCATCATATCTAAAAATTCACGACGGTTACCGCTAGAACCACTTTCTTGATGCATATTGCTACTATCCGAAATTTTCTTGAATACCAAATTTCCATTTTCATCGCGTGAACGTTCGGCACTCCATTGCTCAGGCCATTTACGACGATTGATGTGATTGTTATTATAGGTATCATAGCCGAAGCGTCCAACAAATTTCAGACCTTTGGTGATAAACTTCAAATTCTGTTCCAACGTAATATTTGTCTGAATCACATTTTCCCAGTTTTCATTGAATCCAGTCTGTGTAGCTGCTACCCATGGGTTTGTTTTGTTGCCTGTACCTACTGCCGGAACACGACCGTTGGAATAAAGTAAAGGAGTACGAATGGCGGTATAGCCAAAAAGTTCACCCCATACATCTGCATCACCCAGTCCCGGACTGTTTCTCTTAGATAACCAACCGGATACACCTAACTTTAATAGTGTAGTTTTCGTGATATCAATATCTGTATTCAGACGATAGTTGTAACGACGATAGTTTGCATTAGTGTTGTAATCGTCTTTCAACGCTTTATCAGTGTTGTACATGCCTTCTTCATCAAGGTAACTAATAGAGGCGTAATACCGTGCAGTAGAACCACCACCGCTTAAATTCAGGTTAACGCGGTGTTGCCATGAGCCTTTCCTCAACAATAAATCCATCCAATCCACATTCGGATAGAGATCTGGGTCTAATCCGTTTTTTAGAATCTCCAGTTCCTCCGGTTGATATACAGGTTCATAATTGCGTGTAATTCGTGACTCATTCAATAGGTTTGCATACGAAATCCCGTCTTCAAATTCAGGTGTAATAGTGCGCATGTTGTAGGTGGTTTGTGCCTTTATGTCGATCTTGATTTTCCCGGATTTACCATGTTTAGTGTTAATCAATACAACGCCATTAGCTCCTTTAGAACCGTATATTGCAGTAGCGGAAGCATCTTTCAAGATAGAAAAGTCTTGAATATCCTCAATGTTGATTTCATCCATGCTACGTTCGAACCCATCTACTAAAATATAAGCACCGGTTCCAGCCCCAAATGTGGAAATACCGCGAATCCAGAATTCTGAAACATTTTGTCCTGGTTGACCGGAAGTCTGGCGGGCTAATACACCTGCAACGTTACCTGCCAAAGCATTAACAACACTAGACGACGGATTAGCCATCAGATGTTCCATGTCTACTGTAGTGATGGCACCGGTTTGTACCAATTTACGTTGTGCACCGGTACCTGTGATTACAACCTCATCAATAGTAGTAGCTACATCTTCTTCCATTTTTATATTGACCGAACGCTGTTCCTTAATCAATACTTCTTGTGTCTTATATCCAATATATGAGAAGACCAGTCGGTTATAAGGTTCTACTTTAATGGTATATTTCCCGTTGATATCAGTAATGGCTCCTAATCCGGGAACATCCTTGACGATAATATTCACACCAATAAGCGGTTCCTTATTACTGTCAGAAACAATACCCGATACAGTAACAGTTTTCTGAGCCATTGTGTCGGTTACTACACATAGCAACAGTATACATAAAATTGTTATTTTTTTCATTTTTATACGGTGTTTATTCATTAATATCTTCTTCAGGCACATCTTCTTCAAGGCCAATCTTTCTGATTCGATAGTTGTTGGCGTCTCCCACATATATCGTATTATCACGCTCATCCCACGCAATTCCTTTAGGCCGGTTAAAACGTGCATCTTCTCGTAAGCGGCCATTTGCATACCCCCATGGGTTTGAATTCAAACTAGCGCTACCACGTCCGGCATAGGTAGTCACTTGACCCAAAGGAGACAAGATACGAATGGCATGATTATGCCTGTCTGTCAAAGAAGTCATATTCATCCGAATTTCCGGCATATTCTGGGTTCTTTACAAATACACCAGAGTAGGGATTACCGAATCGAGCCTGATTACCGACCCCATCCTGATAAACATAAGTGTCTTTGTTACTATTAACACCTGCAATGACATAGGGAGCGGTAAAGGTTTCCCCATTGAAATCTGAGCGAAGAATATAATTGCGATTGATGACCATGAAATAAGCATATTTACCAGTTGGATGAATCATAATATTGAACTCCCATTCTTTGTCTTGCACTTTTAATATTGTCTGAGCGGCATCATCTGCTGTACCAGGTCTGACAGGGGTTGTTCTCTTTCCTGTTGCAAATTCCTCTATAACATATTTCTTTACCCGATAAAGCAGACTGTTCTGGTAATTGGAGAAGTAGAGGTCGCCAGTAGTAGGATGTATTGCAGCAGCTTGGCATCCTTGGTTCTGTGCGATCACCCTTCCATTGCCCCACGTGAACCCACACGGCTTCGTTCCTCCTTCAATTCGATCGAACATCATAACAGCCGTACTATTAACATTTCCTTGCGCTAATCCTACAATCATGTGATATTTTCCATTGTCATCTTTATAGAAATCAATGGTTCGGCAACGCTGTGAGCCTACAAATGAGTTCTTGGGAATCATTGTATAGACCTGCTTGTTTGTGAAGTCAAAACAACGAATACCTTGTCCTACACCTTCAGCGTCTCCTGCGTCTTCTGCATCATATAGCAAATTATGGTCCTCCGGGTCCCAAGTCATAAAACAGGGATTCGTAATGGAGCCACAATCATTAAACGGACCATCTTTTGCTGAATTGGAACCTTGCTCACTAGTTGCACCACACAAGGAACTTACCACCACTTGGCGTTGATATTCAAACTTAATTTCGGCTACCTCGGCTGAATAGATTTCTTCTCCTTGTTTGATAGTTACCTGGATTTCACCCGAATAAGCCTTCGTTGGTACAATACAATATATGACAGTTGATTGTACGTTGACCACAGGCGCCTTCTGTCCGCCGATAGTGACTTCTATCAGAGACGGGTCATTGCCGAAGTTTTCTCCATAAATAAGAACCTTCTGACCTGCAGCACCATTAGTCGGACTGATTTCCTTGACACTAATAGGAAGCTGCGGATTAAAGGGACTGCCACCACTTCCTTGAGCCGGAGTGACTTCTTTTCCATTATCGCAACTCTGTAATAGAAAAGTGGTCAATGTAAACATTCCCCATAAAATGCCCAAACAGGCTTTCATTACTTTTTGTTTCATAATAAATTAGATTAAATATGTTAATAAAATCGCATAAGCAATAAGTATTACTTGTTTTTCTGTATAGGATATTTATTTCTGAAAGTAGGGTGCCACTTCCAAGATGGAAGGTGCGTTACTCTTGACGGAAGGCCATCCATCGTTACTCCAAATCAGTTTATCCATTAAAACATATCTTCCGTTTTCGGCTTCTTTCTTCTTGTAACCGTGGTAGATGATCCAGTCAGTTCCTACATCATCCTGAATCAGAATGGAGTTATGTCCAGGTCCTGCCCAAGTTTCATTGCCACTCATAATGATTTCACAATAATCATACAACATATCCCTTCCTGTCTTATCTAAATAAGGTCCAAGCACATTCTTTGAACGCCCTACCACAGTTTGATATGTACTGGTTGCTCCATTACAACAAGTTCCTATGGAAGCAAACAAGTAATAATATTCTCCACGTTTGTATATGTTGGTCCCTTCAAAACGATTTCCACAAATACGCTTCTTCAGGACTGGGGTTCCATCCGTTTTTTTCTTTATTTCCAGGCCATTATCCGTGAGTTCTGTAGCATAGATACCCCGAAAACTTCCCCAAAACATATATTTTTTGCCATTGTCTTCATAAAAGAACTGGTCAATGGAATTTTGTACCCCAATCACTTTCGAGTCGATCAAACACCCTTTGTCTATAAATGGTCCTAGAGGAGAGTCTGACACAGCAACTCCTACATTACTTCTCCACTCATCTCCCCATATAGCCCATGAATAATAAAGTACATAATGATTATTGAAATAACGTATCTCTGGTGCCCAAATATTGTGGTCGCCACCCCAAGTGGGGCGAGTAGCATCCGTGAAAGCTGTACCCTTATACTCCCAATTCACCAAATTTTTGGAACGATAAATAGGAACATTTCGAGTATTCTCTGTTCCATAGAGATAGAAATAACCATCTTGGGCACGAATTACTGTAGGATCTGGTGCGCTAAAAGCAATAATCGGATTGCAATAACCACGCACTAATGTCAATATCCGGACAGACTTATCTATTAACACTGTTTCGCTATCGGCATTCGTTAGACACAGAGGAAGTAGATAGTACGTAGGATGTAGTTTAGTTGATTGAATAGTTAATTTCGTAGAAGCTTGATTATTCCCTGCAGAATAAGTCAATCCACCAAGAGTATACGAGTCATCAGGTAGCAACTCATAAGATGTTCCATGAGCTGCATTATAATCATTTACCAACTGTACAGCCTCTGGTGCAACACTTAACGTACAATGAAATGTACTCTGGTTTGTGCCACTAAAATCATAATAAGATTTAATGTCTACTTCTACTTTTTCTTGGTTTAATAGTATTTCTCCGCTAATACTCTCCAACTTGACAATAGCTGCTTGGACATCTATCGTAAGAAGTAAATTTCTTTTGTTTTCTTGAGCGCTAACCGATGCACTTTCTAACCGAAGAGGGAGTACATAATTAGTTTTTTCCCTCTTCCATCTTGAGAAGATTTCAGAGGAATGAAATTGAATTTCTATACTTTTTTGTTTCTCATTCGCTTTCAGTGTTAACATTTCCTCTAGCTGATAAAGATCTTCTGGAAGCAGTTGAAAGTTTGTTCCATTGTTAGAATTATAAGCTTTCAATTCACTGTCACTCCAAGTTTTCAATCGAACAGATATCTCTCCATTCAAAAGGGTACTCTTGCAAACAAGCACATTGTATGAAACGAAATTCTGGTCGGGCACTAGATTCAAATTCTGGAATCCATTCTGTTGTAAATACACAGATACATTAGTCTCATCTCCTTCTTTTCCATTCGACTCTTCATTATTATCGCTTGTCGAACAGGAAAACCAGAATAGTGTGCTCAATAGCATTACTAGATTCCATCGAAGAATTGATACAGTAGATAAGTTACACATAATATCACTCCCTAATAGAAAATTACTTGCTACCACTCAATTTATTCATTAACACTTGCATCCAGTATCCTCCAATCACGGAACGTGCTCTGAAGCCAACCCACTTACCACTATCAGTATGATGCCAGTCACTGATAGGTACACGAGATACTGTCTCGTTAATATATTTATAAACAGGATCAGAGAATTTCTGGAAAGTTTCCTTGTCTGATGACATAGCTGCCGTCCACATGATCCAATCGGATTTGGTGTATTCTTTGCGGGAATCCAAAGGAAGTCCGTAAAGATTCTGTTTAGTCAGGTAATAATTGAGCTCTTTTTCGATTACATTGTTAGGGAATAAATTCAGGTTCCATAACTTATCCCAAACCATGTT